>Ga0247832_1004195_pt1 | contig 18406 bp, 15 predicted proteins | sample LaCruzMarch2015__10_FD_192407 | JGI IMG/M metagenome (GOLD analysis project Ga0247832, IMG submission 192407) | Freshwater microbial communities from meromictic Lake La Cruz, Castile-La Mancha, Spain - LaCruzMarch2015_4m | ecosystem: Environmental > Aquatic > Freshwater > Lake | place: Spain... | reverse complement strand
CCAGTATAAATAACAAACTGGATGTCAAGGATACGACTTTAATGTTATCCAATTATCTGAAGAAATCGGAAGGGTTAAATGAAAGCGATCCATTGTTCAATGTTAGTATTGCCAAAGGAATTACGGCAACAGATACTTCCTATTGGAATAAAAAGTTGAATTCAACGGATACATCAGGAATGCTGGCTAATTATAAAAATACTCTTAACTCTAAGGCCCCTATAAACAACCCAACTTTTACAGGAACTGTCTCTGGCATTGACAAAAATATGATAGGTTTGGGGAATGTTGATAACACATCAGACGTAAATAAACCTATTTCATTAGCTACTCAATCAGTTATTAATGGTAAGGTAAATATTGCTGACACAGCTGCAATGTTAGCAAATTATTTGAAAAAATCAGACTCATTATATTCAAATTTGGATGATTTAATTGAGCAAATAAATCTCTTGAAAATCCTTACAAATTATCCTGTTATTGATGGGTATAACTATAAATTTGTCAAAATAGGTAATCAGATTTGGTTTTCAGAAAATCTTAGAACAACTAAGTACAGAAATGGAGACAATATTCCAACCAATCTAGATATTCCAACTTGGTCAAGTGCAACTTACGGTGCTTATTCTATTTATAATGATAAGGATAGCTTAGGTAATATTTACGGAAATTTATATAATTGGTTTGCTGTTGTAGATGGCAGAGGCATATGTCCTGCGGGTTGGCACGTTGCAACAGGTACGGATTGGTCTATTTTACTAGATTTTCTTGGTGGCGGAAATACGGCTGGGGGTAAGTTAAGAAATGCAGGGACTACCTTCTGGCCGAGTCCAAATTTAAATTCGACTAATGAAAGTGGCTTTAATGTAATTCCTGGTGGAGTAAGGGGTAATGATGGAAGTTATGGAGGCTTAGGAGGGGGCTCTTGGTTTTTTACACCAGATGAATATGTTACTGGTTTACCATGGCTTCGAACCATAGATTCTGGTCCCGCTGTTCAATTACATTACCACTATAGACAAAATGGAATGTATGTAAGATGTGTCAAAGATAATTAATCTGTAAAAAAAGATTACACTTTATATTTGGAAATCATTTATTTTTTTTTGCATTGGACATTAATTCCAAAGACAAAAAAAAGGATGAAATGCTAAATCGTAAAACTAAAAGTAAATAATTCAGGCATGAACAAAACGAATACAATGAAGAGAATTAGAATACACCTTATATTATTTAGTTTATTAATGGCAGGAATAACCTGTTATTCTCAATCACCTAATCTTATAAGTTATCAGACGGTTATCAGGAACGGGAACAATGAATTGGTGTCAAACACTACCATTGGCATAAGAATTAGTATTCTTGGTGGCCCTGAGGCAAATGTTCTGGTGTACCAGGAAGAACATACGGTGAAAACAAATATAAACGGATTGGCTTACCTGACCATTGGAAATGGAAAGATTCTGAATGGCTTAATTACTAGCATAGATTGGTCAAAAGGACCTTATTTTATTAAATCTGAAACGGATCCAACTGGAGGAAAAAACTATTCTATTGTAGTTTTATCTCAAATGTTAAGTGTTCCCTACGCAATATATTCATCTACTGCTGAAAAACTTACTGGAACGCTTCCTGAAAAAGATCCAATATTCAATGGAAGTATTGCCAAAGGAATTACAGCAACAGATACTTCTTATTGGAATAAAAAGTTGAATTCGTCAGATACGTCAAGAATGTTAGCCAATTATCTAAAGAAATCGGATGCGATAACTACAGGAGGAGTAGAAACCGATCCAGTGTTCAATGGGAGCATTGCCAAAGGCATAACTGCAACAGATACTTCTTATTGGAATAAAAAGTTAAATACGTCTGATACATCTGGAATGTTGGCTAACTATAGAACTAGTTTGAACCAAAAGCTAAATATTACAGATACTACAAAAATGTTAGTCCCTTATTTAAGAGACGCTGACACAACCAATATGTTAGCCAATTACCGGACCAGTATTAATAACAAACTGGATGCTAAGGATACGACTTTAATGTTATCAAATTATCTGAAAAAATCCGAAGCAGTAAACTCCAGTGGAATTGAAACGGATCCATTATTTAATGGAAGTATAGCCAAGGGAATCACAGCAACAGATACTTCCTATTGGAATAAAAAGTTGAATTCAACGGATACGTCAAGAATGCTGTCTAATTACCGGACAAGTATAAATAATAAACTGGATGCTAAGGATACCACTTTAATGTTATCGAGTTATCTAAAGAAATCGGAAGGGTTAAATGAAAGCGATCCATTGTTCAATGGTAGTATAGCTAAGGGTATCACGGCAATAGATACTTCTAACTGGAACAGGAAGTTAAATTCTTTGGATACTTCAGGAATGCTGGACAATTATAGAACTAGCTTGAATTCAAAGTTAAATATTTCTGATACAACAAAAATGTTAAGTGTATATCTAAAGAGTACAGATACGATACAAATGTCAAACAAAATCCAAGAACTTGTGTCTAAAGTTAGTAATCTGGATTCAAATAGTTTAAAAGTTAATAGTTCATATACCCTTAAAAGCTTTACTGTTTTAAAAGGTGAAACTCAAATTTTCATTGATACGTTACTAAGAGATAATGAAATTTGGGAATTTCAAATTTTTATGGGATGTGCTTATTTAGGTCCTTGTGGTGAACCTTATTGTGCTCCTATAGTAGTTAATATGCCAATTTCATTTTTAGATGCAAATGAAATAAAATTAAAAGATAATTCCTATTTTAAAAGTTATAAAGCATTAGGTTTAGGTGCAGTAAATATTGGTTCTAGTGGCATTGTGGATAATTTATACCCATTGAGTAATATAAACGATGATATAATTTATAATAATTGGATTCAGAACCCTGGTTGTTATAATAGATTTTTTGAGGGTAATTTTTTTTGGAATTTGAAAAAAAATTCAGTAGTTAAAATAAAAGCTATTAATTCAGGAGGTAGACCAAATATTAATTCTTCACTGTTTATTAAAATATTAAAACGTTAGCTTTTATCCAAAAAAAATACCAATCCATTTTACAAGGTTGTTTATCTTACATTATCCATTTGGACTGTAATACTACCCAATTAGTATTAAATTCAAAAAAATAATACCCTTGGTGAATCATTTGATTTGGGTATTATTCACGTACTTCAAAGACCTTTTTATATGCTCCTAAGCTTAAGTAAAGGAGTAAATTATTTTTAAATTTCTCATCTTTTAAATTAAATTCTATGGCAGTCATTCAGTTAATTCCATTAGGCGATATATATCCGCTTGATATTAATACAATTGCTAATTTTGGCAAGAAATCAGGTGTTTTTAAAATTGAAACATCTGATTTTAACATTCATAACAACCAGATATTAAGTCGATTCCCAACAAACTTATCTGATAGTTCTTTTAATGATTTTGAATATCATTTAAATGGTGCTGATTTTATAGTTGTTATAGTTAATAGAGAGTTAGAAGATAATTATTTCTCTAGATTATTACCTGACAGACAAATTGTTGTGGTAACAATATTTGGAATTGAATCTTTAAACATACATGAAGGTATCTCCTATGAAATGTATATTAATCGATTATTGCTCGCTTTTTCAACCATTTATAAAGCTTATGGGCAACTTAGTTATGAATTAGCTGGTAATTTAATGCAGATTAATACAACGGGGTGTTTGTTTGATATGGGTATTCATAAACCTGACATTGCTAAGTTTTTTAGAAACCCACATTTAAGTGAGGATGTTAAAAATACATTAAGTGATAATGGTATCAATAATAATGATTATTTGATTAAACTTGAAAGGGCGGTTAAAAAGCTTGAAATTGGTAGTTTTTATAAAATTAAAGATTGGTTAAAAGAAAATCCAATTAAGGGCTTAATCTTTACTTTTCTTATTAGTTTTATTTTTTCAGGTTTATTAGGAAATTTCATATATGATTTGATTAAATCGTATTTCAATATATTTTAACGCGCTCATTTCAACATACATTCTTTAGCACCTATTGACAAAATTTCATTACATAAAAAACAGAAAAATTTGAGGGCCATTTACTTTTGATGAGTTAAAGTATAGTTCATTACTTGGAATACTTTGATATGGTATCCTGGTTTAAAAAATTGGGTAAAAGCAAAAATTGTAATTAAAAGAGAAGTTTGGTGCATGCGCGGACTACAAAGAAGCCATAAGATTAGGGTTCAAATCATCGAGACTGACCCCAAATACCTAAACGAATATTTTGCAGAATGTCAATAATTAAGGAGACTCACACGGGTTTGGCAGGAATGCTTGTTTCGTATTCCGCATTAATATTTGTGGCAAAAATTACCACCTTCGCCAAGATTAAAAACGTTACAGGTAAGTTTAAAAATCAAGACGGTCTGTGAAAGCCAAAGGTCTGACTACCAATGTTACAAAAATGAAAATAAAAAAGTGGCGACCAGAACCCACTCAAAAAAACGGGGCGTATTCCGAAAAGCTTTACGAGTAGGAAAAACTAAAATTTAAATGACATGAAAAAACTAATTTTAATTATGACCATTTTAGTAACATTGGTTACATCATCTTTCTCACAATCATTTCCTGACCCGGAATTTTCTTTAAGACCATATTTCTTATTAGGGGATAATACTTTAAAAAATTTTGAAAGAGCAGATGTTCTAATAGATATTAAAATGAAAGCTATGGGTTATGGTGGGGCAGAAATTTATAACACAGCTCTCTCACCTAAATCAGATGTAAGGTTTTCTAAGAATGCAATACCAAAGATAATTGTTAAAATTGGACTAAACGTGGATCCCGCAGATATAATATCATTATCTTTAGGCGAGGTGAAAAAAGATCGAAGAAGATTTTTACAAAGCAGCATGGCTTTAGGTGGTAAGGCTCGTGACGTAAGTTTGTATAATGTGCCACTTGATTTCAAGAAAATTAGTGAAGGTATTTATGAAATAGTTTTGCCAAGTAATATACAGGCAGGTGAATATGCTTTCAGTCCTATCAATGACGGTGGTGGCAACACATTAGTCCCATTAACTACATTAACTACTAAAGTCAAAATTTCTTGTTTTGGAATAGATTAAATAACCAACAACAGATTCTCCCCAAAAGTGCCGCTTCAGAGGTTAAATCAAGATTGCTGTAGCTATCAAAGTTTGTGTTTGGTTGGTATCTGGTAAGATACTTCCCATTCTTAGGACAGACTTAAATCAAAGATATGTTAACATTTAGTACATCGCGTAAATTTGTTAACAGCTCAAGCATTTGCGCATTTAAGTGCACTTGTGTTAACAACATCTTTTGGACAAGAGATTATAAACAATTTTCAAGTTGAAAACTCAGAAATTATTTGGCAAAAAGTATTTGAGACAGAATTGTCATTTGAAGCTTTAACAGAAAAAGTAAAAGACTCTGAATAGACAGCAACTTAGTTATGATGCGTTGCTTTTTTATATTTTGGTCAGACATATCCTATCGCTAAAAACTATTTAGGATTTATACCAACTAATTTTTAAACATTTCATAATTCAACAAAAATGAAAAATATTTTGATAATTTCAATTATTCTTTTTTCCTTCATTCAAAGCCAAATTATTTGGGGACAGAATACTTGGGTTGCAAAAACTAAAGTAGAACAGGGTTTAATTGATTATGCTTATAATAAATTCCTTTTAAGGGAAGGAGCGAGTAAAGTTAATACAGGTGCTGTAACAACTGACTATTCGTTAACTAAAAATCCAGATGGCATAAGTTACGTATTCAATATAAAGGTAACATCAATAGTTAATGATGGATCAGGAGATAGAGAGGAAATTAAAACGAATAATTTTAAAATTAAAAGAGTGCAGGTTAGAGATGACGCTCCTGACGAATTAAGTTGGTATCCTCATGAGATAGATGGAAATACTTATGAAACTGGTCAGTCTAGGTACCATGAAATCTGTGTCATCTTGGAAACCAATGATAAAATTATGATAAGATGGTTGAAAAATCCTATTTGTTTATCCAAATGTTATGTTATGGAAATGTTATTCCTTAAGAAAAATGATTCTATTGGGACGGATAATATTTCGGCGGTGGTTAATCAAAGTTTACTTTTTGTGAAAAAGAATTAAAAGTTGGATAAATTAAATCGCTTTCACTGTGTTTTCCTTTAAAATTTATAGAATATTTTTTAACTAATTTTTAATTCAGTTTTGAATATTTGTGACTTTGATGCAGGCCTAAAATCGCATATTTTTTATGAACTCATATTTAAGAGAAAATGTTAAAAATAAAGCAGCGGATTAGGCTTAAATTAAAAAATTTGAAATCGATAATTATTTTAAATTGAAGGATTGGTTTCAGGCTAATCCATTAAAGGCAGTTAAAGTAACATTTTTTTTAAGCCCAGTTTTTCAGGTTTATTAGGAAATTTCATATATGATTTGATTAAAAGCAATTTTAATATCTTTTAACGCGCTCATTTCATCAATCATTTATTAGCACCCATTGACAAAATTTCATTACATAAAAAACAGAAAGATTCGTGGGCCATTTACTTTAGATGAGCTAAAGGATGAATTTATTACGCTTAATACTTTGATATGGTATCCGGGCTTAAAAAACTGGGTAAAAGCAAAAAATGTAATAGGGCTAAATGATGTTTTTATATCATCACCATTTAAACTTACGGTCTTTGAAAGGGAACTGACAAGCAATATTGTAGTTAATGATTCACGGGTTAAGTTAATTTTTAATTTACATGCTTGTCTCTTTTTTTATGTAAAAGGTTCAGGCCTTTTCCTGGGCAGTCCAAGGGTTAAATCAGTTACCTTGAGGAAAAATACGGACAATGTCTCCATTTATTTTTTTGGTTTTTTTCAGCAAGTAGTTAAAAATTATAATTTTAAATTAATTGACTTTAAAGTTCAAAAAATTGATTTTCAATTTTATCAGTGCAATTTAAAAAACATGGGTGTGTCCATATTACCATACACCTTACCTATTTTGAAATTTAGGGTTGAGCCTAATATGCCAATATACAACATTAACATTTCTCCACCTCCTTTAGAAAATTTACAATGAATCGCGACTATTACAATACGCCAAAATCTAATTTCTTTATGCGTGTACTATGGTATGCAGCAGGAGGGGATCGATATATACTTGAAAGAGCAACCTATGCAGACCAAGTTAAGTATATGACGCTTGGAGGAGTTATTTTTGCAACAAGTTTTATGGCTGCCATGTCAGGTGGATATGCATTTTATACCATTTTTTCACCCAGATCCTTTGGGGTCGAGGACACGACCGTTTTCACAGACGTTGTCTATTATTCCATTGTATTTGGCCTATTCTGGGGTATAATGATTTTTAATTTAGATAGATTTATTGTATCAAGCACAGGAAAAGGAGATGGTACGGAGGAGATTACCTGGAAAGAGTTTAAAGGAGCTATTCCCAGGATTATAATGGGTACCATCATCGCCATTACCATTTCGAAGCCTGTTGAAATAAGAATGTTCAAGACGGAGATAGATGTTAAGTTGTATGAAAATCAGTTGATAGCTCAAAAAAGGTGTCAAGAATTAATTAATACAATTTATGATGAAAGGATTAAAAAAGTTGAAATTGAAATTGATAAAATAGGTTTGGAAAAGGAAAATATTCAAAATAAAATTTCAAAGCTAAATTCTGATAGATCAATGATTACACCTACAGTTCCGGGAACAGTATTCAAACCGGACGAAAACGGTATTTCTCGACCATATCCGGTTTCTATTTCTAATCCTTTATTAAAATCGTTAGATAGTGAGGTGAAAAGAATGGTTAAAGAATTGGAAAAAATTGAAATGTTAAATTCTGGAAGAATTGCTTCAAAGACCGTTGAAAAGGATTCACTTTTATTTAGAAAAAGTAATATTGATATTGAATGTGAAAAGCAAGCCAAAAAATTAGATGGCTTATTAGAGAGAATAAAATTAGCGGATGAAGTAGCAGGCGTTTGGATTTCTCTTTTTATTACTTTACTGTTCATGGCTATCGAATTAACGCCTATTTTCTTTAAACTTATGCTGGTGAAATCTCCTTACGATTATCTAAAGGACAATATTGACGAATTAATCAAAGCTGAAAATGGTATATATATCCTATACGATTATCATAAGGATAGGAAAGGTGTAGAGCGAGATTATACGGTTCATTATAATGTTGAAAAGATTATTTCCGAGAAAAAGGAGGCAGCAAAAGCCCAGGATATATTAGCAAAATATGCGGTAGAAAAGTTCATAGAGCAAAAGAAAAGAGAGATAGATAAAAATCCGGAATCATTTATTCATCCTAATTCGTAAAGATATTCGCCATTTACTATACAGTTTAGCCGCAGAAGATGCTTTTATTCTCAAGAGCTGTGAGCCTAAGGTAAGTAGATATTTCTTACTTATTGGGTTAGTAGTATTATTTATATATTTGCTGTGTACAGTAAGTATTGGCCTTTTTATATATAGTTTTATTAATAATTATTTTGTAGTTTTTTTTCTGACATTCTTTATTTCCATATTTATTATAAATTTATATATATTTATTCTTCATAATATATCACCAAATCTGCTGCCTAATAATGCAACCAATACCTCTAACTTTTTTGAGTCTCTATTAAAACTTGGTTTTTTAATTTTTCTAGCCATTGCCATATCTAAACCAATTGAAATATTTATATTTAAGGATAACGCAGCCTTTCAGAGGGCTTTGGAAGATTTCAAAGATCAAAAATTAGAAGATTTTAAAATTAATTTAAGTGAATTATCTGCAGAGCGCCTAAATGTTTTAGATGATTTATATAATAGAAGTAATACTAATATTGAAAGAGAACAATATAAAAAAGCATTTGAGAACATCATTGAAAATAATAGCCAAAGGGTAGATCAAATAGCGCTATCCATAGAAAATTCCTTCTTTTTTATTGAAAAAACAAAAATTTTGTTTAATATAAAGGAGAGTAAATATGTTACTTTCTTCATTTCATTTCTATTTATTTTACCATGGTTTTTAAAAATTATTTTGCGAAATAATAATCCATACTATGAGTTAAAAAGGGCTATTGAAATGAGAATGATTAAGGAGGACTATGCTGCATTCACAGGTCATAAAAATAGTTTATTATATCGTTTTAAGGACTATCGGTTTAATATTCCTCCCAAATATCTAGATCCACCTTTCAATACCAAACTAATCCGGGATAATACGATAATGAATTCTTCAAAGAAGCTGATTGAAAAAATCTATGGCTGAAATAGACTATTTTAATCCTACCATTGAAGTTGAAAGAAATACTATATTAGTTGGTAAATTCAAAGGTAAATATATTGGGGATAAGCTTGATTTTATAGACTCAACCAATTCCTTTGAGAAATTATTTAAACTTGAAGTATTATCGGGAGAATTTATAATAGATGATTTTTCAAATAGCCACATAAAATGGAGCGATAATGCAAATAATATTTATACTGGAGACTATTCAGATTCTGGCATTATTTTTCCAAGAAATTTAACGATATATGTAAGTGACAACAAGAATTATTTTAATGCCAATATATTTAACCCAGCCTTTAAAAATGTTGTATTAACCAATCAAACGTATGTTGAGGACCAGGTTTTAGGTGATATAGCGTTAGATTTAGTTGTTACAATTAAACATATAGACATATTGCCGTATGTAGGACCACCCAAGAAAACCCCTATTAGAACAGGGAATCAAAGAAGGGTTGGGAATTACATTTGTTATGAATACTATTACAGCGACAAAACCACCTACTGGGGGGAAGATTGTGATTATAAACCAGAAGTCACAAAATTGTTTTCTGATGTTGTTACAACAATATTAGGCATTTTATTAGCAGTTTTTTTATTATATTTAATCATAAATTTCCTAGAAGAATTATTTTATTTAGTATTATTCATCATAGCTATTGTTCTATTTTCTTTATTTATAAGTTATTTTGAAAAGATCATTAGTTTTTTATTTGGTATTGCCTTTATTGGAATTATTGGATTTGTCATTTATAATCTTTTTAATACTGACTTAAATGTTGAAGAAGAAAAGGAAGATGTCATTCAAAATGAATCTTATATAAGTAAAAAGCTTTACTGGAAATATTATGATGGACGAGCTGATTCAATAGCCTACAAAATTAAATTATCCGATTTGAGAAATTCCCAAAATTTCAGAAATGAATTTAGTTTTGATAATTTTCAGATGGATCAATATAAATTCTTGGTTTCTTCTTTATTAAAAAATGATAATGTTCCTTTAGGGAATGTGTATAACGCTTTTGATTCTTTAAGAACCAAAAGTAAGCTTGATAGATTTCAATTTGCTGAGGCTATTGTTTCTAGTATTCAGTCAATTAATTACGTTATTATTTTAGAATCGGCTTGTAATTATAAGTTATATGATGATGATTTCACGGTGAATTATTTACGCGAGGGAAATCCTTGTTATGGTTTTCAAAAATTTGGGATATTGTCACCTATTGAATTTATTACATCACTAAAGGGAGATTGTGATACCAGAACACTATTTTTGTTTTCGGTATTAAAATATTTTAATTATGATGTTGTTATGTTAAATAGCCTTGAATATAAACACTCCATTCTTGGAATTAATCTGCCATATAAATATGGATCCTTTAAAGTATTTAACAATAAAAAATATTACTTATGGGAAACGACAAGTATGGGTCATAGGCCTGGTGATCTAAGCATAGCGTACTCAAATTTAAATAAATGGGAAGTTGTCCTTAATTCAAAATAGTTTTTATGTATCAAGCGTATTTTTTATTAGGCCTAAAACTTGTATTAGGTCTATTCTTATTTGTAAATATTAATTTTTTATTAAAATTAATATATTTTAGAAAGGTCAAGGATTACAAGACCAATAGTACCGTTACAGCTTTTAAAGCAATGGCTATTCTTTCCTATTCATTATTGTATAGTAATTCTGGTATTTATTTAAATAAATTACTTGAATTGATTATAAATAAGATAAAATCTAATGTATATGATGCTGAAGCATACAAATACATCAGTTTAATCATAGTCATTTCTTTTCTGTTATATTGTGTATATTTCATTTTTGGTATATTGCTTTTCAAGTTAATGACAACTAACAAATCTATTATTGAGGAATTGGAAAATAATAATGTTAGTTCAGTAGTTTTTCTTGGCGTGATCATTATATCTCTCATACTCCTTTCTGGTCCCTCCATTGAAAGTTTTTTAGGTTATTTTAATATTCAGCCTTTATTTCCAAGTTTTAATGGTATGTGATTATGTATAACCTTTATTTTATTTCACTTTTTAGTGAAATTATTAATATTTCAAAATAAAAATTGATGATCATTCATTAGAATTTCATTTATTTTTTAGTCAACGTATTTAGAACTTCGATAATTTATTATACTAACTATTTTTAATTTATGTATTATGGCTCGTAAAGACACTAGAATGTTTACTGGGTGTTTATTTGTTTTCTTTGGCATCTCATTCGTTGCAACATCAATTGGTGTTGTACTTGCATTAGTTTTTGGTCAAAGCCTTACCCTATTTTTTACGGATGAAGACGGTGATAATCACTTTGGATGGTATAAAACGCAATTTTGGATTGTTGCTATTTCCTTTATTGTATTTCTATTTGCAGGCGGTAAAATTAGAAATCTCAGAATATTTGAAGATTTTCCTTATAAAGAGGATGAGAAATAAAATAACAAGAAATAAATAAAACTTGTAACCTTAAAAAAATGGAAATATGAAAGTGAATTTTATAAAAACAATTATTTTGATGGTGTTTTTCCTAAACGCGTGCGGTCAACCTATAGAAAAAAGCGGAAAAACAGACTTAGAAAAGAAAGTTGAATCTTATGTTATTGAAAAAACAAATCCTAAATACTATCATTCAATTGAATTTGGTCAAAAGAAGGTATTTGATTTAAATCAATTAATTAAAGATTATGAAATTCCTGATATTTTTTATGACGAACCAAAAGCAATTATTCAAAATAAGGAAGCTTTTGAATGGTTAAAGGCTTTCAATAATGAAGCAAATATTTCCTATTCTATGTCTTTTACATTTGGATTGAAAGAAAAACAATCGGATTCCTGGGATTCAATTTGGATCGTTTTGCTATTTGACGCTGAAACAAACATTATAGGACATTTTTACTATGCACCTTAAAAATTAGGTGTAGTAGCAGAAAACTAGCCTAATAAAAGGCACCGTCAGCGTTATGGGGTGACTTGGTTTAATTAATTATTTTAAAATTATCAAATCATAGTGATTAATATAAAAAATGAAAATGAAAAAGAAAATGGCGCTTAAAGTAAAATTAACCATTCTGGCGTTTATGTTAACCTTAATTTCATTTGCACAGACTAAAAACAATAAAGCACCTAAAATAATTCCTATAAATGAAGCTGTAGAAAGTAATATGCTGGAATTGAAAATTTCAGGAGCCTCTGACCCCAGCATATTTTATGAAGTAGTTGACCATGATGGTGTTCATTTTGGAAAGTGCATGTCAATAGTTCTAAAGAGTAACATTGATTCTTTTGTTTTAATCAAAATTGATTGTGGCACAGAATTAATTCCGTTTGACACATCTTTTCAAACTATGATTGTAACAAAGTCTGTTGAATTGCCATTATATCCAGGTGAAGCCTATGCTACTAGATTTTATGCTATGTGTGGGCAATTGCACTATGACCCTCCTTATATCGAATCTACATATAAAATAGGGGAATTATCTGATACCAATACCGTAAAGCTCGCTCTATATTTTGAAAAAAAATTTATTCAAAACATGATTGGACAACACGCATTATGGGCTTACACAGATAAGGCTGATTTTAAGGAATTAGAAAAGTATGGGGCTGACAGTATATCAATAGCTTTAACAGCAGATATTCTTAATGAACTTAAAATAGAGACTGCACTGAATACTAAAAAATTAACCTCAGATTTATTACCGGATGAAGAAATTCAAGTTAGTAAACTTATATTTTATGGAACTGCGGTACTTATATTTCTCTTATTGACCACCACAATATATTTGATTTTCATAAAGCTAAGAAGTGCTGAATTAAATGATTTATAACTAATGCTGAATAAAGAAATACTAAATTTTCGTTTCGTAAGCAGAGTATTTCATAAAAGTGGTGTTTAGGGAAAATGTTTTCTGGCTTCTTGGTTTAGCCACTTATTAGCTGACTTTTGATTATGGTAGGTACAAAATTTAAATAAAACGCAGACTATGTTTGACAGATTATTAAATAGAAAAAAAGCAGAAAATAAACCATCAGAAGTTGGAGACACACCTACAGACACAAGAAAACTTACGTTTGAGATGTTGATTCATACTTATCTTGAAAATTATGGTATTGATTTATATGGAAATAAATCATTGAATGTTAAGGCTATAAATGAGGAAGACGAAAAATTAATAGGACAAGCGCTTGAGGTTACAGGTTTTATTAAGAATATTGAAGAAATCATTATTTCAGATTGGGAAAAAATGAAATTGAAAAATATCTCACTGAAACGCAAAGAGTTTGTGTCCATTTTTATAGCTGAATTTCACAATTCGAAAATAGAGGCTGTGGCACCTGAATTTGTTAAAGAAAGAAATAAAAGGCTATTTAGCGCATATCAGTCTATTATAAATACCATTGAGAGAATGCAAGGTTGGTTTGACGATGAGAGACTGAGAATAAGGATTGAGAGTGATTTTCGAAAAAAGCTCGGCATACAAGCAACAATGCTTCAATGCACAACACCTTTTTGTAAGGTTTCACTTGGATGTGATCAAATGGGTAGATATAATTTAGTTTACAGTGTTGATTATAGATTTCAAGAAATGATTTCCGAAGAGTTTGCAAGTCGTTTAATAAGGAGGATATACGAATTTACACCAGGAGAAATGGAACCTTTCGTTAAAATTGGTTCCTTATACACAGATTGTGTGGAAACCTTTAATAGATTGTTAGAAGAATCAAAAGTTGAACCATTTCATATAATAACTACACAAGAAAAGCACAAAAATGATTAATAATTCAGCTCCTATCCAAAAGACTGGTTTTCGTGTTCAAAATATAGGTTTGTATTAAAAGTACCGCCCATCGGGTACCTACAAATTGTCAGGTTGTGAAAAAAACCAACTTTAAATTTATCTTCTAAAAAACAATACTAAGCTTTCCTAGAATTCAATAGCGCTTGTTTAGTGGAGTCTGTTTTTCAAACAGCCATCTTTTGCTGAAAAAAAACAAAACAACCATCCTTCATTTAAAAATGGTTAAATTTTTTTAGTTTTTCAATCAGATTGGGTACACCAAGAAAATTCGTCTACCTTTTGATGTTGAATACTAGCAGAATCAAAGCGAGTACGCCTCTTACTTTTTCCAGTCCATTGAGGTTGGTTTAGTTTTAGCCCCACTGCCGCTTGATGATACCAATAATACGCTCGTTAATTTCCTTTCGTTTTCGTTACGGTGCTACATTTTCTTAGCAGAGCAAATTATTGGCTGTTAATGCCACTGTAAACTCACTTCTGTCTATTTCTCGTCCGGCTTGTGTGCGCCCTGTGATTTGTTTTTCATTGGACATTGTTTTGTATTTAGGCGTAGTTTTTTTTAAATGATGGCTATCGCGCGATCTGGTTTTTTATGCCACCAAGTGCCTGTGGTGGTGTAGCGTTTCTCTCTGAGTGAGCACAAGTATGAGTATCCGCCTCTTTATTGTAAATAAATTCGTTAACCATATACGCTATAGTCGTTCATTATTCGTTTGAATTGACCATCGCTTACGATGCTACAATGGTGGTGATTATTGGCATCCGTAAATTCTTGAATTTACCAGCCATTGTGAGAGCCTTTGTCCACTAAAGCTGTGTAATTTTCAATATCCAAATTTTCTTGTACTTCCGCAGCGAGGAATATGTCTAAAACATTGCAGTCATTGCGATAGACAGCATGGTTGGTTACCACCAAATTGTGTTTGTCATCTTCTGCCGGTTGAATATTATATCTCACTTCAACGACCTGACATTGAACTAGCAAAGCTCTGGAATCTGGAACTGTGTTACTGCTTCAGGGTTCGCCACTTTCTTGGAAGCGTTTTTCGAGTAGTTTGTAATTAATTTTTTGTTCCTTCAAAGTAGCGATTTTGTACAGGACTTTGGGCACTTTCTATTATTCAAACTGCACTATACCTCGAATTCGATCTTCGAAAGAGCTAAAACTGAACTGATCCCTTGCTTTACCTTGTTCATGTTTCATTTTTGAAGGTATAAAGTTGTGAGTTTGTTTGCAAGGTATTTTTTGTATTTTTATGAAAAAAGGTTAGGGTTGCTTTTTAACAGACTGACGTTAGAGGTCATTTTAAAACAAGACACCACGCAACGACATAAAAAGAAAATATGGAAAAAATATTGGCTTTTATAGACCTACTCGGATTTAGTCAAATGGTAAACACTGACGAAAATAAAGCCCGAGTAATTTTGAATGATTTTTACAACATTGCTTTTAGTGAAATCAAAGGTAAGCCAACTGTTAATGGACATCTTTTTTCTGACTCGCTTTTGGCTTATTCGGAATCTAGGGAAGACTTAATAAATTGTCTTGCTTCTATTTATCAAAAATGTCTATTAAAAAATGCCTCTTACAACGAATTATCAAAATTCTTTCTATTGCCTCGTGGTGCAATGAGTGTAGGTATTGTAAATGTTGAAGATAGGCAAACTGCACCAAATCTTACGAAAGATTTTATTGTAAGTCCAGCATTAGTTCACTCAGCAAAATTGGAAGCACAAATAAAGGGCAGTCGTTTACTTGTTGCGGTAAAAAATGAACTACAACAGCAAATGCAACTTGATTGGAATAAAAATATAAGATATGGTTTGTTTCAGGACGATACTCTTTCTTTTCTTGAAAGTTATAAATACAAAGACGTTCTTTGGTTTTCTTCATTTGACGATGGAAATACCCAACCAGATAATTTAATAAATCTTATAGATATAGCGATAAAATTAGTTAAAGATAATTCAAGACATGAAAAAGTTCTGCTACAACATATATGGACTTTAAGAATAGGACTGTTATCTTATTCAAAATATTTAGGAAAAGAGAATGATCCTGTATTGAACAAAATATTAAGAGAATTTAGGGATGATAAATATTGGCTACTCTGGATGACTCTAATAGAAATCATAGTTATTAGTACAACTGAATGGAAATATGCAGCATGTAAGAAAATAGTAGCTTTCTATAAAAAGACAAGTTTGAAAAAAGGTTGGAGTAATTTAATTGAAGAGTTAAACAAGCCAGGTGAACAAAACGCTCTCAAATGTTTTGAAAAATTCATAGATGAGTTGTCAATCAGAACAGGATAAACAGAAAATAAAAATATTGAGTATGAAATAAACAAAACTAAGACTTGCCACAACTCATTTAGACAAACAAGGTGAACGGAAAATATAAAAAAACAACGAAATGATAAATTATTACAACCAAATAAAGCACATAGAATTTTTAAAATAGAATTTACTGGTTTAGCCTCCTAATTATTCATACATTTAGGTAATTATTGCCCAGAAATATTTTTCAAGAAATTAAAAGGGAATGACAAAGAAAGAATCGTTTGGAGAACACATCAGAACATTGAGGAAAAATCAAAAACTAACACTTAAAAAAGTCGCAGCAGCACTTGACATTGACTTATCCACACTCAGAATTGATAGTGAAGAAAGTCCGGCTAACAAAAAAAATCCACCGCTTTTAGACAGCTTATTCAACGAAAGTGAAGCACAATTAGAATTTATCCTGCTGAGCGAAAGGGTTGCTAATGATTTGAAGCAAAAAGAAAATCCAAACCAGATTCTGAAGACCGCCGAAGAAAAAATCAAATACTTAAAAAAACAAGGATCTTCCATAAGGTTCGCTTGATTAATAACCATGACGATTAACGACCTTGTTCGAAAATATAGTGCTAACAGAAGTGCTTATCTGAAAGTTGACTACAACGAAACGCAGTTGCGTACGGATTTCTTAGACCCATTTTTTGAAATGTTGGGATGGGATATCAAGAACAACCAGGGAAAACCAACCAATGAAAGAGAAGTATTGGTTGAAGAAGCTCTTCGTGTAGATGCTTACAACAACACGAAAAAGCCCGACTATACTTTCCGACTTTTTTCAGAACGAAAATTCTTTTTAGAAGCTAAGAAACCGAATGTAAAAATTGATTGTGATGCCGAACCTGCAAAACAGGTTCGTAGGTATGGTTTTACAGCCAAACTCAAAATATCCGTTCTCTCCAATTTTGAGTATTTAGCCATTTATGACTGCTCTCAAAAAGTGGATAAAGACGATTCTGCAACGAAAGCACGAGTCAATCTTTACCATTTTACAGAATACGAAGCAGCATTTGAAGAAATTCAGAAGCAGCTTAGCCATGAGGCTGTTTACACTGGTGAATTTGATGTAACCTGGAAGGAAATTGAGAGCCAACTCAAACTATCCAGCGTTGATGATTTATTTCTGAAACAAATCAACGAATGGCGATTAATTCTTGGGAAAGAGATTTACTCACACCAAAATCAGTTGGCAGAATCGCAATTAAACGATATTGTTCAAAGCTACATCAATAGTATTATATTCCTTAGAGTGTGCGAAGATAGGGATATTGAAGTTTATAAAACTCTCTTGAATTTTGCATACAATGAAGATTTTAATGCACTGAAACAAAAATTCAGGGAAGCCGATAGAAAATACAATGCAGGACTTTTCAATCATCCGTTGACCGAAGAAATTATTACCAACAATATTTCAGCCTTTTGGACAATCATCGAGCAACTTTATTTCCCTGAAAGTAACTTTTCCTTTGTCGTTTTCGCATCTGATATTCTCGGGAACATATATGAAATTTTCCTTGGTGAACAACTTAAAATAGTCAACGAGGAAATATCACTTGAAAAGAAGCCTGAACACATTGACAGGGACATTGTAACTACTCCAACATTTATTATTCATGACATTCTAAGGGAAACCGTAGTAAAACATTGTGAGGGCAAAACCGACATAGAGATACTAAATTCGTCATTTGCTGATATTGCTTGTGGATCGGGAGCTTTTCTGCTTGAAACGTACCAATTATTGCACGACACACTCGTCGATTATTACTTGAGAAATAATCCTGCTGAACTGATACAGACGGCAATCAGCACGTATAAACTTAAATTTGAAACGAAACGGCAACTTTTGACCAGTTGTATTTTCGGGGTTGACAAAGATTACAATGCAGTTGAGGCTTGTAAATTCGGATTACTGTTGAAATTGTTGGAG
>Ga0247832_1004187_pt1 | contig 18436 bp, 14 predicted proteins | sample LaCruzMarch2015__10_FD_192407 | JGI IMG/M metagenome (GOLD analysis project Ga0247832, IMG submission 192407) | Freshwater microbial communities from meromictic Lake La Cruz, Castile-La Mancha, Spain - LaCruzMarch2015_4m | ecosystem: Environmental > Aquatic > Freshwater > Lake | place: Spain... | reverse complement strand
TTTGGCAAAATCTATCAAAGACGGTAAAACACAGGTAGAATTATACAAGAGTGTTCACCGCAAAAAAGAGGTAGAATTAATTAATACCCTGCCAATCGGAAACGGAAAATTAGTTTTGCGTATAGCCACAAAAGGTGACAAATGCGATTTTGCTATTTCTGAAAACGGTAAAGATTTCAAAGTTTTGGCTGAAAATCAAGACGGAAAGCACCTTTCTACGAAGTTTTCAGGTGGTTTTGTAGGTTGTGTATACGCAATGTACGCCACTTCAAATGGCGAAAAATCAGACAATAACGCAACATTTAAGTATTTGAAATATAGTGGCAATGATGCGGTTTTGAAGTAATTTGATAATTGCGATTAAAGGGTTTTTTACAATAATAATGGTATTAAAAACCATATCTGAAAAGATTTTTCGAAATATGAAAAGTAAATTATTGGGTATCATAACGTTCATCAGTCTGCTTTTGGGCGAAGAAAGCTTTGCCCAAAAGCAGGTGGCTATCAACCCTATTATCCATGCCGATGTGCCTGATTTGTCGATGATTCGTGTGGGCGATACTTATTATATGAGTAGTACCACCATGCACATGAGTCCAGGGTTGCCGATAATGAGTTCAAAAGACTTGGTAAACTGGAAGCTGGAAAGTTATTGCTATGACAGATTGGTAGAAAACGATGCTATGAATCTCAATAATGGTCAAAATACCTACGGTCGAGGCTCTTGGGCAAGTTGCATTCGTTATCATAATGGAGAATTTGTGGTAAGCACTTTCGCCGCCACATCGGGCAAAACGCATATTTATACGGCAAAGGATATCAAAGGTCCTTGGCAAGAAAAAACATTTAAACCAGCCTACCACGACCATACTATTTTCTTCGATGACGATGGTAAAGTATATATGATTTACGGAGTTGGAAAACTCAAAATTTTGGAATTAAAGTCCGATTTGAGTGGAATAGCTGATGGAGTCGAAGAAAAAGTTTTGATTGAAAATGCTTCAGCTCCAGCTGGAGATAGAATTATGTTGAGTGCAGAAGGCTCGCAGCTTTTCAAAAAAGATGGCAAATATTATCTATTCAATATCTGTTGGCCACGAGGTGGAATGCGAACAGTAATCATTCACCGAGCCGATAAAATAACTGGACCTTGGGAAGGAAAAATTGGTTTACAAGATTTAGGCGTAGCACAAGGTGGCTTGATTGACACGCCAGATGGACGTTGGTTTTCGTACCTTTTTCGTGATAATGGCGGCGTGGGGAGAATCCCGTATTTAGTGCCTGTCGAGTGGAAAGATGGTTGGCCAGTTTTAGGAGAAAACGGCAAAGTGCCAATGGCTTTGAATCTTCCAGCCAATAAAAGTTTGATACCAAACCTTGTAAATTCAGATGAATTTTCTCGAAAAAAGGGAGAAGCTGCTTTACCCTTAGTTTGGCAATGGAATCATAATCCTGATAATTCGCTTTGGTCAGTTTCTGAACGAAGAGGCTTTCTTCGACTGAAAACGGGTAGAATTGATACCTCTGTTGTATCGGCAAAAAATACACTTACGCAGCGTACTGTTGGGCCAGAAAGTACAGGTTCTATTGTTTTAGATGCCTCAAAAATGAAAGAGGGTGACATAGCGGGATTGGGTTTACTTCAAAAAAATTATGGATTTGTGGGCGTAAAAATTGAAAGTGGCACAAAATCTATTATCATGGTAAGTACAAAAGCAGGCAAAGCTGTTGAAATAGAGAAAGTTTCTTTGGTAAAAAATGCCGTTTTCCTCAAAGCCGAATGTAATTTCAAAGACCGAGTTGACATTGCTCATTTCTTTTATAGTCTCGACGGAAAATCATGGACTAAGATAGGAGAACCTCAGAAAATGCCATATACATTACCGCATTTTATGGGGTATAGATTTAGTCTTTTCAATTATGCAACTAAAAATATTGGTGGCTTTGCTGACTTTGACTATTTCAGAATCAAAGATAAAATTTCAGAAAAATAAAACTTTAGCCAAAACGATGAAAAAAATACTGCTTACAATTAGCATATCTATGTTGATAGGCAATTCTTTTGCCCAAGACCTTAATTTTCATATTTATCTCTGCATTGGTCAGTCAAATATGGAAGGTGCGGCTCGTATAGAAGCCCAAGATACCATAAATATAGACAGTCGTTTCAAAATTTTGGAGGCCTTAGATTGCCCAAAACTAAACCGTCAAAAAGGACAATGGTACACTGCAAAGCCACCACTTTGCCGTTGTGATACTCGTCTTTCGCCAGCCGATTATTTTGGTAGAACTATAATTCAGAATATGCCTCAAAATCAATCTATCGGCTTGGTTCATGTGGCTGTGGCAGGAAGTAAAATTGAAATTTTTGATAAAATAAAATACAAAACCTATCTTGATTCATCAACCAAAGAAAGGCCTTGGATGATTAATATGGCCAATTCTTACGGCGGAAATCCTTATGAAAGATTAATTGAAATGGCAAAAATTGCCCAAAAATCAGGGGTAATTAAAGGAATTTTGCTTCATCAAGGCGAGTCGAATACTGGCGATAAAACATGGCCAGCTCAAGTGAAAAAGATTTATGATGATATTCTAGTAGATTTAGGTATTGCCCCAAATTCTATTCCTTTGTTAGCTGGTGAAATGGTGGCCGCTGAGCAAGGCGGCAAATGTGCCAACCATAATGCAATCATTGCAACACTTCCGCGATCAATTCCTAAAACCATTGTAGTTTCGTCCAATGGTCTTTCTGCTGCCAAAGATGGCTTACATTTCGACTCAGCAGGTGTGCGTGAGTTTGGCAAACGGTATGCCGACGCCTTAATGCAATATTCTAAAAAATAAGTAGAAATATTTCTCGAAAAAAATGAAAACTAAATTACTCATTATTGCTGCTCTTTTCTTTGGATTTGCTGCTTTTTCGCAGGAGAAAATCAATTTATATCCAAACGGCGTACCAAATTCTAAGCCTTCGAGCGTAACAGAGTCTGGTGTGGAACGAGGATTAATTAAAGGAATTACTAACCCAACGCTTGAATATATAAAACCTGAAAAACCTAACGGTACTGCCATAATTGTAATTGCTGGCGGTGGTTATGGAGTTATTGTCTATAACGGAGAAGGACTCGGGACCGCTAAAAGTTTGGCCGAAAAAGGTATTTCAGCTTTTGTGCTAAAATATCGTTTGCCAAACGATGAAATTATGCAAGATAAGAAAATCGGACCCCTGCAAGATGTACAACAGTCAATAAAATATTTGCGTGAAAATGCTGATAAATATGGCATTGATAAAAATAAAATTGGTGTAATGGGTTTCAGTGCGGGTGGGCATTTGGCAAGTACAGCCGCCACTCATTTTGAAAAATCATATATAGAAAACGTTCAAAATACTAATCTTAGACCAGACTTTCAGATTTTGGTTTATCCAGTAATTACGATGCAAGATGGCCTTACGCACGGCGGTTCGCGTGATGCTTTAATTGGCAAAAATCCTTTGCAAGAAGATAAAGACTTGTTTTCTAATGATTTACAAGTAAAAACCAATACGCCAATCACTTGGTTGACCCATGCCGCCGACGATAAAGTGGTGGATGTTGATAATAGTATTCAATATTTTGAGCAATTACGCAAAAATAAAGTCGAGGTAGAAATGCACATTTTTCCGAAAGGTGACCATGGATTTATATTTCGCCAAAAAGGATGGATGACCCCGCTTTTTGATTGGATGGAACGAAATAAAATTATTTAAAACCGACCTAATCACAAATGTGATGCCTTACCAATATCATATCAAATGCTGCCAAAACCAACAAAGATTTCAAATTGCTTTTTTTAGGAATTGGCACAGAATATTTCTTGTATAAAGGCACAACCGAATGAGAAAACTATTTGAAAGACAAGAAAATTAATTTCAAAAGTTACGTAACTGACGGTGGGCATACTTGGATGAACGTGAAGAAATACCTCAATCAAACATTGCCATTTTTATTTAAATAAAAACATAAAATTTAATATTCAACCCGTAAAAAATGAAAAACTTCCTCAAAATTAGCCTGCTTGCTATATCAATAATGAGTAGTATCAACTTTGTACAAGCCCAACAGCTTGCCATTGTCGAAGATTTCAAGCCTTCTTCACTCAACCAACCGCAACAAGAATATCCAATGGTAAACTCTCAAGGATATGCACGTTTTAAAATTGCAGCTCCCACTGCCGATAGCGTTAGAGTAAGTTTAGGTTTGGGCGGGCGTGGTGGTACTAAACTCGCCAAAGCCGAAGATGGAACTTGGATGGGAACTACAGAGGGCCATATGGACGAAGGTTTTCACTACTATAATGTAAAAATTGACGGGGGCAAATTCAACGACCCGGGCACATTAAATTACTATGGTTCAGTTCGTTGGGAAAGTGGCATTGAGATTCCAGCAGCAGACCAAGATTTCTATGCTCTAAAAAATGTTCCTCACGGAAATGTTCAACAAATTCTTTTTCCTTCACTGAGCACTGGCACTTCTCGCCGAGCATTTGTTTATACACCCCCTGGTTACGAAAAAGGGAAAGGAAAATATCCAGTTTTGTATTTACAACACGGTTGGGGCGAAGATGAAACTGCTTGGATGAATCAAGGAAGAGCCAATTTGATTATGGATAACCTCATTGCCGATGGAAAAATCAAGCCTTTTATAATTGTGAATACTTATGGAATGACAAATGAAGTGAAATGGGGTAAAATGAAAGAATTCAAAATCGATGGTTTTCAAACTGTATTAGTTGATGAATTGATTCCCTTTATTGATGCCAATTTCAGAACAATCGCCAAAAAAGAACAGCGTGCAATGGCGGGTCTTTCGATGGGTGGAATGGAAACAAAGACCATTTCTCTGAACAAACCAGATGTGTTTGCCTACTACGGTTTATTAAGTGGCGGAACTTACGCTTCAACCGATTTTAAGGATAAACCACAGCCAAAATTGATATTTTTGAGTTGCGGAAGTAAAGAACGCCCTGATGGTATTCGCAAGGCATTAGAAGAATTAAAAACAGCTGGTTTTAATGCAGTAAGTTATATTTCAGAAGGAACGGCCCACGAATTCCAAACATGGAGACGTAGTTTGCTTGCAATGGCTCCTTTGCTTTTTAAATAATTATCAGTAAACTCCTCTCAAAAGTAGAGGAAGTTGGCGTAGTTAAATCGTTTAAAAACAATACATTACAAAAATCTATTCACATGAAAAATTTTATATTGGCTTTCTTGATTTTGTGTAGTTTCATTTCTTTCGCACAAAAAATGGAAAAAGAAATGCCAAAAGGTTATGAACAAGAAAAAATGGGCATAACGAAAGGAAAAATTGACACCGTACTTTACGAATCCAAAACCGTAGGAAATACTCGTAAAACATTGGTTTATACGCCGCCAAACTACGATAAAAAGAAAAAATATCCTGTATTTTATCTACTTCATGGTATCGGTGGTGACCATTTAGAGTGGTTTAAAGGAGCAAATCCTCAAAATATCTTGGATAATCTTTTTGCTGAAGGAAAAATTCAACCGATGATTGTAGTGATGCCAAATGGTCGAGCTATGAAAGACGACCGTTCATCGGGCAATATTATGGCTCCAGACAAAGTTCAAGCTTTTGCAACTTTTGAAAAAGACCTATTAAATGACCTTATTCCTTTTATCGAAAAAACATATCCTGCACTTACCGATAAGGATAATCGAGCAATTGCGGGTCTTTCGATGGGTGGTGGTCAATCACTTAATTTTGGTTTAGGAAATTTAGACAAATTTTCGTGGGTTGGGGGATTTTCTTCCGCCCCAAATACCAAAGTGCCAAAGGAGTTAATGCCAAATCCAGAAGAAGCTAAAAAGAAATTGAAGTTACTCTTCATTTCTTGTGGCGATGCCGATGGACTAATAACATTTAGCAAACGTACGCACGAATATATGTATGAAAATGATGTGCCACATATTTATTATTTGGAAGCAGGTGGACACGATTTCAAAGTTTGGAAGAACGGGCTGTATATGTTTTCGCAGTTTTTGTTTAAACCTACAAATCCAAGTAGTTTTACTAAATATTCGGTGCTCGGAATACCTGCTGCCAGCAATATCCGTAATGCAAAATACCCACAGATTTTACCCGATAATCGAGTGATTTTCAAAGTAAAAGCTCCAGAAGCTCAAAAAGTGCAAATAGATTTGGGCAAAAAATACGACATGGTAAAAGACACCAGTGGATTTTGGAACGTGACAACCGATTCAATCAGTCGTGGGTTTCATTATTATTCACTTTTAATTGATGGCGTAACCGTTGCCGACCCAGCTAGCGAAACTTTTTATGGTATGAGCCGCATGGCAAGTGGCATAGAAATCCCATACAAAGAAGGTGGCTTTTATGCCTTGAAAGACGTGCCACATGGCGATATCCGAATCAAAAAGTATTTCTCAAAAGTTACCAATTCTTGGCGTGAAGTGTATATATATGCACCTACAGGTTATGATAAATCAACTGAAAAATATCCAGTTTTGTACCTTTTGCACGGCGGTGGCGAAGACCAACGTGGTTGGGCGACACAAGGAAAAACGGATTTGATTTTAGATAATCTCATTGCTGAAAACAAAGCTAAGCCAATGATTATCGTGATGGTTGATGGCAATTTCTACGGCGGTGGTGGAGTTGCAGGATTTGGCATTCAACAACTCAATCAATTTGAAAATGAACTAAAAAATGCCGTGATTCCATTTGTGGAATCAAATTATAGAGTCATAACCGATGCTAAAAATCGAGCTTTGGCAGGTCTTTCGATGGGTGGCTTGCAAACTTTGCACACAGGCGTTCGCAATTCTGATTTATTCAATTATCTCGGAGTTTTTAGTTCAGGTTGGTGGGCAAATAACACCAAACTTTCAGACCCACAGTATGAATTCATGAAAACAAACAAAGATAAAATCAATGCCAACATCAAAGAGTTTTGGATTTCGCAAGGTGGCAAAGAAGACATTGCTCACGCAAATTGCCAAATTATGATGCAAAAAATGGATGAAATGGAAATAAAATACCATTATAGTGAATATGCTGGCGGACATACTTGGCCAGTATGGCGACATGACATATATTTGTTCTCTCAGTTATTGTTTAAGTAAAACCAATTTAGAAATAAAGTGAAAAAAATAATCTTATCATTTATTGCAGGCTGTATTGTTCTCACTGCAACAGCCCAAACCAAAATCACACTGAATACGGATTTGGCAAAAACTACAATCAATAAACATATTTACGGACACTTTGCCGAGCATTTGGGTCGCTGTATTTATGGTGGAATGTATGTTGGTGAAAGCAATACCAAAATTCCGAATAATGCTGGTGTACGTAACGACGTAATTGCTGCCCTCAAAGACCTCAAAGTACCAAATCTACGTTGGCCAGGAGGATGTTTTGCTGATGCTTATCAGTGGAAAGACGGTATCGGGCCGAAAGAAAAACGCCCTAAAATGATCAATGTTTGGTGGGGAGGCGTAACCGAAGATAACAGTTTCGGTACACATGATTTTCTTAACCTTTGCGAAAAAATCGGAGCAGAACCGTACTTGGCAGGAAATGTCGGTAGTGGCTCAGTGCAAGATTTGGCCGACTGGGTAAGTTACGTAAACCAGCCAACGGGTAGCCCAATGTCTGACCAACGTATTCAAAACGGTCGAAAACAACCTTGGAACGTAAAAATCTGGGGTGTTGGTAATGAGGCATGGGGCTGTGGCGGAAACATGACTCCCGAATATTACGCAAATATTTACCGCCAATACGCTACTTTTATGAAAGATATTACGCCCGAGTCTAAACTTTATAAAGTAGCATCAGGTGCCAGTAGTAACGATTTTGCGTGGACTGAAACTTTAATGAAAAACATTCCGCATAACATGATGTCGGCGTTGGCATTGCACCACTATTCAGTTTTGAGTTGGAAAGATACAAAAGGTCCATCGGTAGATTTTACTGAAGCACAATATTTCAAAACAATGGATGAAGCTTGGAAAATGGAAGAATTCATAACTAAGCATGGCACCATCATGGACAAATACGATCCACAGAAAAAAATTGATTTAATTGTGGACGAATGGGGAGGTTGGTACGAAACTGACGCTGAAGGCAAAGGAGCTTTATACCAACAAAATACCATGCGTGATGCAATGATTGCAGGTTTGACGCTCAATATTTTCAATAATCACGCTGACCGTGTTCGTGGGGCAAACTTAGCTCAAATCGTCAATGTTTTGCAAGCAGTTATTCTTACAAATGAAGAAAAAATGTTGCTAACGCCTACATTTCACGTAATGAAAATGTATAACGTACATCAAGATGCTATGCTTGTACCGATGAGCATCGAATCGCCAATTTATGAGTTCAATGGTAAAAAACTGACCGCAGTAAATTCATCGGCTTCAAAAGACGCTTCGGGAGCATTAAATATCTCTTTGACTAATATTGATTATCGTAAACCGCACGAAGTAACAATTAATCTCAGAGGTGAAGATTTTTCAAAAGTTTCGGGACAAATCTTAGCATCTGCAAACATCAGTGACCACAATACTTTTGAGCAGCCAAACAAGGTTTCGGTTAAAGATTTTTCTGGAGCAAAACTGGAGAAAGGTGTATTAAAACTCATAATTCCAGCCTATTCTGTTATTGTTTTGAAAGCAACTAAGTAATTTAGCTTTGAAAAAAATTAGTATTCAATAACCAAAAAGACAATCCCTTATAAACTTGATAAAGAAAATGGCAAAGCCAATTTAATACCTTTCACTATTTTATTTCTGATTCCATGAGATAGAATTTGAATATTTTTAATAAAGAAATTGCCGCAATGGAATTGCCGCAATGGAATTGCGGCAATTTTACTACATATATTTGTTAAACAATATCATAATTGTGTTATAATAACACATAAATAAAAATGAAGATTACATACACAATAGGAGTTGATTATGGAACAGATTCGGTACGGGCATTGGTTGTGAATACCCAAACTGGTGAAAATGTTGGAACAGCCGTACATTATTATAAGCGTTGGAAACAAGGGCTGTACTGTAATCCGTCAATTTCTCAATTCAGACAACACCCACTTGATTATATAGAAGGGCTTGAAAATGCCATAATTGGTGCTTTGGAAGATCTTTCAGCAGAAATCAAAGAAAATATTGTTGGTATTTCGATTGATACAACGGGTTCTACGCCTGTGGCTGTCGATGAAAACGGAACACCTTTGGCAATGCTGCCTGAATTTGCCGAAAATCCTAACGGAATGTTTATTCTTTGGAAAGACCACACCGCCAATGCCGAAGCTGAAGAAATCAATCGATTGGCACGTAGTTGGAGCGTTGATTTTACAAAATATGTAGGTGGAATTTATTCTTCTGAATGGTATTGGGCAAAGATTCTCCGAACACTTAGAGTAGATAAAAGTATTCGTGAAAAAGCCTTCTCTTGGGTGGAGCATTGCGATTGGATTTCAGCTGTTTTGACTGGCGATACAAATCCACTCACGATGAAACGTTCTCGCTGTGCAGCAGGTCATAAAGCCATGTGGCACGAAGAATTTGAAGGACTTCCCTCGGATGCTTTTTTCACAAAACTTGACCCACTTTTGGCTGGATTACGTGAGCGACTTTTCAGAAATACCTATACTTCTGATGAGTCAATGGGCAAAATATCGGCAGAATGGGCAACAAAATTAGGACTTTCGCAGAATGTAACCATAGGCGTTGGGGCTTTTGATTGCCACATGGGAGCAGTTGGTGCAGCAATCGAACCGTATGATTTTGTGCGTGTGATGGGTACTTCTACATGCGATATGCTCATTGCTCCTAACCGTGGCGACGGACCGCTCGAAATTGGTCATTTGCTTATTAAAGGCATTTGCGGGCAAGTTGATGGCTCAATTATTCCGAATATGCTCGGTATGGAAGCAGGACAATCGGCTTATGGTGATTATTATGCGTGGTTTCAAAGTGTTATCACCGAACCCGTGCGTGAACTTTTAGGTGAAAAAGCTGCCGAAGAACTTTCACAAAAACTGATTCCTTACTTATCAGAGAAGGCTTCCCTCCTACCCATTTTAGAAAATGACCCAGTTGCAACCGATTGGATTAACGGACGACGAACTCCCGATGCGAATCATAAGTTAAAAGCTGCATTTATGGGTCTAAATTTAGGCACAGATGCTATAAAAATATTTAAAATGATTGTAGAAGCAACGGCTTTCGGCTCGAAGGCAATTGTTGATAGATTTATCAGTGAAGGTGTGCCAATTAAGCAAGTAATTGCCATTGGTGGAGTTGCGAAGAAATCCCCATTTGTGATGCAAACACTTTCGGATGTGCTTAATATGCCAATAAAAGTGGCAAGTTCAGACCAAGCCTGTGCCTTGGGTGCAGCAATGAATGCCTCGGTAGCGGCGGGCGTTTATAGCAATCTTCAAGATGCACAAAAAGCGATGGGTTCGGGCTTTGATGCTCGATACGAACCACGTGCAGCTTTTACAGAAATTTATCAGGAATTATACAAGAAATATCAAAGTTTAGGGAAATTTACTGAGAAACAATAAAATATTTAGCCAAAACAAGTAATCTCAAAACGGAATTTTCACATTTTTCAAGAGATTACTCACTTTACTTAAATGGCTTTTTATTTCAGGAGTTTCTAAATTAATCTTAGGAATATTAGGATTGATTTTAACTTTTGATTCATCAATACCCAAAAAATTAAGTTCTTTTTTCATGTCTTTTTTCGATAAAATACCCTTTGTAATTAGTTGATTTGTTGAATGGTTCAGTTGAATCATCATCCAAAAGACCACAAATATTATAAAAAAGTTCTATTTTTTCAAATAATTTTGAAATAGTGGCTCTATAAAGTCGAGTTCTGGCTTCAGTGCTTCCTGTAAAAAACACCTTTTTATTCGGATTTATTTCAAAAAAAGCATACAAGGTTTGTATAACCGAGGATAATATCATTTTCATATCTTGATTATTACTAATCGCAAACACGTCAAGATTATAATCATCAGTTACGTCACCAAAAATTAAATGGAACAAATCTGCTTTATTTTCATCAGGAACATAAACAACCATTTTTTTAGTATTTTTTTGAACGCCAACACTATCAAAGATATGATAAAGTCCATCGGGGGAAGTTTCAATGTTATAAATTGGTTTTTCCATCCTCAAAATTACTAACAATATACAAAATTTATAGAAAATAATGCTTGATTTAAAACAATTTGAAGTTTGGTTTATAACGGGGTAGCCAACATTTGTACGGAAAAGAAACGCTTCTTTAGGTTGATGAACATTCAAAAATGAATTGAGACTTAATGAGGTTTATTTTAGATGATTGTCTATCTTCCCGATTAAAAAAATATTCATTAAAATGTTTTTCCAAATTAACTTAGGCTAGTCAAAGAAATGATTGGAAATTTTGAAATTAAGTTTAAAATCGAGGATTCAATATTTCTTGGAATATACATTTTATGCAAAAACTAAATTGAATTGCAAAATCACATAAAAATATAATGCGTTTAAGTATGGATGAATATAAATCTTTGAAAGAAGAATGTTTCGAGGCAAATATGATGCTTCCCAAACTAGGTTTGGTACTTTTTACATTCGGTAACGTAAGTGCGGTCGATAGAACAAAAGCGGTTTTTGCTATCAAACCAAGTGGGGTTCCGTATGAGTTGCTCAAAGCAGATGATATTGTGATAATGGATTATGATGCGAAGGTTGTAGAAGGAAAAATGCGTCCGTCGTCTGATACTAAAACGCATGCCCAATTATATAAAAATTGGGAAGACATTGGTGGAATCACGCATACGCATAGCACTTATGCAGTTGCATGGGCTCAGGCTGGTATGGATATACCAATTTTTGGAACAACCCACGCCGACCATACACATCAAGACATCCCGTGTGCTCAGGTTTTGACTGATGAAATGATACAGGGTGATTACGAGTTTGAAACGGGTAATCAGATATTTGATTGTTTTACCGAGAAAAAACTCTCCTACAAAGAAGTTGAAATGGTTTTACTCCAAAGTCACGGACCATTTACTTGGGGTAAAAATGCCGAAAAATCGGTTTATAATGCGGCAGTTTTGGAAGAAGTTGCTCGAATGGCAATGCTTACGCTTCAAATAAATCCAAACACGCCGAGAATAAAAGATACATTACGCATGAAACATTTTGAGCGTAAACACGGCAAAAATGCCTATTATGGACAAGGTTGTTAAACAAATTCACAAGGGCTTTTATAACTAATACTTGAGTGAATTCTTTTATAATTCATGAACTACAAAATTTGAAGTATTTCTGCATTTGGAATTTCCAAACTCCGTGGGTCTGCCTTCACTTCAAGCTTTTGCATCGAAGAAACTTCCAGAGAAGGAAACCCAAATTCTTCTACTACTTTGCCATCAAGACAATAAACACCTCGCCCACGAAAAGGATATTTTTCGAGCGATGGTGGAAAATGGGTGGTGTCGAAAAATTCGCCTTGCTCATTTAAAAAATACCCAAATCCCATCAATTTATGATTCTTGGTTCGGACGGGTTTCCATGTAACCAAATAGCCATAAACTCTGATGTTTCGACCGACTAAACTGATAAGATTTTGATCCGTGGTTGAAGTTCTATTTGCTACGGCTACTAACTCAAAAGGACTCGAAATCGAAAAACCTAATAACTCAATTTGGTCGTAGGTATCTTCTAATGGATGACACACCAATGTTGGTAAATGATGCGTTTCTGGCTCGGGACAGCCAAATAGTGTTTGTTTGTAATGGTTGGGCTGAAATCTGCTATTATACCGAAAATGAGCCTCCCAAAGTAATTCTTTTTTGGGTGTGCCAAAATTTCTAAATGCACCAATCCGAATGAGAATAATTAGTTGTTCTAAACCAATACTTATTCTACTAACGAAATTTGAAAATGAAGTAAAATGCCCGAAATTCCTTTCCTGCAACAAACCTTCGATGAGTTTGTTTTCGAGCGATTTGATATGTATCCAACCCAGCCAAATAACATTACCTTCGATTCTGGTTAAATAATTACTTTCGTTGATTTCGGGGGCTTCGATAACAGCACCGTATCTTCGGGCTTCGTGAATATAAAACTCCGTTGAGTAAAAGCCACCAAAATTATTGATTACTGCTACCATAAATTCCAAAGGAAAATAGGTTTTCAAATATAAACTTTGGTAGCTTTCCACGGCAAAACTCGCTGAGTGAGCTTTACTAAAACTATAACCAGAAAAACTTTCAATCTGTCGCCACACCTCTTTGGCCAATTCTTCTGTATATCCTAATTCTTTGCAGTTATTAAACCATTTATCGGTTATTCTTTGAAACTCAGCTTTTGACCTAAATTTTCCCGACATGGCTCTTCTCAAAATATCGGCTTCGGCCAATGTAATGTTCGCAAAGCCATGAGCCACTTTCAAAACATCTTCTTGATAAACCATTACTCCAAAAGTATCCGATAATAGCTCCTGCATTTTGGGGTGTAAGTAACTCACTTGGTGCGGATTATGATATCGCACAATGTATTCTTTCATCATTCCACTCGACGAAACACCTGGGCGAATAATCGAACTTGCAGCTACTAAAGTGATGTAATTATCGCACCGAAGTTTCCAAATTAGTGAACGCATGGCGGGCGATTCTACATAAAAACACCCCATTGTTTCGTGGTTTTGAAGTTGCCGCTTAATATTTTCATCATCCTTAAATTTTTGAATAGCATGAATATCAATATCAACTCCTCGGTTTTCCTTCACAATATCGACCGCCGTTTTGATATGTCCGAGTCCACGTTGTGAAAGCACATCAAATTTTGCAAATCCAATATCTTCGGCTACATACATATCAAATTGACATATCGGAAAACCCTTTGGCATTGGTTGTAGAGCCGTATAATTTGATAAAGGTTCTTCCGAAATCATAATACCTCCTGCATGAATCGACAAACTATTTGGATAATCTTCTAAAAGTGGAGCATATTGAAAAATGTACTTAGTGTATTCATTCTGACTTGCTTTTTCGGGATATTTAATCATTTCGTCAATCTCTGATTTGGGCAAACCAAAAACCTTGGCCAGTTCTCTAACCGCCGAACGGTCTTGAAAAGTATTGTAAGTGGCCAGCAAACAAACATACTCTTTTCCGTATCGTTTAAAAACATAATCGATGATTTCGTCTCTTTCATCCCAACTAAAATCAATATCAAAATCAGGTGGAGAAGTGCGAAAAGGATTGATGAAACGTTCAAAATATAAGTCCAATTCTATCGGATTGACATCGGTGATACCAACACAATACGCCACAATTGAGTTTGCTCCCGAACCACGCCCAACGTGGAAATAGCCTCTCGACCTTGCATAACGAATAATGTCCCAAGTAATCAAAAAATACGAACAAAAGTTTAATTCATAAATAATCGTCAATTCTTTCTCTATCCTTTCTTGAGCAGCTTTATTGTTTTTGCCGTACCGATAAATCATTCCATCAGTAGTCAGTTTCCTCAATAGCTCAATATCATCAGTTTTGTTATTGGTAAATAATCGTTTGTTTTTGCTGGTTTTAAAATCAAAATCAAAACTGCATTGCTCGCTTATGGCCTTTGTTTTTTCAAGCCATTCTTCAAAATACTGAAAATTTTCAAAGAGTTTCTGTTCTTCAATTGGCCATTCGGATGGATTCGCTTCGGCATATTTGGGTAATTTACTTAAAAGTGTATTGTGGTCAATGGCTCGTAAAAGTCTATGCAAATTGAAATAGATTTTATTGAAAAAAGTAAGTGTATGAATAGCGATAATTTTCTCGAAACCTTGTTTATTCTGAAAACGGTAAGTTTTCGGGATTTCCCAAAAATGAACGCCAATAAATTCGTGATTTTCTAAAACTTGACTTGTTTCTAGAAAATCAAGCGAATAAATGTTAAAAACATTTTTAAACGAAGGAGCTTTGCTCGGAAAATCCTTTTTTTTATCCAAATAATCAGTCAAAAAATAATTAATTTCTCGGAAACCCTCATTGTTTTTGGCTAAACAGATGTATTTCAATTCATCCCCATTTCTAAACTCCACTCCTACTATTGGCCGAATATTGGCAGCATTACACGCTTTTACAAAATCAAAAACTCCTGAAGTATTATTAATATCAGTCAATGCCAAGCAGCCAATACCCAACTCAATGGCCTTATTTACAAGGTCTTGGACAGTAATTGTACCATAGCGAATACTAAAATATGAATGACAGTTTAAGTACATCAATGATAAGTGCTAACGCACAATTAAAAATTAAAAATTAAGATGGGGTCTCCCGAGCGATTAAAATACATTTAGTTAGTAGTCAAGCTAATGATTATCAACAAATTACATGGCTTTTATTTGCCTTAGATATTTAATGGATGTTTATTCTGTTGATAATTGGTTTTGCGGACAAATCTTGGTTTTCGAGCCGAGTACAGCACCATACCAAATGCCCGACCAATGAGCCGACTGCCATATTTGATTCTGACTTCATCCATTGCTTGATATAAACCAGCCATTTCGGCGGTATTATCAAATAAATTGATTTGGCTAAATCCCTGTACCAATTTGCTGAATCGCACCCCAACAAGTCGAATCAAGAGTCGTTTATCATAAAGTTTTTCAAAAAGGTCGGTTACTTTCTCTATAATCGTTTGGTCATCGGTGGTGTATGGAATGTTAAATTGTTTGGTGTGAGTATCAAAATTTGAATACCTGATTTTTACTGTAACACAGCCCGTGCATTGCTGTTTTTGGCGAAGCTCAAAAGTCATTTCTTCAACCATTTTCAGCAATACAGCCTTGAGTTTGTTTACATCGGTAGTATCTTTATCGAAAGTAATTTCTTTTGAAATCGACTTTTTATCGTGGTATGGCTCAATGGGAGTATTATCCAAACCATTGGCTCTCTCCCAAAGCATTGTGCCGTTTTTACCAAATACACTTTCGAGCATCTTGCGTGGCATTTCTGCCAAAGAACCAATGTTTTGAATGCCCATATTTCTGAGGGTTTGACCAGTAACCGAACCCACCATTGGCAATTTACTGACCGAAAGCGGCCATAGAAATGATCTTTCATTACCCGCCAAAATGTGGCATTGCCCATTGGGTTTTACTTCGTTGGTTGCCACTTTCGATACCGTTTTATTGCTTGCCAGACCAAATGAAATAGTCAACCCTGTTTCTTTACAGATGTCGTTTTTGATTTGGGTCGAATATTTCAAGCAACCGAAATACTTGTCCATACCCGATAAATCGATATAAAACTCATCAATCGAGGCTTTTTCAAGCACGGGAACTCTATCAGATATGATTTGAGTAACTATATCCGAATATTGTGTATAAGATTCATAATCGCCCTTGATAAAAATGGCATCTGGACAAAGCCTTTTGGCCATCACCGATGACATGGCCGAGTGAATACCAAATTTTCTGGCTTCATAACTGCAAGCGGCTACCACTCCTCTATCCGATATTCCACCGACAATTACGGGTTTGTTTAAAAGTAAAGGATTTTTTAGTCTTTCGACCGAAACAAAAAAAGCGTCTAAGTCAAAGTGAACAATGTTTTTTTCCATAGAAAAAATATTTTTAGGATTCTGCTGGCAAGTTATTGACAAAATGCGTAATATTGTCTGCTCAAAATGCTTAGTATATGTCAATTTATAAAACTATAGGTCAAAACGTTAGACTTTTAAGACAACAGAAGGGTCTTTCTCAAGAACAAATTGCAGATTTGCTGAATCTACCCAGTAATACTTATGCCTACTACGAACGTGGCGACAGAGATTTTCCGATGGAAACACTCGTGAAGGTTTCGGGGATATTTAGTATGGCTTTAGATGCTCTAATCAAGTATGATTTGAGCAAAATCGACTTGAAAGGTTTGATGCAGGTAGGTAGCAACCGACTCCTGTTTCCGATACTTATCAAGGAAAATACTAAAGTTGAAAGTATCGAAATTGTACCAATCAAGGCATCGGCTGGGTACAGGAAAGGCTATGCCGACCCGCAGTTTATTGAAGCTTTGCCCAAAATTAGTTTGTCATTTTTGGGTGTTGGTACACACAGAGGTTTTCAGATTATAGGAGATTCGATGCTGCCGATTCAGTCGGAATCTTATATCGTGGGTAAATACATCGAGAGTTTTGATGATATTAAAAACAATAAATCGTACATCATACTGACGGATGAAGATATTTTGTACAAACAAGTAAAAAATAAAATCAATGATGATGGCACTTTGCATCTGATTTCAAATAATAAATATTACCCCACGATTCAGATTGAGCCACAGCATATTTTGGAAATTTGGCAGTTTACTTGCTTTATTTCCACCAAAGATGTGGATGAATACTCGATGGGATTAGAAGATGTTTTTATGTCTTTGAATGGTATCAGCAAAGGTATCGAGGAGATAAAAGAGAAAATACTAATCAAATAATTGAAGCTCAGGGTAGTCAACCCTTTCCAGAATCACGGCTTTGTTGCGGTTTGCTTTGGCATTATTGGCTTCCATCGAGATTGGAATGGCTACTAAATCAGACTCGGTGTAAGTTTTGATTAAATCGCTAATTGATTGTTGAGATAATTGAGGGTCGAGCCACGTTTTTTCGTCGCTTTGACTTAAAATTAAAGGCATTCTTTTCTTTACATTGTGTATTTTTTCCATTAATTCGTTGGCTGGAGTGGTAATAATACTAAAAGTGTTTTTCACTTCGCCCGTACTTTTATCAACCCAAGAATCATAGACACAAGCCAACGAGAATATTTCCTGACCTTCAATTTTTATGTAGTAAGGATATTTTTTATTGTTGAGCTGTCGCCATTCAAAAAAGCCAGAAACTGGCAAAATACAACGCTGAGAAACAATAGCAGATTTGAAAGATGGCTTTTCAAAAACGGTTTCGCCAACGGCATTGAGTGTATTGTGCTGAAAATTGGCGTCTTTTGCCCAATTGGGTATGAGCCCCCACTCGTATAGAAAGATATCGTCATGCTTGATGATAGGCAATTTAGGATGCTCAAAGCCACTCACAAAATAATAAGTTGGTACTTCAAACACTTCAGTGTCTGTCTTAAAATTAGTCGGCAAAGCATTTTTATAACGCTCGACCAGTTTAGATTTCTTTTTTTCGAGATATGAGGCGTTGTAACACATGAGGTTTTTGGCACTTGTTACTTCAAAAGTAACAAAATTTAAATAAAGCTATGTGGCAAGCTTACAAAAAGCTATAATTATTCTTTAGCTTGATATTTTAAAATTTTTCCACTACTTATTCTGTACCGAATAATAAATAAATAGCTTAATTATTGTTTAATTCTATTCTTTATTATTACTTGCACAAAAA
>Ga0247832_1004181_pt1 | contig 18456 bp, 16 predicted proteins | sample LaCruzMarch2015__10_FD_192407 | JGI IMG/M metagenome (GOLD analysis project Ga0247832, IMG submission 192407) | Freshwater microbial communities from meromictic Lake La Cruz, Castile-La Mancha, Spain - LaCruzMarch2015_4m | ecosystem: Environmental > Aquatic > Freshwater > Lake | place: Spain... | reverse complement strand
CCCGAAACATACAAGTTGCGCAATGGGCCGCAAGACCGAGCACCGCAGCGCAGTCGGCGCGTTCAGCGCACGACCGCCCCACCGAAGCGCCGCACCCGGCCCCCACAGGCCTGGGGTGACGCAACTGCAAAAACACAGGCCTGGGGCGACGCGACAGCAAACACACTGGCAGGTGGCGACGCGAGCGAGCAAGCGCTGGCCCGGGCCGACGCAAGAGCTCATGCGAGGTAGTGATGGAGTTGGGCCGGCCGCGCATGTCAGAACGTCAGCAGAAGATTGGCCAGCACGGAATACGGCCGCTTTCCGGCAGGGAACAGCTGCCGGTAGGCCCGGCCCGGCTGCAGGAAGGCGACAGAGGCGTTGAAGACGATATTCTGGGTCATATACGGACGGTACTGCACCGCTGCGGAAATGTCGGTGCCGATGAAGCGGGAGATGCTGCCCTGGTTGCGCAGGAACTCCAGAACGCTGGTGTTGCCGAAGGACAGCCAGGACATGTTGCCGATCAGGCGCCAGTGCGGCGTGAGGTCGGCGTCGGCGCCGATGCCCAGCAGCAGCAGGCCCGGGTTCACGAAGTTCGACTGGCCCTGGTCCTTGGACGAGCGCAGGCTGGCCAACACCCCGTTGCGGCCCGACAGGGCCACACCGCCGCCACCCACCAGCGGGATCGCCTGGCGGATCCAGAAACTGGTGTCGGCGCCGGCGATCTGCGGGTTCTCCAGGATCGCGTCGAAACCGGTCGAACGGCCGTCGAACGGGTCCTTGTCGGCGCTGGCGATCAGGCCGGTGGCGCGCACACGCAGCCAGTCGAAGTCGCGCGACAGCTCGGCTGCCGCGAAACCGGCCAGGATGCTCTGGCTGCGCTGGGCGATCGGGTCGTAGCTGGCGCGGCCCAGGGCCAGGTAGGCCGAACTCGTGAGATTCCAGCGCCCGAAATGCCCGTCGCCGCTGGCGCCGGCATACACCACGTCGTAGTTGTGCGGGCGCACGTCCCCCACCACCGCCGGGCGCACCTTGAAACCGTTGCGGTCGTAGTAGTCGGCCTGGTCGCCCTCGCGGTTGCGGTTGTAGATCAGCGTCGCCTGGGTGGTGTGGCCCAGCACCGGCCAGTCCTGGCGGAAGGCGTTGGCCACGAAGACATCGTCCGAGCGCCAGCGGCGGAAGATGTCGTTCAGCCCGGAATTGGTGTCCTTCTCCAGTCGGCGGAACCAGCCCAGGTTGTACTGCCACTGGTTGTTGTCGCGGTTGCCGAACAGGCGCACACCGAAGGGCAGGTCGTTGTAGACAAAACCGCGGAAGTCGGAGATGAACGGCTGGATGCCCACCCGTATGGACTCGAAATCGTAGCGGTCCGACAGATTGCGCAGGTGCACGTCGACAAACGCCTCCTGCACGCCGAAGTGGTTGTCGTTGCGCCGGGTGCCACGTTGCGGGTTGATGTTGAGCGCACGCACCTCGTCGACCCGGGTGTGGTTGATGTTGAAGGCGCCGGCAAACTTGAACTCGTAGTCCGGCGGCTTGAAGGTGGTGTTGCCCTTGACGATCGAGGCGCTCAGGATGACCGTCTCGACCAGCGCCAGCTGGCTGGGGCCTCCGAACACATCGCTCGCACCGGGGCGCTGGCTCGACTGTGCGCCCACCGGAGTCGGCAGGCTGCGCGTTTCCAGCAGCGTGTCCGACACCGCACCGATATTGAGGAACCAGTCCGGCCCCCAGTGGCTGAACTTCTGGTACGGCTTGTCGCCCTTGATCGTGTTGTTGTTGTAGGGGTCCCACCACCGGTCCTTCTGGCCCAGCGATTCCATGATGCGCCAGCGGTCGGGCACCGGCAGGCTGGTGCGCGGCACCAGGCGGCCCGGCTCGGGCACCTGGTTCGGGTCGATGGGAGGCAGCGTGTACCGCAGCGGCTCGGTCTGCGGCCGGCGGAATTCGATCGACTCTCCAGCGGCATCGTCGCCGGCTGCGGCCTGCTGTGCCCGGGCACTGGCGAGCAGACCCAGGGCCAGCAGTACGGTCAGGGCGGGCAGACGCAGACACAGCATTCGTCAGAGCCCGGCACACACGTTCTGTGCGCTGCTGTTGTTGAACGGCGCCTGCGGGCACTGCACGTAGCGCAGCTGTCCGCCACCGGGGTTGAGGGTATCGGCCCGCAGCAAGGCAGGCGCCTGGCCGACACCGGTCCCCAGCGCGGCAGCCGCCCGGCTGAGCCCGAGGAAGGCGATCATGTCGTCCTGGTCCACGCCATCGCCCGACACGCCGATGGCGCCCACCAGCGTCGGCACACCGGCCAGTGTGCGGTAGATGGGCACACCGCCGGCAAAGATCTGCAGGCCGTTTTGCAGCCGCGGCAGGCCGGTGCAGCCCACTGGCGCACCGACGGGCGCCACAGCGGCGGTGACGATGGCGTTGAAGGCCAGGTCCAGCTGCAGGCCGGTGCTGAACGGGCTCCACTGCGCATGTACCTTCGACAAGGGCCCCGGCCCGGCTGCGAGCGCCACACCATCGGGGAACAAGGGGCGGGCCAGGGTGCCGATGGCCCGCGTGGTGAAGGCCCTGCCATCGGCCAGTGCGGTCCCATCGCCCAGCAGGGCCCGGGTGGCGGCCACGTAGGGGGCGATCGGCGAAGCCGGCGACGGCGCCAGGTAGGCCGCATCGGGCAAGGCCTGCAGTTCGGCGGCGGCCAGCGGGTTCGACATGAACGCGGCGCTGCGGGCCTTCTGCAAGGCCACGTCGGTGCCGAAGACCGGCGCGTCGGGCGTGCGCACCAGTCCCAGAACGGCGCCATTGCTGTCCACCACCGTGATCGTCACCTGCGCCGCCTGGCCGCTCGGCTGGCGGATCTGCGCACGGGTACTGGCCGCGACCTGCAACGCCGAGCGCAGGGTCTGCAGCACTTCGGGCGCCGTCAGGCCGCCATCGGTGCCGGCCTGCACCGGGTAGCGGTTGCTGTCGGCGCCATCCACCAGCACATAGGCGCCCAGATCGGCGAACGCGCCGGTGTCGCGCCGCACGCCGGAGCCCGCCACGCCGTAGGCCGTGCCAGCCCGCAACACGCCGGCAAAGTAACCGGGCACCGCCTGAAGGGCACCCGGCAGGCCGGCCAGCGGGACGGCCGCGACCGAGGTGTCGCCCGCATCGGAGTACCGCAGCGAACGCCCGTCGGCCGTGATGCGGTTGGCACGGATGCCCACCGGCGCCGCAAAACCGGTGCTGCCCGCCACGGCCAGAACCTCGTCTAGGTTGTCGTCGAAGTCGGAGATCTCCAGGTCGAGACCGTAGACCGCATCCGCCATCACGCCGATGCCGCCGACCACCCGCCCGTTCTTGTACAGCGGCATGCCGCCCGGGTCGGCCGACAGTCCCAGCGGCGAGCGCTTCGGACCCAGGTCGGCATCGGTGTCGCGGCGCATCAGGTCGGAACACGAGAGCTGCGAGAACTGCACGCCGAACAGCGGGCCCGAGGGCTGGCCCGCCTCGCGCGGGTTGAAGTTCTCCTGCACGATCTGGCTGGCGGTGCGCGAGGTGAACGCATTGCCGGCACTCGACAGGTAGGCGCCCGTCAGCGCCTTGCTGATGGCCGCATAACTGCTGGGCAGGATGCTGACCTGCTCCAGGCCGCCGGTCACGGCACGCCCACCGTCGATGACAAAGGTGGCTGCAGCGCCGGTCATGGCATACACCGCCAGCACATTGCCGACCCGGTCGGCCACCGCGATCGTGGCGCGCTGCCCGCGCGCCTGCGCGGCCACCACGGCCTGCGCGACGACCTGCTCGACCTCGGCCGCGGTCAGGGCATCGGCGGCACAGCCTGCGCCGCAGTCGATCGGCGTGGCTGTCGCCAACGTCGGGGCATCGCTGCCGCCACCCCCGCCGCAGGCAGCGAGGCCGGCCAGTGTCAGCAGCGCCATCACCACGGCGCGCCTCGCTGGCCACGCCCGCATCCCATCCGGCCGGCGACTGTTCATGGCTTGCCTTTCGCCGCGGCGGAAGTCTTGCCAAAGGACGGATGCTCGACCTTGGAATGGAATCCGTGGCAGCTGTCGCAGCGGCTCACCACCTTGTCGGCATCGGCCCGGGCTCCGGCATGGCAGTTGCGGCAGGAGGCCAGGTCGGGAATCAGGATGTCGGCTGCGGTCTTGGACAGGGCGGCTGCATGGCAGGTGGTGCAGCTTGCGTTCTGGTGCTGGGCATGCGAGAACTGCGACTTGGGCAGCCAATGGCTCGTGGCCACGATGGGCTGCACCTGCCAGCGGGCGGCCTGCCCCTTGGCCGGCGCCAGCCGCTGCACGGCATGGCAGGTGTTGCAGACGCCGTTGGCGGACTCCATCATCGTGCGCAGCGTCTGCTCCGACTGCTGCTGCACCCAGCGCCCGGCGCTGGTGGCAATCACCGGGGCCGGCTGCGCCTGCGGGCGCTGCAGCAGCGAGTTGACGGTGACGATGCTCACCGGAATGCGATCCACCGCCAGGCTGGCGTAGATCTCGCGCACCGCCACCACCACCTCGGCGGGCGCCGCATGCGGCACCTCGCGCTCGGGCGCCTGCGGGTCCACCGACAGCCGGTGGCAGGACTGGCAGTCGCGCGCCATCTGCACCGGTTCGAAGCGCGTGCCGGCAGCATCCGGCCGGTGGCAATTGGCGCACTCGAGCACCACCCGCCCGCCGGTGGCCACCGGGCCGGTGGGGCTCTTGATGCCGGCCTTTGCCAGGTGGATGTCATGCGGAAACTTCAGGCCGGTGTCGTTGCGCAGCGAAGGGGTCTGCGCCACCCGCTGCACCTGCGGCGGGTTGCCGGGCAGACGTACCGAAAGGCGGAATTCGGGATGCTTGCGGCCGAAGTCGGACACATCGGGCAGCGTCGTGCCCGGCGCAAAGGCCCTCACATTGCCGTGGCACTGCTCGCAGCCGATGGCATCGACGGTGCGCATGCCGGCGGCGCCCTGGTGCTCCTTGTGGCAGGTGGCGCAGCGCTGGCCCTGGAAGGCCGCATGGTCGAGGCTTTTGTCGGCCACATGGGTGCCGGTGGTCTTGTGGCAACTGCTGCAGGTGGCGTCGTTGACCCGGGCAAAGGGCTGGTCATGGCAGGAGCGGCAGTCCTGGGCGAAGGTCTGGTGCGCGGAAGACACCGGGCCCGGGTTCCAGAAGGTGTCGAGCCGGGCGGTCTGCGTGCGCACCCAGGAGACGGCCTGCGTCTGCCAGCCGGGCGCCGTGGCAAAGGGCAGTGGCTGGTCTGGCGGGTGGTACGCATGCCAGACCGGCAGCGAAACGGCCACCAGCATCACCAGGCTGAACAGCCAGGCCAGCCGGCGGCGCGTGATCCAGCCGCTGCGCAGGCCGCCCAGCGCCTCGTCCCGCACCGGGCTGTGGCCATCCGCTGCACCGGCACGCTGCGAGAAGGACAGCGTGATGCGTGCACCGGAAACGCCCGGGCCGTCCTCCAGGCTGTCGACCATGAAGTCGTAGGGGCCGATGGTGATCTTCTGACCGGCCGCCAGACGCACATTGGTCTGGGCGCGCTGGTCCACGAACACCGGGCCGGCAGCCTCCAAATACAGGAAGCCGTCTTCTGCCCGCAGGATGGATGCATGCTCCAGACGCACACGCGGATCCGGAAGGTAGATCCTGCAGGACGCGGCCCGTCCCAGCGCGAGCACCTCCCCCGAAACCGCACGGTCCACCCGGGCCTGCGTCTGCGTGGCGTCCGGGTTGGTGTACTCGACCAGCTTGCAGCGGATCATCAGGGGCCTACCAATAGATGAAGACCGACACGATGTGGCCCGCCAGCGCGAACAGCAGCGCCATCGACAGCGGCACATGCAGCAGCAGCCACAGGCGCATGCGCGCGAGCGCCCGGTAGTGACCACGGATACGCTGCACCGCGCTGCGCCGGCTCAGCAGCAGAGCCATCAGCTCGCGCCCCAGGCGCGCCTGGTCGTCCTGCAGGCTGCGGTTGAGCAGTTGCACCCGCCGCACCGCGCGTTCGGTCGGGCAACCGCGCGAGGTGCTCTTGAGGATGTGGTCGAACACCGTGCCGCGCATGCGGGTCTTCTCAGCGGCATCCAGTACCAGCGTGTTGTAGTCGTCAGGGAGCAGCAGGGCCACGCGGCGTGCCTGCTGGTCGATTTCCTGGATCTGCATCACCAGCCCGGGGATGTCGTCATCGCCCATGGCCGCAGTCATGGCCGCAGGCACACGCACGAACACCAGCACGCCATAGATGCCGCTGAGCACCACCACCAGCATCAGCAGGTAGGTCAGGGTGTGCAGGTTCAGGCCGAGTTCCAGCCCGGAATGCAGCGTGGCCACCACGATGGCCGCCAGCCCCAGATAGACATGCGCCGACACCCAGCCTTGCAGGGTGGTGAACGAGGCCCGGTAGCGCCGCTTGCGGATGCCCAGCCACAGCAGCCACAGCACCAGCAGGCCGGCCACGCTGCCAAGCACGTAGCCCATCCAGGTACCGCCATAACCGACCCCGCCGGGGGTGTCGAAGACGTAGTTGCGGTGCCAGCCGTAGGCGCCCACAGCCAGCAGGGTCAGCCAGACCGCCAGCTTGAGGTAGCGATAACGCCTGTATTCCAGAAAGCTCTGGTGCTGCATTCCGCCAATGCCTTTTGAACGGGGTGTGCAAGGCCCCTGATGCTCTGCACTCCCTGCCAATTGTAGGGATTGTAGGTCGGCGACCCGACACACAAGGCAGGGTGTTGCGTGGAGTAGACGCCCACGCCGGGGCGCGGCCTCAGGGCCGTACGGCCGGCGTCTCGACCACCATGCCCCCAGCCCGGCGCGCCAGGTAGAGCTCCAGCGCCACCCACTCCGGCGCGCCAAAGGCAAAGGGCTCGGCGCGCACCCCGGTCATGCAGTTGCGCAAGCGCCGCTGCAGCGAGCCCATGCCCTGCCACTCCAGCCGATAGATCGGGTACCCGGTCGCATGGCCCTGCGGGATCACGCTGCCGCCCAGCCGCTGGCCGGCCCGCTGGTCGTGGCATTGCGCGCAGGAGAGGTCGAGCTGGCCCATGCGCTGCGCGAACAGTGCGGCCCCCTGCTGCAGGAATCGGTCCAGGCGCCGGTCCTGTGCCGGGGCCAGCGGCAGGCCGCGGGACTGCAGCGCCACATGGGACTCCAGGCCGAGCAGCTCGCGGCTTTCCGCCGCCAGCACCGGCGCCTGCTGGCGCTGGCTCACGCACTGGTTGATGCGCTGGCCCAGGGTCAGCGGGCCCGCGCTGGGCGCATCGAAGGCCGGGTAGCGCGCGGCCACGCCGCGCATGCTGGTGGACGCGTCGCCATGGCAGTCGGCACAGGCCAGCGCGCTGCGGCCGCTCTTGCTTTGCCACAGGGCGGCGCCATCCTGCACCCAGAGCATGGCGGGGTTCTGCATGTCGTCACGCTGCATGGCCTGGGTGGACGGGCCCATGAAGTCGAAGCCGCTGCGGCGCAGATCCGGCGCCATGCCGCCTGTATCGACGACCGCACAAGCCACCAGCCCCAGTGCACACAGGCACGCAAGAGCGCCGCGCCAGCCGCCCTGCAACTCAGGCCACCCGCAGCAGCAGGGTTTCGGTCTGCGCGAAGCCGTTGTCGCCTTCCCAGGTCAGGACCAGCGTGCCCGGGCCGGTCACCAGCAGCGGGAAGGTCAGGTACGGGTTGGCCGCCATCGCCGGGAACAGCTCGGCCTGGAACACCAGCTCGCGCGAGGCGCCGTCGTCATAGGTGCAGCTGAAGCGGCGGATCAGGTTGCGTGGAAGGACCTTGCCGTCGGCACCGGGCCGGTAACCGGTCTCCATGGGGTGGGCGATCATGGTGCGGACTTCGATGACGTCCCCCTTGCGGCTGAGCGGCGGAATCTGGATGAGGGTGCGCGCCGCCATTCAGGTTTCTCCCTCGATGCAGGCCGCCAGCGTGACGATCACGTCGACCGTCCTGCTCCAGCAGCTGCCATCGCGCATGCGCGCCACGGCCACCAGTTTCTGGGTGGTGGCCAGCCGGATGCGGCTGGACACGCGTGCGCGCCCGCTGCGCGGCCCCAGCCGGGCGGTGAACACATCGCGCTGCGGATTGCGCTCGTTGAACAGGGCCAGCGCGACCACATGGTCGGCCGCGGTCATCGGGCTGTCGACGCTCACGGTGACGGGCACGGCGTTGCCGTTGTCGACCAACTGGGCCACGTCCAGCGTGACACGGCCCTCGCGCACCGGCGCACCCCCCGTGAAGGCGGCGATGGCGGCTTCCAGTTCAGGCGGCAGCGCGGCGGCCTGCACGGAACGGGTCTGCACCAGCAGCGCGCCAGCACCGACGCCGGCGGCCAGCAGCGTGCGGCGCGACAGGCCCGGCACCGGGCCAGCGTCAGGTGACGCGCCCGAAGGCATGGCGGATGTCATGGTCGCAAGGTCTCCAGGTAGGCCACCACGTCCTCGACCTGCTGCGCGCCGAGCAGCGGCACGCCGGCAAGTGCGGGCGCCACGCGGCTCAGCCCGTCGATGCGGTGGTAGGCCGGCATGATGGTGTCCGGGTTCAAGCGCCGCGCATCCACGATGCGCAGGCGCAGCTGGGCGGCCGTCCAGCGCTGGCCGGCGCCCGACAGGTCGGGCGCCAGGTTGCCCTGGAACCGCTCTTCGGGAAACGGCCCGGTGTGGCACAGCAGGCACAGGCCCTGCTGGCGGTTGGCCACGATCGCGCGGCCGCGCACCGGGTCGCCCGGCTGGGACGTGAGCGGCTGCGCAATGGCGTCCCCCACCACGCGGTAGTTGGCCACGCCGGCGGGTGCCATGCCCGCCTGCGCCCGCGCCAGACCCAGGCCTGCCCCCAGGGCCAGCAGCAGGAGCCAGCGCGACGCCACCGGCATGAATCTCAGGCCGCCGCCAGGTTGTGGTGCTTGAGAGGCAGGTCGCGGATGCGCTTGCCGGTGGCCGCGAAGATCGCGTTGAGGACGGCCGGCGCAGCCACGGCGATGGTCGGCTCGCCCACGCCGCCCCAGAAGCCGCCGGACGCCACGATCACGGTCTCGACCTTCGGCATCTCGTCGATCTTCATGACGGGATAGGTGTGGAAGTTCTCCTGCACCATGCGGCCGTCCTGGACGGTGCACTCGCCGTACAGCGCGGCCGACAGGCCGTAAACGAAGGAGCCCTCCACCTGGGCTTCGATCTGCTGCGGGTTGACGGCGTAGCCACAGTCGGTGGCCGCCACGATGCGGTGGATCTTCAGATGGCCGTCCTTGTTGACGGACACCTCCGCACAGGCCGCCACATAACTGCCGAAACCCATGGTTTGTGCCAGGCCGCGGAACACGCCGGCGGGGGCCGGCTGGTCCCACCCGACGCGCTGCGCGACGGCGTTGAGCACCGCCAGGTGCTTAGGGTGGTTGGCCATCAGCTTGCGCCGCAGCGCCAGCGGGTCCTGCCGGGTGGCATGGGCCAGCTCGTCGATGAAGCTCTCCAGGTAGATGGCGTTCTGGTTGAGGTTCACGCCGCGCCAGAAGCCGGCCGGCACATGCGGGTTGCGCATCGCGTGGTCGATCAGCAGGTTCGGGAAGCTGTAGCCGATGGCGGCTTCCGGGCCGCTGGCGTTGAGCCCCTGGAACACCACCGGGTCGCGGCCGTCACGGATCGCCTGCGGCGCGACGCTGGCCAGGATCGACTGGCCCGAGATGCGCATGTGCACACCGGTGATGTTGCCCTGCGCATCCAGCCCGGCCGTCATCTTGCACTGGGTCACCGGGTGGAACATGCCGTGCAGCATGTCCTCTTCGCGCGACCAGATCAGCTTGACGGGGATGCCCGGCATCTCCTTGGCGATCAGTACCGCCTGGCGCACGTAGTCCGACTGGCCCCGGCGGCCGAATCCGCCGCCGAGCAGCTGCTTGTACACATCGCATTTCGCGGCAGGCAGGCCGGAGGCCTCGGCCGTTGCGGCCAGCGCGGCTTCGCCGTTCTGGGTGGGGCACCAGACCTCGCAGCGCCCGGGCGTGTAGCGCGCGGTGGCGTTCATCGGCTCCATCGTGGCGTGGTTCTGGTGCGGGTAGGAGTAGACCGCCTCGATCTTGCGGGCGGCAGCCGCAATGGCCGCACGCGCATCGCCGTTCTGGTTGCCCACGACGGCCTGGGGCGCATCGAGCCCCTCCTTGAGCACCTTGGCGAACGCTTCGCTGGATGCCTTGGCGTGCGGGCCTTCGTCCCACACGATGGGCAGGGCATCCAGGGCGGACTTGGCGCGCCACCAGGTGTCGGCCACCACCGCCACGGCGGTCTCGCCCACGCGCACCACCTTGCGCACGCCCGGACGCTTCTCGATAGCCGCCGCGTCGATGCTGCGGATCTTGCCGCCGAACACCGGGCAGTCCTTGATGGCGGCATTGAGCATGCCGGGCAGGACGAGGTCCATGCCGTAGACCTGTTTGCCGGTGGTCTTGTCCACCGTGTCGAGCCGGGCCATGCGCTTGCCGACCAGGCGCCAGTCCTTGGGGTCCTTCAGGGCCACGGTGGTCGGTGCGGGCAGCTTCGCAGCGGCCGCGGCGACCTTGCCATAGGTGGTGGTGCGGCCGGTGGGAACATGGGTGATCACGCTGCTGGCTGCGCGGCAGTCGGCCGCCGGCACGCCCCAGGCGTCGGCGGCAGCCTGCACCAGCAGCATGCGGGCCGTGGCACCGCCGCGGCGCACGTAGTCGTTCGACTGGCGGATGCCCTGGCTGCCGCCGGTGCCGAAGTTGCCCCAGACGCGGTTGCGGGCCAGGTTCTGGCCGGGGGTGGGGTACTCGGTGGTGACCCGCGCCCAGTCGGCATCGAGTTCTTCGACCACCATCTGGGCCAGCCCGGTCAGCGTGCCCTGGCCCATCTCGGAACGGGCGATGCGGATCACCACCCGGTCGTCGGGGTGCACGACCACCCAGGCCTGGACCTCGACACCCGCGCCCTGCTGCGCCACGGCCTCGCCCATCATCGGCACATTGAAGGCGACCATCAGGCCGCCGCCTGCGGCCACCGAGGCCCGCAGGAAATTGCGGCGGGACACTTCCGTGGCCGGAGCCTCGGCCAGGGCGGCAACGATGCCGCGGGGAAGATGCGCAATGTTCATGCAACGCTCCCGTCGGCATGCTGGATCGCCAGCGCGGCGCTCTTGGTGTCGCCACCGTTGGCCACCACCTTGATGGCGGCGCGGATGCGGTTGTAGGTGCCGCAGCGGCAGATGTTGGTCATGGCCTCGTCGATATCGGCGTCGGTCGGTTTCGGCTTGTCCTTGAGCAGCGCCACGGCCGCCATGATCATGCCGCTCTGGCAGAAGCCGCACTGGGGCACGTCGAGCGCCGCCCAGGCCTTCTGCACCGGGTGGCTGCCGTCGCGGGAGAGGCCCTCGATGGTGATGATCTTCTGGTTGGCATCGACCGAGGCCAGCGGGCGCACGCAGCTGCGGGTCGGCACGCCGTCGATATGCACCGTGCAGGCACCGCACTGGGCGACCCCGCATCCGTACTTGCTGCCGGTGAGGCCGAGCTGTTCGCGCAGCACCCACAAAAGCGGCGTGTCGTCTTCCGCCTGGCAGTCGCGCACCGCGCCGTTGACGTTCAGTCGTGCCATGTCGGGGCTCCTCGTTATGGTGGGCCGGTTCGTCGGGAGGCCGGCCGGCGCATCTTACGTGCGCCACCGGATTTCTGCTTGCGGCGGCCCAAAAGGCGCCCGCCCGCAGCTCCGGGCCGTGCCGCTCACCGCGGCAAGCGGGCGATCGCGCGCAGCGCTTCGGGGGTGGTGGTGGGCAGGCCGAAGAACTCCAGGTAGGCCGGGATCATCTCGAACAGCATGTCGGTGCCGACCTGCACGGCGCAGCCCCGCGCGCGCGCCGCCTGCAGGAACGCCGTCTGCTCTTCGCGCAGTACCACCTCGCCGACGAAGGTATGGGGCGACAGCCGCGACACATCCAGGGGCAGCGGGTCGCCGTCGTGCATGCCCAGGGGCGTCGCGTTGACCACCAGATCGAAGCCGACAGGGTCGTTGCTGCCCGTCTGCACCGCGACCTGCGGGTAATGGGCCTGGATGCGCCGGCCCAGCGCCACGGCGGCATCGGCATGAACGTCGTACAGCGCGATCGCAGCCAGTCCTGCGCCGGCCAGGGACGCGGCGATGGCAGAGCCCACGCCGCCGGCCCCGACCACCAGCGCCCGCCGGCCCTGCAGCACCACCCCCTTGCGGGCCACCCCGCGCACGAAGCCGGCGCCGTCGAACTGGTCGCCGACCAGTCGGCCGTCCGCCAGGCGCTTGACCGCATTGCAGGCGCCCGCGATGCGCACCGTGGGGGTGACCTCGTCGAGCAGGCCCACTGTCACGACCTTGTGCGGCATGGTGATGAGCGCGCCACGGATGTTGGTCAGCGTGAAGACGCTGCGCAGGAAGGCCGGGTAGTCGTCGGCCTTGCAGCCCATGGGCACCACCACGGCATCGATCCCCGCCTGCTCGAAGTAGGGGTTGTAGATCATCGGCGACTTGAAGGTGTGCGTCGGGTAGCCGATGTGGGCGATGATGTCGGTGCGGCCGTTGATCATGGGCAAGGGTTGCGGGTGGTTTCGAAGGGAGCCCGAAGGATGTCGGCCTGGGCCGGTTCATGCGTTCTGCGGAGGCTCCTGGTTCTTCAGGTCGGCAAACTTGGCCGCCATCGTCGGGTTGCCGCGGGTGAGCTTCTTGATCGTGACGTCCTGCGCCTTGTCGTTGGCCAGGCGCAGGTTGCGGTCGGTGCCCAGCAGGGCGTCCTTGGTCTTCTGCAGGTGGTCGATCGACTTGTCGATCTCGGCAATCGCCTTCTGGAAGTGGCCGGACGCCAGATCGTAGTTCCGCGCGAAGGCCGACTTGAAGGTTTCCAGCTCGGTCTCGAACTTCGTGATGTCGATGTTCTGCGCCTTGACCAGCGCCAGTTCGGACTTGTACTTGAGCGAATTCATGGCCGCATTGCGCAAGAGCGTGATGATCGGAATGAAGAACTGCGGCCGCACGACATACATTTTCTGGTAGCGGTGGAACATGTCGACGATGCCGGTGTTGTAGAGCTCGCTGTCGGGTTCCAGCAGGGACACCAGCACCGCATATTCGCAGCCTTTCTCGGTGCGGTCCTTGTCCAGCTCCTTGAGGAAGTCCTCGTTGCGGTTTTTCGTGGCTGTGCGGTCGCTCTCGTTCTTCATCTCGAACATGATCGAGACGATCTCGGTGTCGCCCGCATCCGTGTCGCGGAAGATGTAGTCGCCCTTGCTGCCGCTGCGGGCGTCGTTGTCCTTCTCGAAGTAGGCGCGGGGGAAGGCGGTGGCCCGGATGCGGTTGAACTCGGTCTCGCAATGCTGCTCCAGGGTCTCGCCCACCATCTTGGTCGACAGGCGGGCCTTCATGTCGCGCAGGCGCTCGATCGCGTCGTCGCGGTCCTTGATCTGGGTTTCGTACTTGTCCCGCAGCGCCTGTTCGGCCAGCTGCTTTTCCAGCGCCGCGCGGGCCAGGCCGCCCTTGAGTTCGTCGCGCTCGCGCTCCACCGTGCTGACCGCCTCGGTGACTGCGAGCTTCTGCGCCAGTGCCAGGCCGTCGAGCCGGGACTTCAGGGCCTGGATCTCGGTGTCCTTTGCGGCGGCGGTCTGCTGCAGTTCACCGAGGCGCCGGGCATCGGCCAGCCGGGCTTCGGACTCCTTTTCCTGCCGCGCCCGATCGAGCTGGCTGGACAGCGCGTCGCGCTCCTGCTGCAGGGCGCCCAGTGCCTCGCTGACGGCCAGCTTGCGGGCCACCTCGCCGGCATCGAGCCGGGCCTTCAGACCCTGGATCTCGCTGTCCTTGCCGGCGACGGCCTTGTGCAAGTCGCCGGCCACCTGGGCCCTCGCCAGTTCCACGGCGTTGCGCTTGTCCTGCTCGGCCAGTTCCAGCCGCTCATGCAACTGCTGCTCGAACGCGCTGTCGCGCACCTGCTTGAGAATGTCGGCGTAACCGGCCTCGTCGATCTTGAAGGCTTTGCCGCAGTGGGGGCAGATGATGTCGTGCATGTCCGGGCGTCTGTGGAATGGGCCAGCGCCCATGGTAACCACACCTTCGCGCCGGTTCACGCGTCTGCGCAGCTGCGCCAGCCGAAAAGGCCATGGACAGCGCGACGAGCCCGTCCTTTGACAGCGCCAGACCCCGAGCGCCCATGCGCCCCGGAACGGTTCTTCATCGCTCCAATGCCAACGCATCCAGCGGGCTGGCCGTGCCACCTGCTGCCACCTTCAGCACATGCGTGTAGATCATGGTGGTGGACACATCCGAATGCCCCAGCAGCTCCTGCACCGTGCGGATGGCCTCGCCGAGTCCTTCATTCTTGAAGCCGAGCGCCGCCTTGGCGCAAGCCTTCCCGCGTCCTACAAGGCGGCGATGGCGCGGTCGAACGGAGGTGAGATCGAGGCATTCGGTGATGTATGGCAGTTACACCCAATCGCGGATACATCCGACAGAAGGCGCCTCGCCAGAACAGCGAATCACATCATCAGCGAGACAGCGACCATGCACGATTGGAGAAGCTTCCCTGTCGGCGCATTGGCGATCGGCGGGAATGGTTCAGGAGACTGCCTGATCTTTCTCCGAGAAGCAGCTTCATTTGGTCCCGCCGTTCACGTCTGGTCCCACGAGACCGGCCAGACCGAACTGCTCGCTCACGACTTCAGTGAGCTACTAGGTGCATAGCTGCCATGCTTTCATCGGGGCCGCTGGGGAGCCGTCGCAAGTGCGGCCTAACCCCTCGCTCAAGCTGACCCGCTACGGCAGGCTGTGTAAGCCCGGGCTGTGGCACATGGTGCATCATCACAGCCCGGGCTTACACACCCTGCCTACGTGGGCAGCTTAGCTCGAACGTTCTGTCACTGAAGAATTGACACTCCAATGCCGTTCCCCGTCGACGCTAAATGGATCACGCAGACCGAAGAGAAGCTCGGCGTTCGATTCCCTGCGTCATTCGTAACGGCCATGTCGAAAATGAATGGTGGCTCCGTCCGAACCCGAATCGACCACTTTGATCTGTTCCCGTTTCTTGACGCGTCGGATCGCAAACGCATCCAGCGAACTTGCGGCAGCATTGATCGCGAAACAGCCACCGCACGAAAAGACTGGTGTGGGTTTCCGCCCGATGCCGTCGCCATAGGCGCAAACGGCGGTGGCGATTTATTGGTGCTGATACCGATGCCGGACCATCCAGACACACTGCGGCACTCAGTATACTGGTGGGATCACGAAACCGGCGAGATCGAACACGTCGCCGACGACTTCAGCGATCTCCCGAAAACGTGACAGAACAATGCGATGCACACGGAGCCGCCGATCGCGCGGTTTGCCAATGGAGAGTGTTTCTCCGGCGGCCCGGTGATCGCCGCCGTTGTATTGACTTGCCTGGCCAACATGGTTGACGATTTCAGAACTGTGGTTTGTTGTCGCAGCCCTGGCGCGGTTGGGCGGTCACTTTTCCGGGTTGCCGTTGTTCGCGGTCGAGTCATGGGCAGGCCGACGGGTTTGAATCAAAGTTGTATGGTCAGCGGGCCAGTTGCAGGGCCACCGGTGCGCCACGTTGGTCGCGAGGCAATGGCGCCGTTCCCGTGCCAGCATCCCTCGCGCAAGTTTCGCCCGTGGTCACCAGCCTGGTTGGCGTTGGCCGCCACGGCTCCATACAACAAGTCAGCCCAACGGACCGCCTTCGGCGGCCGCTGGCCTCAGCGTTAGGCATCAGAAACGAACATTGCCGTGTCAATCGACGAAGTGCTTCGGGTGTGTGCGCTTTGTGTAGTTCTCGCAGGCGCCGAAACGCTTCACGGGATCGCGCGCACCACTCTCATCACTCCTCGCATCGGCAAGGAACGAGCAATCAAGCTGAGCGTCTTCACTGGCAGTTTGCTGGCCCTTGCCATCTGCTTTGCGTTGGTGCCAGGCATCGGTCTGCAGTCACCTCAAGCTCACCTCCTACTGGGCATCGTCTTGGCCGTCTTCATGGCCAGCTTCGACATCGCAATCGGAAAGTGGCTCATGCGCAAGTCGTGGGCGAAGATCCGGCCCGACTTCAATCCAGCCACGGGCAACTTCCTGCTGTATGGCTTGCTGGCAATGTGCTTCATGCCTCTTCTGGTCTGGTACGCAGGCCGTACATAAGCGCGCGCTGATGCCTAACCCCTCGCTCAAGCTGACCCGCTACGGCAGGCTTTGTAAGCCCGGCCTGAGGTACTCTGTACATTTTCTCAGTCCGGGCTTACAAAGCCTGCCTCCGCGGGCAGCTTAGCTCGAACGTTGTATGGTCAGCGGGCCAGTTGCAGGGCCACCGGTGCGCCACGTTGGTCGCGAGGCAATGGCGCCGTTCCCGTGCCAGCATCCCTCGCGCAAGTTTCGCCCGTGGTCACCAGCCTGGTTGGCGTTGGCCGCCACGGCTCCATACAACAAGTCAGCCCAACGGACCGCCTTCGGCGGCCGCTGGCCTCAGCGTTCTACATCACAGATCCGGGTGTTGTTGCGGAGCTTGCCAAAGCTTGTTTTCGTAGCTACATTAACAGTGTGCCAATCACGTACGACAAGGCCAAGCGTGAAGTCACGCTGAGCGAGCGAGGTTTGGATTTTGAAGACGCCAAGCACGTCTTCGCAGGCCCAACGTTCGAGACCGTCGATCAACGGAGGGACTACGGCGAAAAGCGGATCGTCTGCTTCGGCCTGCTCGATGATCGACTTGTCGTGGTCGGCTACACGCCGTGTGGCGCGGATCGCCATGTCTTCAGCATGAGGAAAGCAAATGACCGCGAACAAGCACGCATTAGTCCCATCCTTAGGCTCTGATATGAAGCGTGTCGAAAGGCATGTGATTCAACCGGCTGAGTACGAAGAGCTTCCTGAGCTCACCGATGAAATGTTCGCGCGTGGAGTCATCAACAAAGGAGGAAGGCCCAGATCGGAGAACCCGAAGAGGCTGATCTCCATTCGCCTGACTGAAGACGTCATTCAACGCTGGCGTGCCACCGGTCCGGGATGGCAGACGCGGATGGCAGAAAAGCTCAGTAGATTGGCACCCAAATGATGCAGAACATATCGCTCCATCGGACCGCCTACGGCGTCCGCTGAGCGCAGCGTTAAGCATGCCGCCTGCGTTTGTGCGATGCTTCAGCCATGCCCACCAAGGTCAAGGAACTTCTCGCGATGCTTCAAGCGGATGGCTGGCGATTGGTGCGTCAAAAAGGTAGTCATCGCCAATACCACCATGCGTCGAAATCGGGAACGGTGACCGTTGCGGGCAAAGACAGTGTTGAAGTGCCGCCTGGCACACTGAGCAGCATCCTGAAGCAGGCAGGTCTAAAGAAGTGAGGTTGCAAATGCAATATCTGGTCGTCATCGAAAAAGGGGAGTCCAGTTTTGGTGCATACGTCCCTGATTTACCAGGGTGTGTCGCGGTTGGCGAAACCCGGTCTGAAGTGGCGGAGCTGATCCAGGAAGCGATCGGATTCCATCTGGCCGGAATGAAGGAAGACGGGCTGCCTATTCCTGAGCCTCATTCCACAGGCGAGCTTGTTGAGGTGCATGCTTAACATGCCGCTGCATCCGACCGCCTACGGCGTCGGCTGAGCGGCGGCGTTGTATTGACTTGCCTAGCCAACATGGTTGACGATTTCAGAACTGTGGTTTGTTGTCGCAGCCCTGGCGCGGTTGGGCTGTCACTTTTCCGGGTTTCCGTTGTTCGCGGTCGAGTCATGGGCAGGCCGACGGGTCTGATTCAAAGTTGTATGGTCAGCGGGCCAGCTGCAGGGCTACCGGTGCGCCACGTTGGTCGCGAGGCAACGGCGCCGTTCCCGCGCCAGCATCCCTCGCGCAGGTTTCGCCCGTGGTCACCAGCCTGGTTGGCGTTGGCCGCCACGGCTCCATACAACAAGTCAGCCCAACGGACCGCCTTCGGCGGCCGCTGGCCTCAGCGTTATCTGTCATGAGCAGCGCATCGTCGACATTCGAAGCAGCATTCACACCCGATGTGGCTCCTCCTGGGTCAGTCATCGCTTCCAAGCTTTCCGAGCCGTACCTCGGACCGCTACTCGCCAAATGGGGCGGCACCTCATTCAACGGGGGCATCTACCGCTTGATTCATCCTAATGACATTCGAGATTGGGTTCGAATCGCCGAGTGTGCGTTTCCCTCGTTTCGCGATCGCTTGGTTCCATTTGGGCTCGATTGGCTCGGCCGGTTGTTCGCCCTTGATCTTGGCCGGACGGTCGCTGGATCCCCGGCAGTCACTTTGCTGGAGCCTGGCACAGGCGAAGCGCTGGAGATTGCTTGCACAGCGGAGTCATTCCATGAGTCCGAGCTGATTGAGTATCGTGAAGAGTCCTTGGCCGCTAGCTTCTATGAGGCTTGGCTCAGAGCCGGCGGCCCTCGTCCTGGTCCGACCGAGTGCGTCGCATATCGCCAGCCACTCTTCTTGGGCGGCATCGATACGGTCGAGAATCTTGAACTCGCGAACC
>Ga0247832_1004180_pt1 | contig 18457 bp, 19 predicted proteins | sample LaCruzMarch2015__10_FD_192407 | JGI IMG/M metagenome (GOLD analysis project Ga0247832, IMG submission 192407) | Freshwater microbial communities from meromictic Lake La Cruz, Castile-La Mancha, Spain - LaCruzMarch2015_4m | ecosystem: Environmental > Aquatic > Freshwater > Lake | place: Spain... | reverse complement strand
TAGTTTCAAGGCGCGGTTTTGTAAGGCGGGCAATGCCTCCATGGTGGCCTTCTGCCGCGACCATGGCATTGCCCACGAGCTATGCGGCAAGGTGATTGTGGCGACGGAGCCAGACGAGCTGCCGCAGTTGGAGAAGCTTTATCAGCGCGGCCTCGACAACGGGTTGGAAGTTCGCCGACTCGACAGCATTCAAATGCGCGAGGTGGAACCGCACATGGCAGGCATGTCGGCCTTGCAGGTGCCCTCCACAGGCATCGTGGACTATGAAGCCGTCGTGCAAAAGCTTGCCGAGCTGGTGCGCGCGGCAGGTGGAGATATCCGACTAGGCGTGCGGGTCCTGAAGGCTGCCGATGGAGTGGTGCAAACGAACGCGGTCGATTTCGAAGCGAAGATGCTCATCAATTGCGCAGGTCTGCACAGCGACCGCGTCGCGCGCAGTGCCGGTGCCACGGTGGAAGCGAAGATCGTCCCCTTCCGAGGCGAGTATTACACACTGAAGCCAGAGAAGGCAGCCCTGGTGAAGTCCTTGATTTATCCGGTGCCCAATCCGCAGTTTCCCTTCCTGGGCGTGCATTGCACCAAGATGATCGACGGTTCCGTGCATCTCGGGCCGAATGCGGTGCTCGCCTTCGCCCGCGAGGGTTACACCAAGACCACGGTCAACCTGCGTGATTTCGCGGAGACTTTCATGTTCCCGGGCTTCTGGAAACTCGCTGCGAAGCATTGGCGTGATGGCTTTCAAGAAGTCGTGCGTTCGTTCAGTCGCGCGGAGTTCGTGCGCTCGCTGCAACGCTTGGTGCCCGCGATCACCGAGGATGACGTCCTTCCCTGCGAAGCCGGTGTGCGAGCGCAGGCCCTGCATCCCTCTGGAGCCCTGGAAGACGATTTTCTCGTCATCGAAAAGCCCGGTGCGATCCACGTTTGCAATGCGCCATCACCGGCGGCTACCGCTTCCCTAGAAATCGGCAGACACATCGCTTCGCTCGTGGGAAGTTGAGGAGAGAAGTTTAGGTTGAAGCACAAAGTTGAGGTTGAAGTGATAAGTTCAATTTGAAGACTGAGGTTGAAGCCGATGGAGGAACAAAGACAGCTCCTGACTCGTGACTCTTATGAAAGTTTTGAGAAGCTGGAGGTATGGCAGAAATCCAAGGATGTTGCTGTGAAGGTATGTCGTCTCATGCGTGACTGGCGAGACTTTGGATTGCGTGATCAAATGAGCCGCTCTGCCGTCAGTATCTCGTCAAACATCGCGGAGGGTGCGGAGCGTTTGTCCAAAGCCGAATTCAGACAGTTCCTCGGCTATGCAAAGGGCTCAGCCGGAGAATTGAGAACGCAATTGTGCATAGCGGAGGAGTTGGGATACCTCGGTGCTGAAACCGCCCAATCACTGCGTGATGAACTTATCCAGATTTCCAAAATGATCCACGGCCTGATTCGCAGCTTGTCCTCAACTTAAACTTTTCGCCTCAACTTAGATGCAGATCAACATCGTCCGTCCCTTCATGCCCGATCTCTCGGAGATTGCGGATGACTTCGCGCAGTGTCTCAAGACTGGCCTGGTCACCAACAACTCGCCCCATGCGCGTGAGTTCGAAGACCGGCTGCAAGCCTATTACGGCTGCGCGATCAAACCGTCTGTGAACTGCAACGGCGAGCTGGCGCTCTATCATTTGATTCAGGCCTGGAAACAGAAGCTCGGCTACGGTCCGCATGACAGCTTTGAGGTGCTGGTGCCTTCGTTCACTTTTTCAGGCACGATCAACGCATTGGTCACCAACAACCTAAAGCCGGTGTTCTGCGATGTGGATGAAGGTCTGGTGCTCGATTTGAACAAGGCTATCGCGGACTCGCCCGAGGTGAAGATGATCCTGCCCGTGGGTGCTTACGGCAACCTCGTGGACCTGGAGAAGCTGGGCGTCATGGCAAAGTCGCAAGGATTGGCTGTCATCCTGGATAATGCGCCGGCTTTTGGTTCCACCTTCAAGGGGAGGCACGCGCACGAGTATGGGTTCAGCGAGATGATCAGCTTTCACGCGACGAAGATCTTCACCTCGATGGAAGGCGGTGCAAACATCGTCAACGACCCCGAGATTGATGAACTGCTGCGACGGCTGCGCGACTTTGGCCAGTATGAAAAGGTGCGAGGCGACGTGGACATCCCGGGCCTGAACTCCAAGATGACGGAAGTGTGTGCGCTCGTAGGCTTGCGCAATCTCGATAAAGTCGACTTCATTCTGTCCAGCCGCGCCGAAAACGCCGCACGCTACGTGGAGTTCTTCGGAGGTCTGGAGTCACGGGGTCTGCTGCGCACGATGAAAATCCATCCCGACGTCGTTTGCCCGTATCTCTACTTCCCCATCATCTTGAACGAGGAAGCCACGGCATTTGTGGCCCACATGCAAGCGCAGGGCATCGCCGTGCGGCGCTACTACACAGCGAATCATGATTTGAAGTTCTACCAAGGCCGCTACCGCGAGCAGCATCTGAGCTTCACGAATGCCATCAAAGACAACCTGGTCTCCCTCCCGCTGCACACGGTGATGAGTGATGAGGAGTTGGAGTATCTCTTCACCACTGTCGGTAGCTATTTCGGCGGATGAACGACCATTGACCATGCCCTGCATTCCAGGGTATTTCGAATTTTAACCATGAGCGATAACACCCACTTTGAAGCCTACGCGGAGCGCCAGCGCCGCTTCTGGAACACCGACGATGAAAAGGAAGCCACCTTTGCCAGGGTGGACACCGAGTCTGAAGGTGATGAAGTGCGTTACCAAGCGCTGGCTGAGTCCACAGGCGAGCTGCTGCTGAAAGATATTCGTCTGCCAGATGATCCAGTGCTCATGGAGGTGGGCTGTGGTGTGGGGCGGATGATCCAACAGATGCAGAAGCGGGTGCGTTTCTCCAAACTTTATGGCCTGGACATCTCGGAGACGATGGTCGCCTACACACGCAAAAATACGGGGGGTGACTCCCGCCTGAGCCTGCATGTGAATAGCGGCTACGACCTCAGTGCCGTTCCAGATGGCAGCGTTGACTTCGCTTATTCTGTGGACGTCTTCATCCACATCTTCGATGCGGGTATCATTGAAAACTACATCAAAGAGGTCTGTCGTGCGCTCAAGCCAGGTGGCTATTTCCGCTTTGATGTGCGCTTCTTGGATCCCGACCGCATGTTCGGGAACACGCTAGGCGGACGTCTGGCTAAGCTGATGTATAAATTAGGCCTCCAGCGCGCTGACAACCACCAGTGGTGCCCTGATGAGGACGCGGAGTTCAACGGCAATAGATACCGTGACCAAGATCTGCGCGCTGTGGTGAGTCGAGTAGGCTTGCAAATGCTCTCGACCTTTGTCCGCCCTGAGGACACCCACCTCTGGTGCCTAGCGCGGAAGGCATGAGCTGATCCTCATCGTCGCTTTATCAATCATTTACTTTTCTAAGCATGAACATCCTCGTCACTGGTGGAGCCGGCTATCTCGGCTCGGTCTTGATTCCGAAACTGCTGGTGCGCGGCCACAAGGTGCGCTCGCTCGACATCGGTTACTTTGGGGTGGAACATTTGCGGGCGATGCGTCCGACGGTGGAAATCATCCGCGATGATATTCGCTCCGTGATCGCGAAACCAGAGTCGCTGGAGGCCTTGTTGAAAGACATTGAGGTGGTTGTGCATCTCGCAGCGATCTCCAACGACCCAAGTGCCGAACTGAATCCGCGCCTCACCGAGGAAGTGAACTTTGAAGCCTCGCGCGATCTCGCTGTGGCCTGCAAAGCGCGGGGCATTCGATTCATCTTTTCTTCATCCTGTTCGGTCTATGGCGAGGCTCCTGGGCAAGTGGATGAGGACGGGCAGACCAACCCGCTGACCACCTATGCCAAATCGAAAGTCGATACCGACGCTTTCCTGCTTAGCATCGCGGACGCCAACTGGCGACCTGCGATCCTGCGCAACGGCACGCTCTTCGGCTACTCGCCGCGCATGAGGTTTGACTTGGTGATCAACATCTTCAGCTACTGCTCGACGCTCTACAATGAAGTGCGCGTGTTCGGCGATGGCCAGCAGTGGCGGCCCTTCCTGCACGTAGCGGACTGCGCGCGCGCGTTCATCTACTTCGTCGAGAATGCTGACCACAAGCATCTCATGTGCAACATCGCCCACGAGAACTTCCGTGTGGTCGATCTGATCGACATCTTCCAGGCGATCAACCCGGCGGTGAAGCCGGTGTATGTAAAGCTCGATAACCCGGACAACCGCAACTACCACGTTTCCATCGCGCGCATGAAGGAGGAGGGCATCCAGCCGCGCGTCAACGTCACCGCTGGGGCTGAGGAGATTGTCGAAGCTATTGTGACGGGCCGCATCGCCGACCCCGAAGCGATCTACTATCGCAATGCGAAGTGGTTGAAAGAACTCACCGAGATTGGCAATCGCGATCACAGCGGGCTGATGCGGATGATGGATGTCATCGCTTCATCGAGAGCGGTTCGGTGAAGGCCCTGTGACAGGCAGACAATCTTGTTCACCCGCCCATGAGCTTGTTGTATGAATTCGAAAAGCGCTGTGTCGCCATGCGTCACAGCCCGCTGCTGAAAAGAGCCGCGCCGCTGTGGAATTTGGTCCGCCCGCTTTACGACCAGCTGATTCGGCTTACCGGCAAGCGTGGGCTGGTCCGCAACATCAACGGCACCGACAAAATCATGCTCAGCCCGGAATGCCGGGGACTGGGAGAAGTTTACGAGCCCGAAGTGTGGTCCCGTGTCATGAACCACATCCGCCCCGGCTCCCGTGTGCTGGACGTGGGCGCTCACTTTGGTCTTTATGCCATGGCCTTCGGACGCCGTGTCGGGCCGGGGGGCTGTGTGTTGGCGGCGGAGCCTGACCCCCAGAACCTCGCCGTCCTGCGCAAGCACATCACTCTCAATGGGTTGCACTCCATCGTCCGCGTCGTGCCCGCCGCCCTGTCAGACGCACTAGGCCAAGCAAGCCTCAGCACGGACAGCCTGCAGTCCCACGTGTCGGACAAGGGCTCGGTGGCCATCACTCTGTCCACGCTGGATGCGGAGGCGGGCGAGGGTAAGTGGGATCTGCTGTTGATTGACGTCGAAGGGCATGAGGAGAAAGTGTTGCGTGGTGGTCACTCGTTGTTGAGCGACCCGACACGCCGACCCAGCATGATTATGATCGAAGTGCATCCGTATGCCTGGATAGACGTGGGAACCTCATCGGCGAGTTTGCTGGGGGAACTCACCCGGCACGGTTACACGGTGCAAACTTTGAATGGAGAGCCCGTCACCCACATCGGGAACTACGGACACATCGTGGCCATACATTCATGAAGGCTAAACCTTGGGTCATTATTGGTGCCGGAGGTCACGGCGCGGAAGTCGCTGCTTACCTTCTCGATCAAGGGCTTCCTTTACTGGGTGCCATCGACGACGGCAAGCCAGCAGGTCCTTGGCAGGGCACGCAACTGCTCGGCGGTCTGGCGGACCTGGCGGCGATCTGCGCCGCTCATGACCACGTTCGCTACCTCACCGCCTTCGGCAGCAATGCGCTGCGCCGCAAAATCGTGCAACGTATCGAGTCACTTGGCATCACCAACCTGCAGCCCACGACCTTGCGTCACGTAAGCGCCTGGGCTGGCCAAGACGTGCAACTCGGTGGAGGAACCTTGCTGGCTCCGCAATCGCTGGTCACAACACGCGCAAGCGTCGGGCAGCACTGTATTCTAAATGTGAAGGCCAGTGTCTCCCACGACTGCGTCGTTGGCGACTGGTGCAATCTCAACCCCGGAGCCACGATTTGCGGCGACGTTCAATTGGGAGAAGGTTGCTACATCGGAGCGGGTGCCACGGTGCTCGAGAAGCGCAAGATCGGTGCCTGGACCATCATCGGGGCGGGCGCGGTTGTGACAGAGGACTTGCCCGAGGGCGTCACTGCCGTGGGCGTGCCAGCGCGGATCATTAAGCGACAGGGACTACCGGAGTCTCACCCATGAGCGACAAATCATTCCTGCGTAATGCCGGACACCTACTGCACCGCTTCACTGCCGCGGTGCCGCTCCTTGCACGGTGTTATCTCATCCTATGCCGGGCAGTGGCGACCGGGCTTTCACCGCTGCGTCGGCAGCAGCTCTTGAACTCCATGTCCACAGTGCGCTGGCCTGACTCAGTGTTGGGTCCGCAGTCCGTGCTGCTGGGCGAGTCCACTTCGGTGCGGATGTATCCTCACAACGGCGAGTTCGACTTCGCTGCCGTGCTTGGCGGCAGACTTCGGTATGAGGAAGAGGTCTTTTGGTTTCTCGACCAGCGCCTGAAGGACTACGATTTGGTCATTGATATCGGGGCCAATGCAGGAGTGTTCACCCTTTTCATGGCCTCCAAGCTGGCGCAGTCGGGTGGGTCGGTGTTGTCATTCGAGCCGTCCGCCCAAGCCTACACGAGATTGGTGAACAATGTCTTGGCGAACGACCTTCAAAATGTGAATCTATTCAAAGCGGCGGTGAGTGATACAACCGCCTTTGCAATGTTTCATGAGCCAGAGGGTCATCTGACGAATGGTTCGCTGATGAAGTCATTTGCCAACCAGTTTAGCCATCGGGTGAAAGCTACACCCGTGCTTGCCATCGATGCGGTGAAGCTAAACGACTTAGTGAAGACCGGGCAGCGACTTCTCATCAAGATGGATGTCGAAGGGTTTGAAGCCCCTGTCCTGCAAGCCTTAAAGCCAGTGATCGAGGCCCACCACCCAGACATTCTGCTGGAGGTGCTGCCTGAGTTTGCGGAGCAGATCGAAGACTCAGTGAAGATCGCCGCATCGAACTACCGGCGTTATGCGGTCACCAGCAATGGGCTGGTGAGACAGGAGACACTGCAAGCCCACCAGAGCAGAGATTGCTTTCTGTCCCTCAAGCATGCCCCATGAGTGAGCCCCTCGTCAGCTTCGTTGTGCCGTGCTACAACTACGGTCGCTACCTGCGCGACTGCCTGGACCGTATTTTTGCGCAGGAGGGCGGCTACGAGATCGAAGTCATTGCGGTCAACGATGCTTCGCCGGACGATACCATCGACATTTTGCGTAGCTACTCGGACCCGCGTCTGAATATCATCGACCGGGCAGTCAATCGGGGGCACATCTTCACGGTCAACGAAGGGATGCAGGCCGCACGCGGGAAGTATGTAGTGCGGATTGATCCCGATGACCGGCATCGCGCTGATTTCTTGAAAACGCTGGTGCCGGTGCTTGAGGCCAATGCCTCAATTGGACTGGCCTATGCCAACGTCTCGATCATGGACGGTGCCGGCGTTATCAACGTCGAGCGTGCCGACACTGTGCATGGTGGTCGGGATTTCACGGGCAACGAACTCATCGCGCTGCTGAAGCAGAACTTCATCTGCGCACCGACCGTCATCGCTCGGCGCGAGGCCTGGATGAGCGCCTGGCCCGTGCCTGCGGGATTGGCATTCAATGACTGGTATTTCAACCTGATGCTGGCCCGCCGTTGGACGTTTCACTACTGCGACGAAGTGCTGGCCGACTACCGTGTGCATGGGAGCAACCATCACACCAAGATTAGCGCGGATGGAAGTGAGGAGCGCTCGGTGGTGTGGCTTCTAGACAAGATCTACGCGGAGACCGAGACTGACGCGGGACTCGAAGCCGCCAAGCGTGCGGCGATAGGCGAAGTCTATGCCTCCCAGTATCTTGATTTCGCGACCAAGTATTTCGGTCATGGAATGAATGCCGAGTCGCGGCGCTGCTTCGCCGAAGCCTGGCGCTGGTGGCCGGAGATGTTCAGAAACGGTCCGTATCTGCGCTTGTGGCTGGCCACGTTCCTACCGCGTCCAGCTTATGACGCCTTGAAGCGGATAGTGAACATGGGACGATGACTCTGGACTGGTATCCACGGCTTCTGCAAACGGTGCTTATTCGGGTGCAGTCGTATTCTATTGCCAACCAGATCAAGGGCTGGGAGGGGCAGTTTTTGGAAAAAATGTCGCTTAGCAAGAACACTTTGCCGCTAGTGCTCCATGGTCCGTTCGGCTGCTTCCCATCGCCGGTGGGTGGCACCGAAGCGTATGTGGCCGCCCTGTGCCGCGAGCTGCAAGGCTTAGGAGTCGCCAATGTTGAGCCGCTCCGGGCATGGCGAGCCTGAGCATGAACAACTCGCAGTCGCATGTATCCGAATGAGGCTCAGTGACCATCACGCTGTCCACGCTGGATGCCCAGGTGGGTGAGGGTAAGTGGAACTTGCTATTGGTGGATGTTGAGGGGCATGAAGAAAAGGTGCTACGCGGTGGCCGCTCGTTGTTGAGCGATCCAGCACGCCGACCCAGCATGATTTTGATCGAGGTTCATCCGTATGCCTGGGATACGGTGGGAACGACCTCCGCAAGTTTGCTGCATGAACTGACCCAAAACGGCTATGCAGTATGCGACATCGACGGTAATCCTGTGGGTGAGATCAGGGGCTATGGCCACATCGTGGCCACGATCCCATTCGCGCCTTGATCATCATCGGGGCGGGTGGTCATGGTGCGGAGGTAGTTGCGTAGGCACGGTTACAAGCTGAGCGAGAGTTTTGAGAACACCGGTGGCTAGCTCCGACACGATGAATCTGCGTCATCTGGCTGTGCTGCGCGCCCTTGCCGCCGATGTATCACACCGTGGTTATGCACGAGGCTCTTGATGAATTTGGGCGAGGGGTGGGTGGCAGCTTGGTAGCGGTGTGACCAGACTTCTCGACAGTCTCAAAAATCACGACTCGCATCGGCCACACGGAACTCAACACTTCGGATGAACAAAGAGGCTCCAGAAAACATCGTTTCCCGGAGCCTCCGTAAGATGCGGGTAGGTGCCCGCTGCACGCTGACGCAGGACTACCCGGCTGTGACCGTCACGGTTGCGTCAGTGCGATGAATCGGACCACCGGGTGAACGACGACTGACCACCCGCGGGACATACGAGGAACCTGTGACAAGACCCGAAGGGAGCAATGCGCGCAGCAGCTTTTCGCCCTTGTCCAGATACAGCGTGGCGCGCAGCGCCGTGCCACCGCCGACCGGCACCAGGAACAGGCCCTCGTCGGCCTGGGTTGGATCAACGCTCAGCCGGTTGCCATCAATGACTATGACTTGGCCAGAACGCAAGGCGGAGAGCGCCCCCTCTAGGACGGAGATTTTGAGGATTTCAGGCGACAATGCATCGGCGGTGACACGCGCAAACTGCGCGGAGGCTTTGAATTCCTCGACCAAGCTGGTCGCCGCGCGTGTATTGACTCCCACCACTCCATCGACCGACAGGTCGTCTGTCAATGAGGTCGCTTTGCCGGTGCGGGCGGGTGTGAGTTGAACAATGCCGTCAATGTTGACGGAGTTTCCGCGCAGAAGCTCGTCAAGGCTTTCCTCGGCGAGAGCTTCAATGACGGAGATGACGATCTGTCGGGTTTGGCCTGAGCGATTTGCCACGGCTTCTGACAGCGCTTCCAGATTGAGAGTGTCTTTGACCAACACCCGGGACGAGTAGCTCGGTTCGGGTGTCAGGGGATTCGGAACAAGTGCATATTCGATCTTTGTGGACATATAAACGCAGCGGTTTGTTAGCTGCGGATCGATGGATGGCTGGACGGTGGAGCTTATTCATGAAATCTTTGGCCGTGGCTTTTTTGAGGGCACCTCTGGAAACCCGTTTTCGACTGCCGTCGCAGTGTCCATGATAGGTAGGGCGCGTTGTCTCAACGCACCGGATACACGACGGGATTTCGCGTCAGCGTGCCGCATCGCCACGTCCCACGCTTCGGCGGTGGCGCTATGGGGATAAAGCGCCCTACCAGCGCGGGGCGAAGTCAAGTCCTCTGCGAGAGGAGATTTCCAGAGGTGCCCTTGAGATTATCGGATGGGACAAGCCACCTCGGCGCTTCCTACCCACGTGTCACTGCACTTGGGATAGCATGGTCCCTGCACTTGGGACAATAGGGTCCCCGCACTTGGGGCAATAGTGTCCGAAGCACGGCCCGAAATGCCCGGTTCGCTACCCCAGTGTGGGGCGATACAGGTCACCTCAAATTAGGATCGGGGTGGCATCCATGAAAATCCTCCATTTACCCTTCACGTTCTACCCTGACCCCTACGGCGGGACGGAAGTCTACGTGGCGGCGCTTTGTGAAGAACTGCGGGAGATCGGCGTGACAGCCATGGTCGCTGCACCCGGAGAGCGGACGGAAACCTACCGCTGGCAAGACACGGCGGTATGGCGATTCATGGTGGCACCCGTCCGCGACGTGGGAGAGTTGTATGGAGAAGGCGATGCGGTAGCTGCAGAATGTCTATCGTTAGCTGTGTTCGTTGCTCACTGCGTGACTGCCAGGAAAGAATATAGCGCCTTCTGACTTCTTGCCTCCATGTTGACCCTCTACCAGAAGCTGTTGCAGACCGTCCTCATGCAGGTGCGGCCCAATGTTTTTGCCGCCTGGATCAAGGCACGACTTGGAGTGAAAAGGCTGCCGTTGAGCACGCGCCACGGCACATTCTGGATCGACCCGGTGTCCCTGCTCGGCGTCGCGCTATCGCGGCAGGGCGTGCATGAGGAGGGCATGGTGCGAACGCTGCACCAGTTCCTCAGCGAAGGCTCTTCCTTTGTCGATCTCGGGGCGAACGAAGGCTACTTCACCATCATCGGTGCTAGGCTGTGCGGGGTTGCTGGGCGTGTTTTAGCGATTGAGCCGCAGCAACGATTGCTACCTGTGATCGAGGAGAATCTGCGGTTGAATCAATCGCTAGGCGTCGCGCTGCGCAACGTCGCAGTGGGTGCCGAGGCTGGGATGGCGGTGATGCACCTGACGGCCAGCACCAATACGGGGGCCAGCGGATTCGAACGACGCTCGCGCCTTTCCCTGCCCACGCAGGAGGTCACGATGCTAACGCTGGAACAAGTGCTAGACCAAGAAGGCATTGCTCAGGTGGACTTGATAAAGGTCGACATCGAAGGCTTCGAATACGAAGCGCTGCTGGGGTCGCCACAGGTCTTCGAGCGGCATCGCATCAAGGCCATCGCACTGGAGCTGCATCCCACCCTTTTGGCGGGCCGTGGCAAGCGCGCGGAGGACATCACCGAGATGCTCGAGCGGTGCGGCTATACCCTCACGGCGACTTTTGGCAACGCAGTCTGGCTGGCACCGGCACAATGAACCTGCGGCACCTCGACATCCTGCGGGCGAGTCTGGCCCTAATGGTGCTTATAGGGCATGCGCGCATGATGTTGTGGACCGGCTGGCAGGACTGGCGAGCGGAGTCGCACGAATCATGGGAGACGGTGGTGGTGGTCCTGTTCAGTGGGTTTCGTTATGGCCATGAGGCCGTGATCGTGTTCTTTGCTTTGAGCGGCTTTTTCATTCATTGGCGGGCAGCAACCGCTTGGGCGCAGGGAACAAAAGTGCGCTTTCATTCCGCCGAATACTTGGGCCGTCGAGCGAGGCGCATCCTGCCGCCATTCTATGCCGTTTTGGTGTTCACCGTAGTGCTAGATTTGATAGGTCGCCAATGGTGGCCGACACTCTATTTAGCTCGGACAGGGGACGTCCTGCTGGACAGCAATTTCAGCGACGCAGGCTACGGCTGGAAGGCCGTTGCACCTGCGTTGCTAGCCCAGCCCAACTTGTTCGGCATCCGTTTTGGTGGCAATGGTCCGCTGTGGTCGATCGGACATGAGGTGTTTTACTATCTCCTTTATCCCATGTTCATGACGTTGTGGCAACGGCATCGCCTAGTGGCGTATGGAGCCGGAATGAGTGCCGGTGTGGCCTGCTCGTTTGCCCCGCTCGCAGGCTGGTGGAGCGGCATGGTCGCCGCCTACCCGATCTGGCTTGCCGGGGCGTTGATGGCCGAATGGCTCGCGACCTGGAGGGTTCCGGCCTCGGGCCGCTGCTGGGCATGGGCAACGGGGTTTGTCCTTTCGCTTGGTGCGCTGGCTGGGCTGCATTGGGTAACGGAACCGTCGCTAATATCGCTCGGGCTCAATATGGTGATGGGCATGGCTGCCATCGCAGCGTTCGCGTGGATGCCATTCGATCTGACGCATCTCAAGCCGGGGCGCTGGCTGGAGTGGCTAGGCATTCGTAGCTACAGCATCTACATCTTTCACTTCCCAGTCCTGGTCCTGCTCTCCGCGTGGTGCATCCAAACGACCGGCGGACGCCCGTTGCACGGCTGGCTAGCAGCGTTTGGTGCGGCACTCAGCTTGGGCACAGGTCTGCTGGCCTTCCATTTAGTAGTGCGCCACTTTCTGCCCAAGCGGCTTCAGCCCGTATGAACGCCTGCCCGCTAATCCTGCATGTGCCTTTCGGATACTTCCCATCACCGGTGGGCGGAACGGAGGTTTATGTGGCTGCTTTATGCCGCGAACTTCGGGAGTTGGGATACACCAACGTCATCGCTGCTCCCGGCGCTGAGAGCGAGTGCTACCAGCACGAGGCAACGGAGGTTTTCCGTTTTGGTGTCAATCCGTCCCACATCCCGATCGAGGGTGTGGGCGACCTGACAGCAGCGCAGAATTTCGGGGCTTTGCTCGACCGCATCCAACCCCAGATCGTCCATTTCCACGCCCAAAGCCCAGCGGTTTCGGTGCTAGCGCTGAGGGAGGCTAGGCAACGCGGCCTGGCTACCGTTTACACTTATCACACGCCCACCGGGAGCTGCCATCGGGGCACGCTGATGCGCTGGGGCACCGAGCCTTGCGATGGAAGGCTGACCGCCACACGCTGCGCAGCCTGCCAACTGCATTCCTTGGGGGTGCCCAAGATGGCAGCTCAAACCTTTGCATCAACGTCTTGGGCGAGCCACCGGCTTGCACCTTATTTCCCTGCGAAGGCATGTTGGCAGATTCCGCTGCGTGCTGCGCCCCTGGCAGCCCATCGGCATCACTTCATACGCGAATGGTGGGCAGGCATGGACCGCGTCATAGCGCTCTGCGCCTGGACTGAGCGATTGCTTGAAACCAACGGTGTGCCGCACAGCCGAGTGACAACCGTGCGCCATGGCTTGACGCAGCACCCCGGAGTGGCACCAGCGAAGCTCCCACGCGATCCGTCCGAGCCTGTGAAGCTGGTGTTTCTGGGGCGGCTGGACCCTACCAAGGGTCTGCATGTGCTTCTGGAGGCGCTGGACCTAATACCTGACGCGGCCGTCCATGTGGACGTGCACACGATCATGGAAACCAACACCAGCGCCTACACCCAGGGTTTGCAAGAACGGCTGCAAGCGCACCCCAAAGTGCGGGTTTGCCCCCCCGTGCCCTCGTCGGCGGTCATCGCCACGCTGCGTGGCGCGTCTGCCCTGGTGGTTCCCTCTGCTTGGTTTGAAACCGGCCCCCTGGTGGTGTTGGAAGCCTTCGCCGCCGGCATTCCGGTCGTGGGCTCCGGCTTTGGCGGCATCGCGGAATGGGTCACGGACGGCGTAGACGGTCTGCTGGTGCGCGATCTGAAGGCCGAAAGCTGGGCCAAGGTATTAACGCGTTTGGTGAAGGAACCCGGCCTGCTCGACCGGTTGACGGCTGGCGTGAAGCCCCCGCGATCCATGAGAGCAGTGGCGGAAGAGGTGCTAGCCGTTTATCAGGAATTGCTGCCTTCAGTGTAGACCCAAGGCAAAGCTTGTTATGAAATACCTCACCCGTCCCCTGCAATACCTGCGCGAATGCTTCTTCTGTTTGCGAGTGGGTGTGACTCTGCGAGACAAGCTCACGCTCGCCGTCGCCACCTTGATGTTTCACTACAACAAGCGCGATGGGAAGACTCCCAGGCTCGTGGAAGCTACGGTAAAGGTCGGCCATCTGCGTCCGTCCTTGCAGTTGCGCGATTCGGGCGGCGATCTCTTCATCTTCCACGAAGTGCTCAACGCAAAAGTATATCATGTGCAGCCCGAGTGGCTAGCTAGTGAGCCAAAGGTAATCGTCGATCTCGGCGCGAATGTAGGACTCGCGTCTCTCTCGCTGGCAGCGCAGTTTCCAGAAGCACAGATTATCGCGGTGGAGCCACACCCTGAAACGGCAGCCGTGCTAAGGCACAATCTGTCCTGCCTGGGAGACCGTGCGAAGATTTGGGAGGCTGCGGTTTCTGATCACGCGGGCACCCTGCGACTGGGCTTGGCGAACGAGAATTATAACGCGAGCCTCGTGCGAGCGAGCGAGCACGGTGTGGACGTTCGGGTGGTGACGATGACGGATGTCCTCACCGCCGAGGGAGTGAATCACGTCGATGTAATGAAGGTCGACATCGAGGGTGCAGAAAAAATGCTACTCACCGGGTCTCCAGACTGGCTGCAAAAAGTGGACCTCATGCTGATCGAGCTGCACGGCGATTACGGCTTTGTAGAACTACGGCGCGATCTGACACCTGCCGGTTTAATGGTGGAAGAGCAAGGCGTTGCTCAGGGATTGGCGCGTCGCCCGGGCCACTGAAACTTAAAGCGGATCATCTTGATGTCAGGGCTCCCTTCGATTGCGACAGTGCCGGTGTCGGTAGCTATCCCGGCCTATCAGAATGAGGCAGTGCTGGCGAGCGCCCTGGAGCGGATCTTTACTTGCTGCCCGCTGCCTGAGGAGGTGCTAATTCACTTTGATGGTGGCTGGCGGCCCTCGAAAGATTTCAGCATGGACGCGCCCGTGTCGGTGCGGCAGATCTTCAGCAGCTCGAACCTTGGCCCTGGTGGCGGTCGCGACGCCTTGTTTCGCCAGGCACAATGCGAAGTGATTTGCAGCTTCGACGATGACTCGTGGCCTCTGGATACCGACTACTTCGCCCAAGCGCTGGCCGTCATGGCTGCCTTTCCGAAGGCCGCCGTGCTCTCCCCTGCGGTTTACTTGCGAGAGAAGCCTGTGATGCCTCGGTTGGCCGAGGTCAACGAATGTGTGGCCTTCGAAGGCAGTGCTTCCGTGACCCGCAAAAGCCACTACTTGCAACTGCCCGGCTATGTCCCCGTGCCGGACGCCTATGGGGTGGAGGAGGTGGACGTGTCGCTGCAAGCCAGCGCTGCCGGATTCCAAATCCTGAGCTGTCTGTGGATGCGTGCCTGGCATGACCGACCCTATGCCGAAAATGCGCATACCGTTTTGCCTTGGATTCGGAACGAAGTGCTGCTGGCCTACCTGCGTTACCCGCTCTGGCTGCAACCCTGGGGTTGGCTGCGAGCGATCCGGCATGTAATCCGGCACGCGCGGCCCGGATACAAAAGAAAGCTATTCCAAGCCTTGGCCTCCTCCCCTGCCCTCTGCAAAGCGCACCAGACTTTCGTTCGACGTTATCGTCTGCGTGAGGTGTGGCGGCACCACTTTGCACCGCACGCACGCTGGACGTTGGCCAGCGATGAAGGGGATCTGAAAGCGACGGTGGCCACGGAGCCCGGACGCGTGATGTATGTTCAATACACCAACCCAGCTGGGTATCCGCCCCTGGAACACAGTGCGATGCAACTGGCCAGCTGCGGCTGGGAGGTTCGCTTCGCAGGGATCTTTGGGCGCGGGGCAGCGGCCATGGAGTTTCCGCCGTTTCACCGCATTCAGGTCTGGCGGTGCCGTTGGCACGCTCCGGGGGTGATGCAGAAGATTCATTATCTGAGCTTCACGCTCTGGTGCCTGTTCAAGGCTTGGCACTTCAAGCCTAGCTGGGTTTACTGTTCTGACCCTCTGTCGGCCCTGCCTGGCCTGTGGGTTCACCGTCTGACTGGGGCTCAAATCATTTACCATGAGCACGACTCACCCGCTGCGCCCAAGGGCAAGGAAAAATGGTTTACCGCCCTTTGCCAGCGACATCGCCGTGAGATAGCTGCAAAAGCGCGAGCCGTGGTGATACCCAACCAAGCGCGACTTGAGGCCTTCGCGGAGGCGAATCCCATCGGGGGCGAGGCTCTCTGCGTGTGGAATTGCCCCTCGATTCACGAAGCCTCGTCTGCGCCGACCAAGCAACGATCCCACGGACCCCTGCGAGTCCTCTACCACGGCAGTATCGTTCCTGACCGGTTTCCGGTAATGATGCTGGAAGCTCTCGCGGCGTGTGAGCGTGATGTGGTCATTCGCCTGATTGGCTATGAAGTGCCAGGCATGATTGGCTACACCGATCAACTGAAGCAGGAGGCAAAGCGCCTGGGCGTCGCCGATCGCTTTGAATACCTGGGCACTTTGCCCCAACGCAGCGATCTCATGGCTCGAGCCGCGGAATGCGATGTCGGTTTGTCCCTGCTACGTCTGGCGAGTGATGACATCAACATGCGCCACATGGCGGGCGCATCCAACAAGCCCTTCGATTACCTCTCTCAAGGCCTGGCCCTGATTGTTCCCCGTGCACCAGAATGGGAAGAACTGTTTGTCGCGACGGGCTGCGCGGTTGCCTGTAAGCCGGGGAATGTCGACGACCTCGTGAATACCTTCCGCTGGCTCAGCGATCACCATGACGAGGTGCAGCGCATGGGACAACGAGGTCGCACACTGATCAACGAGAAGTGGAACTATGAAGCGGAGTTCGCCAAGGTGCTAATGCTCATGGAGAGCTGAGTTGTTCGTGAGACTCAGTGCGTTCGTGTGAAACTCTCATAGAGCCCACCGGACATCTTAGTGCCGGTTGGACTGGGTAATCAAACGCGTCATCGCAGGTAGGGGCAGGGAAACTCAACGACCAGTGATTGATGAAATCGAAAATTAAAAAGCTGCTCTCACGACTCTGGTATCGGCCGAACAGCAGGCACCGCATCCTCTTCGGCCCCATGCAGGGCATGTGGTTCAAGTGCAGCGATAATACTGGCTTGGCTGCGGTTTATTCGGGCAATGAAAAAGCCAATCAACGTATCTATGCCCAGGTGGTGCGTGCAGGTGATACGGTCATTGATGCCGGGGCAAACTGGGGAGTTCACACGCTCTACCTTGCAAAACTCGTGGGAGGCTCAGGCCACGTTCATGCTTTCGAGCCCCACCCCATCGTGGTCGATGAACTGCGCTGGCATGTCAGTCAAAATTCAATGAATCAGGTGACGATTCACCCTTGTGCATTGTTTGACCGCGAGGATTCACTTCATTTTGAGTTGGGAGCAAACTCCAAGACCAGTCATCTGGTGAACTCATCGGAAAGGTCAGACAATCATCAAGTGATGGTTCCAGCGAAGCCACTTGACTCGATCGTCGAAGCCATAGAGTTATCTAGTCTACGGCTGATGAAAATCGATGTCGAAGGAGCCGAAGCTGCACTGTTGCAGGGGGCGACAAAAACCATCGCGAATCATAGACCTCATTTGATTGTTGAGCTGCACTCGCCCGAACAGGACTTACTGGTCGCCCAAAAGCTCAGTGATTGGGGCTACGTGATCCAAAGAGTGGACGGCCCTGAAATTCTCCACCTAGATCGGCCTTGGCCCGACCCAAACGGGGTTTGGGGCACTCTGCACGCGATCCCGACTTGATTCCCTGTGAACAAACTCACGCTGCTTGAAACGCACCCGGTGCAGTATCATGCCCCTGTTTATCGGTGCCTGGCCCAGGTCTTGGGGGTGGAGCTGAAGGTCATCTATGGCAGTGATTTCAGTGTCGCGGGTTATCGCGATGCGGAGTTCCGTTCGGACATCACTTGGGACACGGATTTGTTGGGCGGTTACGAAAGCCACTTCCTCTCCACCGTAAAACGGGGTGGAGCAGCGAGTTACGATACGGTGTCGAGCGAAGGGTTAGCAGCGGCGCTTCAGGCGGTGCCATCGGGGGCCTTGATGTGCCTGGGTTACTGGCACCCGTTCGATCGAGCGGGACTGCGGATGGCCAAACGGCATCGCTTACCCTTGTTCTTTCGGGGGGAAACCAACGACGAGGCCAACCAGAGATCATGGTGGAAGCGAGTGCTGCGTGATCTATGGCTGCGCAGGCTTTACTCGGGTTGTCGGGCTTTGCTCTATGTGGGGCAGCGCTCCCTTCGTCACTATCAGCGCCTGGGAGCACGCGCTGAGCAGTTGCATTTCTCGCCCTACTGTGTGGATGCGAGCACGTTCACCCCTAACGATTCGGCCCTGCGGCAGGCCACTCGCGCTCGACTCGGTATCCCGCACGATGCCATCACACTCTTGTTCTCGGGCAAGCTCTCCGAACGCAAAGGAGTGGATTTGATACCTGTAGCTGTGCGCGCTTTGCCCGACTCACAGCGGGCACGAATCCATCTGCTTTATCTGGGCGACGGGCAACTGCGCCCAGCACTGGAAGCCACAAGGCAAGAGTTGGCTTGCTCCTTTGTGGGCTTTCAAAATCAATCGCAACTGAGCGCTCACTACCTTGCGGCAGACGCCCTGGTCTTGCCCAGCCGGCAGTCGGAAACGTGGGGACTGGTGGTCAATGAAGCCATGCTGCACGGGCTGCCGTGCCTGGTTTCGACGCGCGTCGGCTGCCAACCCGACCTAGTGCTGCCAAACGACACGGGCGAAGTCTGCCAAGCAGGCGATG
>Ga0247832_1004179_pt1 | contig 18459 bp, 15 predicted proteins | sample LaCruzMarch2015__10_FD_192407 | JGI IMG/M metagenome (GOLD analysis project Ga0247832, IMG submission 192407) | Freshwater microbial communities from meromictic Lake La Cruz, Castile-La Mancha, Spain - LaCruzMarch2015_4m | ecosystem: Environmental > Aquatic > Freshwater > Lake | place: Spain... | reverse complement strand
GCGCGCCAGCTTTGGCGTCATGATCACTTTATTGGCGTTTTGATCGTCACTCATGGGGCGATGGAATCCTGCTTAATCTGGCAACACTGGCGGAAATGGGCGGTTTCGGTTTGTGGTAATAGCGTGCACCTTTTACCAATAATTTCAAGGCTTCCCAGTGAATGCCTAAGACAACCTTGAACGTCAAGAATGGTATGGCAAAAAATGCGCGTGCCAAGTTTTTGTCATTCAGTGTTTCTCTACGCAATTTCAGCGAGGCCAGATGATCTCGAACTGCATCCGCATATTTGTCGATTGTCAACGAGAGTGTCTCACCGCTGGTGCGCAGGGTAAACGCATATCGGCCAGAAACATCGAAGAAAGGGGAGACGTGGAAGATTTTGTCGGCTTCTTGGTGCTCAACCCCCTGTCCGCTAGCAGGGGCGACATAGCTGTGCGTTTCGCCAAAGGTGTTGTTCACCTCATAAATGACCGCGGCTAAGCTAAGATCGTGATGATAGGCTAAGAAAACCGAGATCGGATTGAATACAAATCCAAGGACACGCGGGAAGGTCAATAAATGGATTGGACCGCCATCATAAGCAACATTGGCTGCAGACAATTGGGCTTCAGCCCAAATCCGTAAGGGCGCACCGGTGCGGTCGCCGTGGTCTTTGTCGTAAAAGGCCAGTGGCGCAAACCGATTATACGCCATCCATTTTAAGCCTCGAAATTGCGCACCCGGATCATCCACATCAATCAAGACTTGATAGAGGTCATAGGCCAAGCGATGCTCAAACGGCTGGAAGCGGACGTGGATGGTCCTGCCTCGCATCAGTCCAAGGTTGGTCATGTCGGTCACAATGCCGGTTCTGCTTTCGGTGCGGGCTGATCTTGGGTCACAGCCACGGTCGTCTCTGAAACCGAGGGCAATTCGCGCACAATATCGTCATCAACGAAGGTCCAAGGGATTTGACCGCCCAGTTTCAGGGCGACCCGCAGGCCCGCCCGCAAGCCGTCTTCATGGAAGCCATATCCCTGCCAAGCTCCGGCAAACCAGGTCTTGTTGACGCCTTGGATCGACAGAATTTGACGCTGCGCTTGTGCTGCAGGGGCATCAAATTGTGGGTGGGCATAATTGAAGCGGGCGAATATTTTGGCCTCATCAATCGGCTTTGCCGGGTTCAAGGTTACAAATAGCGGACAATTGCTGTCTTGGCCTTGCAGGCGGTTCATCCAATAGGTCAGTTCGATAGGTGCATCCGGATCACCCCGCGAGACATTCCAACTCGCCCAAGCCGCTTTGCGGGTCGGCATATAGCTGGCGTCTTTGTGCAAGATCGCTTCATTTGGCGCATAGCGTACTGCCCCTAGAATGGTGGTTTCTTGAGGGGTGGCGTCTGCCAATAGGGCAAGGGCCTCATCAGAGTGACAGGCGAGAATGACCTCGTCGAACCGGTGGGTGGTCCCACCTACAACCACATCCACGCCGTCTGCGTCGCGGCGCACTTGGGTCACAGGGGCCTGCAAGTGGACGCGATCTCCAAGAGCTTGCGCAAACTTTTCAACATAGCGGCGCGAACCGCCCGTAACGGTGCGCCAATTGGGCCGTTCAAAATGGACGAGGCGATGGTTGTTGAAGAAGCGGACAAAGCTTGCGGCGGGATAATCCAACATACCCTTTTCAGGCGTCGACCAGATGGCCGCGCCCATCGGCGCGAGGTAGCGTTCCAAGAAGCGCTGGGACAGCCCCAGCTTGGCGCTATAGTCGCCCAAGCTCATGGTCTGAAGAGCTGGATCTTGAACGTTCTTTTGGGCTTGAGAGTTAAAGCGCAACATATCGGCCAAAAGCGCCCAGTGATTGAAATCAAAGGCATTGCGCTTCCAAGCGAAATAGCCCGGCGCGCCATCTGAACCCCATTCACTGCCGGGGCGGCCATCGCGCACCGAAAAGCTCATATCCGATTGTTGGGTTGGTACATTTAGAGCTTCAAACAAAGCAATTAGATTAGGGTAGTTCAAGGCATTATAGACGATGAAGCCTGTATCGACGTCGAGCTTCTTGCCGTCATAATCGACCGTCACGGTGTTGGAATGGCCGCCCAAACGCGCCTCTTTCTCAAACACAGTCACCTCATGCTGGTCCTTCAAAGCCCAAGCGGCGGAGAGACCCGTAATCCCTGTGCCAATGATCGCGATCTTCATACTAGGTCTCCGGAGGTGTTCTGTTTGAGGCTGGCGAGGGCATCTAATGCGCGCTTGCGGCCTTTTTCATGGTTGACGATGGGCAAGGGATAAGCCTGCCCCAAACGGACCCCGGCCATGCGAAGCGTTTCGGTTGGGCATTCAAACGGGCGGTGAAGATACTTGTTGGGAAGTTTCGCCAACTCTGGCACCCAAGCGCGCACATAATGACCCTCTGGGTCAAATTTCTCGCCCTGTGACATCGGGTTAAAGATACGGAAATAGGGGGAGGCATCAGCACCACACCCTGCAACCCACTGCCAACCCGCTGCATTATTGGCGACATCAGCGTCGACCAATGTGTCCCAGAACCAAGCTTCGCCCACGCGCCAATCTTCCAACAAATGTTTGACCAAGAAGGACGCAACAATCATGCGCACACGATTATGCATCCACCCTGTCTTCCATAGTTGACGCATACCTGCGTCCACAATGGGGTAACCTGTTTGTCCGCGTTGCCACGCCCGCTGTGCGGATGGATCGTTTTTCCATGGAAAGCTACGAAACGCTTCCTTCCAACTCTCCTGCGGAAAATCCTCATAGTGATAGATCAATTGGGTGGAGAATTCGCGCCAGCCGAGCTCAGACAGAAAGACTTGGCCGTCGTGTTGCAAGGAAGGATTGGCCCGCATCGCAGCACGCGCCGCATTCCACACCCTGCGGATCGAGATTTCGCCAAAATGCAGGTGAGGAGATAGAAATGAGGTTGCAGGTTTGCTCGGAATGTTTCGTCCTTCACCATAGCCCAAAAGCGCACTGTCGATGAAATGAGCTAGCCGCTTTTGAGCACCGGCTTCACCGGGCTCCCAAGTCTCGCTCAAGCCGCCAGACCAATCCGGGGTTTTGGGCAGTAAGTTCCAATCTTCCAATGAGTCTGAATGGATATCAGGCGCGTTATGGCCGGCTAAGGGCGGGGTAGGGGCTGCAAGCTCTGCCCAAGCATCACATAGGGGTTGGGCCGCTCGAAAAAAGGGCGTGAAGACCTTGAAGGCGCCTCCGGCTCCGGTCTTCACTTCCCAAGGCTCGGTTAGAACCTGCGCTTTATGGCTGCCTACGTCGAAGCCCATATCTGTCAGCTCTGCCTTGATCGCTGCATCCACTGGCCTCGACCACGCATAATAGCGCCGGTTCCAATGGACAGAATTAGCGCCTAAATCCTTGGCCAAAGCGGGTATCAGATGTCGCGGGTCGCCTTGTTGTAGGATCAAGCTGATCCCTTGCTGGGCTAGGGCAGCCCTTAGGCTGATAAGGCTGTGATGCAGCCACCACTTTAACGCCCCGCCAAGTGGTCGACCCAAGTCGTCACCAGTTTCAAGAATATAGACAGCACAAACCGGGCCAGCTTGGGCAGCGGCAGCCAAAGCTGGATGATCATCTATTCGTAAGTCATCGCGAAACCAAACGAGAGACGGGGGCGCAGCGGGGGAATGGCCGGATGAGGCAGGTTGCATATGACTATCTACGTCTGAAGCGTGGAGCCGGATTGCTTGGGGCTGTTGATGGGCAGATCAGGCCAAGGCCCCGCATCAGTCGGATGATTTCACCAACACATAGGTTCCAGGCGCGTCGCCAATAACTGCCACTTCATGATCTCCCGGCACGCGGGCTGGCACTTGGCCGCCAGAGCGTTCGCCCAACCATTTCGCCCAATCTGGCCACCACGAGCCCTTATATTCAACCAGTTCCGCCTGCCATTGGTCAGACGTATCTGGCAGCTCTTTCATGCTTTCAGGCGGCAGCCAGTGCTGGTATTTTTTTGCCTCAGGGTGGTTGATCACCCCAGCAATATGACCAGACCCCGCAAGGATCATACGGACAGGCCCACCAAATAGCTTAGCCCCACGATAGATCGACCGCCAAGGCGCGATGTGGTCCTCTTTGGAGGATTGCATATAGATGGGCGTATCCACGTCCTTGAGGTTTAGAAGATAGCCCGACAAGGTCATCTCACCCCGGCTCAAGCGGTTCTGGCGGTAGAAATTATCCAGATAATAGAGATGCAATGCCTTTGGCATCCGCGTCTGGTCAGCGTTCCAGAACAAGAGGTCAAAGGGCTTTGGATCTTTGCCCATCAGATAATTATTGACCACAAAGGACCACACAAGGTCATTGGCGCGCAGGAAGTTAAAGGTCTCACCCATCACGGTTGCATCAAGCACGCCACCCGCATGTTCAATCTCATCCTTGATGTATTGGATGGCCGCATCATCGGTGAAGACTTTGAGATCGCCCGCCTCTTCAAAGTCGGATTGGGAGGCAAAGAAAGTGGCCGTATTGATCCGCTTGTCACCCGTTTGCGCCATGACTGCCATGGTTGAGGCCAGAAGTGTGCCGCCAATGCAATAGCCGACTGTGTTGACCTTATCTTGACCCGTCGCACGCGTGACCACGTCCAGCGCTTCGTAAATGCCTAGACGGGAATAGTCTTCAAACGTCTTCTCGGCATGTTCAACACCGGGATTCAGCCACGAGACGACGAACACGCTGTGACCTTGCTCAGTCAGCCATTTCACCATGGAATTATCTTGGCGCATGTCCAAGATGTAGAATTTATTGATCCAAGGTGGAAAGAATAGGATTGGCGTTGCAAACACCGTCGGCGTCACCGGATCATATTGGATGATCTCCAAAATTTCGCCGCGATGGATGACTTTTCCCGGCGTGATGGCGATGTTTTCGCCGATCTTGAACGGCCGCTCATCGACTTGGGCCGGGGTGAGGCGACCGTGCCCGCGTTTGAGGTCTTGTTCGAGATTGGCGAGGCCGCGCAAAACGCTTTGCCCGCCGGTGCGCAGGGCTTCGCGCAGGGCGACCGGATTGGTCATCAAGAAGTTGGATGGGGCAAAGGCGTCGGCGAACTGTTTGTTGAAGAAGGTCGCTTTGCGGCGCGTCATATCGTCGATGCCATCGACGTGATCAATCAGGCCCGTGAACCAGTTTGCGGTGTGCAAATAGGTTTTTTGCAAAAGATTGAACATGGGCAGCTTTTGCCAGTCGGGATCGGCAAAGCGCTTATCGGCATATTTCGGGTCTGGCTTGCTCTCGGTCGTGCCATCATTCAAACTCGATTTGATGGAGTCAGCCCAGATTTCGGCAAAGCCCTGCCACAGCTCTTGATGGGCGGCCATCAGCTTTTCGGGATTGCCCGCAAGGCGCGTCGCCACATCGGCGGCATAGGGCGCTAGGCCATAAGGGTCGGCACGAAGGGGGCGCGCATCCTCGGCCATCACCCCATCAACGGCGGATACGCCTAATGCACCCATCCGGGCAACCGCATCGCCCAAGTTCCGGGTCAGTGTTTCAAGGGTTTCGAGATTCTGGGCCTGCAGCGCATCCATCAAGCTTTCAGCTTCAGGAGCGTGTGAGGTGGGGCGTTCTGTTTCAGGCTTTGGAGTGGCCTTCCCAGCATCCTGGCCATCCGATTTCTGTTTAGCCATTATTTTTGCCCCATCATTTCTGCCAATTCGCCGCGATTATCATGAATTTGTGCACTCTTTGCCTTGCAGCAAACACCGCAGCGGCGCAATAAAACACTGTAGCGATTTGCCATAGGAACTTCCACTGCTTATGGCTCTAATCCGTTAGCGGCAGCATGACACATTTGGCGTGGCATGTCGTCGCCGCTCAGCTTGATGTGACACAGGAAAGTGCTGCGGCAATGCCGATTAAAGCGACATCAGCCCAAGTCCAATTTAAACGCCGCTTTGGGCGCAAGCCGAAGCTGATTGCGCTTGGGTTCCTCTTTGTGCCGCTGTGCGCGTGCCAAACACTTGGCCAAGAAGATGGCTTCCTGCCAGACACAATCCGGTCTGCTAGCGCGGTGTTGAAGCCCGGTGATTATCCAGATTTAACGAAAATCCCCGACGCTCCAACAGATTTGCCAAGCCAAAAGGCATGGGCAAACTTGCAGGCTGGTTTACAGGCAGATGCCAAGCGTCTCGAGGCCAACCCAAATTCCAAGCCAATGCCCGCCGGCGAGATTGACCAGGCTTGGGCAAGGGCGGCCAAGCAAACCATTGATTCCAATTCTGCCTCGGCTCAAGCTGCCCAAACGGACGCAGAGTCAGACGCTTGGGCAGCCGCCGCACGAGCTAAAATGGAGGCGGATATTGCGCGTCTGCCTCCAACCTAGTTTCGCCCAATAGAGCATCTTTCCTGATAAAAAGGGGGCAAATAGTTCCCCGATGAAATAAAGGTTTTCCGCCATGATCGGCGATTTTTATAAAATTAAGCGCCTTCCTCCTTATGTGTTCGAGGAAGTCAACAAACTCAAAGCTCGTTTGCGGGCGAACGGAACCGACATCATTGACTTTGGTATGGGCAATCCTGATTTGCCGGTGCCAGAACATATTGTCGAAAAGCTGGTTGAGACGGCGCGCAAGCCGCGCAGCAATCGTTATTCGGCATCGCGCGGTATTCCGGGCCTGCGACGCGCGATGGCGGGCTATTATGATCGTCGCTTTGGCGTCAAGCTCAATCCAGACACCGAGATTGTCGCGACTTTGGGTTCCAAAGAAGGCTTTGCAAACCTCGCGCAAGCCATTTGTGCGCCCGGTGATGTGGTGATTGCCCCAAATCCATCTTACCCTATTCATGCCTTTGGCTTTATCATGGCTGGCGGCGTTATTCGCTCGATCGAAGCCCACAGCCCAGAACAATATCTAGCTGGTATCAGTCGGGCTGTACGCCATTCTGTACCGCCACCGATTGCGATGATTGTGTGCTATCCCGCCAATCCAACCGCTCAAGTGGTAGAACTCGACTATTACAAAGAGGTCGTGGCGCTCGCCAAAAAGCACAATATGCTGGTGATCTCCGATATGGCTTATTCGGAAATCTATTTCGATGAATCCAAGCCGCCTCCAAGCATCCTGCAAGTCGAAGGTGCAAAGGATGTAGTGGTTGAGGTCAACACCTTGTCGAAAACCTATTCCATGGCAGGCTTTCGCGTTGGATTTGCTTTAGGCAATGAGCGGGTGATCGCCGCATTGGCGCGGGTAAAATCCTATTTGGACTATGGGGCCTATACACCTGTACAGGTCGCAGCGGTCGAAGCGCTGAATGGACCGCAGGAGTGTGTGGCAGAGATGCGCGCGATTTATAGGGCGCGTCGTGACGCACTGATTGACTCCTTCTCGCGGGCGGGTTGGGATGTTCCAGAGCCGCAAGCCTCAATGTTTGCTTGGTCCTTAATCCCTGAGAAATTTAGAGGACTCGGTTCAGTTGAATTCTCCAAGCGATTGGTAGAAAAGGCTGGCGTCGCCGTCGCTCCGGGGGCAGGCTTTGGCGAGTATGGCGATGAATATGTGCGCATTGCTCTGGTAGAGAATGAGCAAAGAATTCGCCAAGCCGCGCGGGCTGTGCGGAAGTTTTTGACCGAGGAGAGTGGGTCGCTTTAGACCTACGCTCTGCTCTAGTCGTAATGAACAGGCATTTATGCCTGATAGAGAGATTTACATGGGTGTCTTGAGAATTGGGATTGCCGGCCTCGGCACAGTCGGTGGCGGGCTTTTAAAGCTGGCATACGGGCAGGGGCCCTTGGCGTCGACCGTGAAGGTGACAGGTGTATCGGCCCGCACCAAAGGTCGTACGCGCGAGGTCGACATCTCCGACATTGCTTGGTTTGACGATCCTGTCGCATTGGCGAACAGCCCGGACATTGATGTGTTTGTCGAACTGATGGGCGGCTCTGAAGGCAGCGCTAAGGCTGCTGTCGAGGCTGCTCTTACGGCTGGCAAGCATGTCGTCACGGCCAATAAAGCGCTGTTAGCGGAACATGGGGCAGCCCTTGCCGCACTTGCCGCCAAGCATGGCGCAGAAATTCGCTATGAGGCTGCCGTAGCCGGTGGCATTCCGGTCATTAAGGCCCTGCGTGAAGGCTTAGCGGCGAACCACATCACCGCCGTCAGTGGTGTCTTGAACGGCACCTGCAATTACATCCTCACCGAGATGGACCTGACCGGACGCAGCTTTGGCGAGGTTCTCGCCGATGCACAGCGCCTTGGCTATGCCGAAGCCGACCCGACACTTGACGTTTCTGGCGCGGATGCCGGCCATAAGCTGGCCATTCTGTCTGCGATTGCCTTTGGCGGCGCACCAAACTTTGCCGCCTTGCGCCTTGAGGGTATCCAAGCCATTGAGCCGATTGATTTGGAAAGTGCGAAATTTCTCGGCCGCCGCGTTAAGCTATTGGCCAAAGCGGCCCGCGTGGGCGACAGCGTCGTTCAATCCGTACGCCCAACGCTGTTGGCGCAAGAGCACCCAATCGCGCGGGTCAATGGTCCCCTCAATGCAGTTGTGATCGACGCAGACCCAGTCGGTCGTTTGTCTCTGGTTGGGGCAGGAGCGGGGGCTGGGCCGACGGCTTCGGCAGTTGCCGGCGATTTGATCGATCTTTCGCACGAAGATTCACGGCCTGTGTTCTCTGGCCCCGGTCAAGCCAACCAATTGACTGCAGCCATGGGTGGGCTTTTGGTTGCATCGAAATTCTACGTTCGTTTGCGCGTCCCCGACCGGGCCGGAACCATCGCGAAAATCACCGATACGCTGGCAAAGCACCTTGTTTCCATCGAAAGCTTCCTGCAAAAGCCCCCCGAAGACGCGTCCCGTGTGCCGATCGTGCTGACCACCCAGCCCATGGCAGAGCAGGATTTGTTGGACGCCTTGGGTGAGCTTTCTCGACTGGACGTCCTTGTTGAGGCACCAGTCTTGATGCCTCTGGAAGACTAATTATGGCCCTTTGGCCAGTTCATGATCTCTAGAAAAGTTGGACCTTTTATGACTGTAAACCTTCCCCCTGACATCGCAGCAGGTGCTTTGGCAGCTACCGAGGCCGCCGCAATTGCATCGTACCGCGGCATTGGCCGGGGTGACGAGAAGGCCGCCGATCAATTGGCCGTCGACGCCATGCGGACGGGGCTGAATGCCATCGCCATGAAGGGTCGCGTCGTGATCGGTGAGGGCGAGCGCGATGAAGCTCCAATGCTTTATATCGGGGAAGAAGTTGGGACCGGGGAAGGCGGCGAGTTTGATATCGCGCTGGATCCGCTTGAAGGTACGACCCTGACCGCAAAAGCGATGCCCAACGCCTTGGCCGTTTTGGCCATCGCACCCAAAGGCGGGCTTTTGTATGCCCCAGATACCTATATGGACAAAATCGCGGTTGGCCCCGGCCTGCCAGCGGGCGTTGTCGACATTGATCGCACACCGGCTGAAAACGTCGTCGCTTTGGCGAAAGCCAAGGGCGTTGAGCCAACAGAGATTGGCGTCTGCGTGCTCGACCGGCCACGCCATAGCGGCATTATTGAAAGCTTACGCTCCGTTGGGGCCCGGATTCATTTGATCACCGATGGCGATGTTGCCGGCGTGATCTACACCACGGACCCTGAAACCGGGATCGACCTTTATCTGGGTCAAGGCGGCGCGCCTGAGGGCGTCTTGGCTGCTGCGGCACTGAAGTGCGTCGGCGGTCAATTCCAAGGTCGTTTGGTTTTCCGCAATGAGGATGAAAAAGGCCGGGCTCGTCGCATCGGCATCACGGATTTCAACCGCACCTACCAATTGGACGAGTTGGTCTCAACCGACGTGGTCTTCTCCGCGACAGGCGTGACCAATGGTGCACTGGTGGCAGGCGTTAAGGCAACCTCCAAGGGCTTTGTGACCGAGACTTTGGTGTTGGATTCCGCTGCGAAGACCGCCCGTGTGGTCCGCACCCAGCACCTAGGCTAGGGTGATGCATGGCTCTTTCCTCGGAATAGAGTCGAGCCTGACTGGTCGAAGATGGCTTCAGCGTTTGCCCGATGGGCAGTCTGAAGCTGATATTGGTGTTTTGGAAGAAGGCGTTCGTCGTCTCGGCATCGGGGCGATGCAAGCCAAATTGCTCGTTGCGCGCGGGGCGGTGCCTGACAGCGCGCTGCGCATCTTATCCCCCAAGCTCAAAAACGAGCTGCCTGAGCCTTTTACCCTGCAAGACATGGAGAAGGCGGTTGAGGCCATCCTTGCCGCTGTTCAGGGCCAGAGGGCCATTACCATTCTGGCCGACTATGATGTCGATGGCGGCACGTCCGGGGCTTTGCTTTTGAGTTGGTTCAAAGCGATTGGCGCCCGTGCCAATGTGTTTGTGCCTGACCGCATTTTGGACGGCTATGGCCCCAGCCCAAAGATAGTCAATAAGATCAAGGCGAGTGGCACCGATCTTTTGATTACAGTTGATTGTGGCGCAGCGGCCTATGCCGCGCTCGAGGAAGCGGCCCGAATTGGCTTAGACGTTGTGGTGTTTGACCACCATTTGATGCACGGCGCACCGCCGCCTGCCTTGGCCGTTGTCAATCCAAATCGGCTAGATGATCGCTCTGGCTTAGGCCATTTAACGGCAGCAGGTGTGGTCTTTGTGGCGTTGGTTGCCCTCAATCGGGCGGCGCGTCAGCAAGGGCTTTGGTCTGGTCTAGAATATGATCTCTTAAGCCGCCTTGACCTCGCAGCGCTTGGAACGATTTGCGATGTTGCCCCGCTAACCGGCCTCAACCGTGCTCTGGTGGCCCAAGGCTTGAAGGTGCAGGAGAAACTAACCAATCCGGGACTTGCAGCCTTAGCGGTGACGTCGAAGCTGAAGGACCCCGGCAGTGTCTATGCCTCTGGTTGGGTATTTGGCCCACGCTTGAACGCCGGGGGCCGCGTAGGGGATTCCTCGCTCGCGGTGCGCCTCTTGTCGACCGACAATGCCGCTGAAGCATCCCAAATCGCAGAAGAGCTCGAAGTCCTCAATCAGGAACGTCGCGCCATTGAGGCCAATGTGCTGGAGGAGGCCATTGCTCGGGTTGAACGGGGCGAAGCGGGGCCGCTGGATGGACCGCTGTTGATGCTCGGCGCGCCTGGTTGGCATCCGGGCATCATCGGCATTGTGGCTGGGCGCTTGAAAGACCGTTTTCATCGCCCTGTCATTGTTATTGGCTCTGCCGATCCAGATGACCCAGATGCAAAGGGGTCTGGACGTTCAGTGCCGGGCATCAATCTGGGCGCAGCGGTTTCAGGTGCGGCCAGTGACGGGGTCATTCTGGCTGGCGGTGGGCATGCGATGGCTGCGGGCCTGACCATGACCTTCAAGGACCTAAGGTCCGTCCATCAGGACTTGGCCCGCAGATTGCGCAGCGAATCGGACGCGACCGGCACCAGCCGTGATTTGGCCATCGACGCCCTTGTTGGGCTAGGTGCCGCAACGCCCGAACTTCTCGATGCCATGACAGAGGTTGGTCCGTATGGCGCGGGTTGGCCTGACCCAGTCTTTGCCTTTGCCGATGTGCGTCCTTACGCAGCCGCGCCCGTTGGAACCGGCCATGTGCGCCTGATGCTGGAGGACCAATCCGGGCAAAGAATCAAAGCGATCGCTTTTCGCGCCTTGAACACGCCGTTGGGCGACGCTTTGATGGGGCGACGGCCCATACATGTCGTGGTTCGGCTGAAAAAAGATGATTGGCGCGGTGGAAACGCGGTCGATTGTGAGATTATCGATGCAAGTCCTGCATCTTAGCAGCATAGGCCGCTTGCGTGTTGGCAATGGCCTTTGTATAGAGCGCGCCTCTCGTGTTTGCAGCACGTGATGTGGCTCCTTCGTCTATCGGTTAGGACGCCTGATTTTCAATCAGGAAAGACGGGTTCGACTCCCGTAGGAGCTGCCACTCCCACCCTGCGAAAATCCCCATAAATCAGCACGTGATAGCAGTGTTTGTCCACAAGTCGCTGCCGCTTGTCGTCGCGCTTGGCCGCACACGCTGCCATGATGGCCCCCTGATTCGAAGGATAGTGGGCCCATGGGCGATGTAGTGGAATTAGATGGCAGTGGCGGCGACAGCGGCAACATTATCAATGAGCCGTTTGATCGAGCTTTAGAGAGCCGCTACCTCGTCTATGCCTTATCGACCATTACCAGTCGCGCGTTGCCCGATGTGCGCGATGGCCTAAAGCCCGTTCAGCGCCGCATCATTCATGCCATGGGCGAACTCGGCCTCGACCCGTCCAGCAATTTCAAAAAGTGCGCCAAGATCGTCGGGGACGTGATGGGTAAGTATCACCCTCACGGTGATAGCGCGATTTACGATGCGCTTGTTCGCTTGGCCCAAGACTTCTCCGTCCGTTATCCATTGGTCGATGGGCAAGGCAATTTCGGCAATATTGATGGCGATTCAGCTGCCGCGTATCGTTATACCGAAGCGCGTCTAACCGCGATTGGCGCTCTCTTGATGGAAGGGGTCGATGAGGATTCGGTCCTTTTCCGCGAGACGTATAGCCAGGAAGATGAAGAGCCTTCGGTTTTGCCTGCTGGTTATCCAAACCTCTTGGCCAATGGCTCGATGGGTATTGCGGTGGGGATGGCGACGTCGATCCCACCGCATAATGCCGCTGAATTGATCGATGCCTGTCTATTGCTGATCGACAAGCCTGAAGCCGACCTTGATGAAATTCTGGCGCTGGTACCCGGCCCAGATTTCCCGACTGGCGGGATTTGCATCGAATCGCTCGCCGCCATCTGTGAAGCCTATGCAACTGGTAAGGGCGGGTTCCGCACCCGCGCCCGCTGGCATGTCGAAGATACCGGGCGCGGCACGTGGCGGATCATTGTGACCGAGACGCCGTATCAGGTTCAAAAGTCCAAAATTGTGGAGCGCTTGGCAGAGCTCATTGAAAACAAAAAAGCCCCACTGTTAGGCGATGTGCGCGATGAAAGTGCGGAAGACATCCGCCTCGTCCTAGAGCCGCGCGCCCGCACGGTTGAGCCTGATCAATTGATGGAGAGCCTGTTCAAGCTCACCGATCTGGAAAACCGCTTTTCGATGAACCTCAACGTGCTGGACGCCAAAGGCGCGCCGCGCGTGATGAGCTTGATTGAGTGTTTGAAGGCGTTTCTCGATCACAAGCGCGACGTCATTGTCGCGCGTGCCAATTGGCGGCTCCGCAAGATTGAAGCGCGCTTGGAGATTTTGGCGGGCTTGCTCGTCGCCTATCTCAACCTCGACGAAGTCATCCGCATCATCCGTTACGAGGATGAGCCCAAGCAAGTCTTGATGAAGACGTTTGACCTCACCGATGTCCAAGCCAATGCTATTCTCGACACGCGCTTGCGCAATTTGCGTAAGCTCGAAGAGATGGAAATTCGCCAAGAGAATGAAGACTTAAAGGCCGAACGTGAAGGCCTGATGGCGATGATTGCCTCACCCGCTTTGCAATGGGCGCAAGCATCTGAAGAATTGCGCGAAATCCAGTCGGCTTTCTCCAAAGATACCCCGCTCGGTGCCCGCCGCACGACTTTTGCAGATGCCCCAGTTGCGCTTTCTTTGAGTGCGGAAGCCTTTGTGACGCGCGAACCCATTACGGTAGTTCTTTCGCAAAAGGGCTGGATCCGGGCGCTCAAGGGCAAGATCGATGATCTATCGACCGTCAAATATAAGGATGGCGACGGCTATTACCTCTCGCTCCATGCCGAGACGACGGACCGCATCGTCCTATTTGCCACCGATGGTCGCGCCTTCGCCTTGGCGGGGGACAAATTGCCCGGTGGCCGGGGCCTTGGTGAACCCGTGCGCCTGTCGATTGATCTGGGCGAAGAGCACGACATTCTGGCGATGTTCTTGCCCAAGCCAGATGGCGAGCGCTTGATTGCCGCCAGCTCTGGCTATGGCTTTGTCGTCAGCGACGAAGAATGTGCGGCCATGCGACGCTCGGGCAAGCAAGTTCTGAACTTGGATGACGGTGCGAAGACGGCGGTGGTTGCACCCATCCAGGGCGACATGGTGGCTGTGGTGGGCGAGAACCGGAAACTCGTGGTGTTCAAAACCGAAGAATTACCGCGCATGGGTCGGGGCAAAGGCGTCAAGCTGCAGGCCTATAAGGATGGTGGGCTGTTAGATGCGCTGACCTTTAAGGCAGACGAAGGCCTTGCTTGGTTCGACACCTCCGGTCGCCGCCGCGATGTGCCCGACTGGAAAGACTATGTCGCCAAACGCGCCGCCGCCGGCCGTATGGTGCCACGCGGCTTCTCGCGCTCGGGCAAGTTTGTCGGGTAGGGTGGGTGATTTTTGGTAGCAACTGTCTGGAGCAAGGCCATGCGGTTACCAACACAGCAATTCCCAGCCCACACCTAGCGCTTTACAAGCCTATCGAAGTTGCACAACATATGTTTTCGCAAGGTCACCAATCTTGAAAGCATAGCATTGCAAAATTCCCAAGGAAGGCCCGATGGCTTGCACTATTCGCCAAATTTGATCCTGCAATCGGAGGCGGAAGCTTTTTTGAGGTTCATAGATGCGCAAGTGTGGGATTTAAGCATGAAGCGACGGGTCCAGCATTATGGCTGGCGCTATGATTAAAAAATACGCGGGTAGACCCGAAGGACTTTCTAGGGCCTTTACCGGAAATTTTCTTGAAAATAGCCGAAAAAATTGGGGACTTGACCGAAGAAAAGGTCATTTTTGACCAAGTCATTGTCAACGAATACCTTCCCGGCCAAGGCATCTCAGCCCATGTCGATTGTGTGCCATGCTTTGGCCCTGTTATTGCGTCTGTGTCGCTTGGCGCGACATGCGAAATGCTATTTCATAATCTTTCAACAAAGGCGCGCTCTTCTATTCTTTTGGAACCGCATAGTCTGCTGATGCTGTCCGGTGAGGCCCGCTATTCTTGGTCGCACGAGATACCTGCACGGCAAAGCGATCTCATTGAGGGCATGCGTGTCACGCGGGGGCGCAGAGTCTCTCTGACATTTCGTGCCAAAACTTAGACATACGCCGCGTCCTAGGGTGCAATCCGCAAGGAATGGACCATATCCGAACGCTGGCGACGACGTGAGCGACCGCCGAGAAACAAGGATTAGGAGTACCCCTACGCCGAGTACCACATGGCTTAGGTTTGGGCCTCTATGTTGGATCTGCAGTTCCAGGGCAGGAGTTCGTGGAGGCGCTTATTGGGCCATCCGGGCATGAGGCTTAGGAGGGTGGCGAGATAGGCTTGTGGGTCGATATTGTTGAGTTTAGCGGATTGGATGAGGGTATAGATGAGGGCGGCACGTTCGCCCCCTGCGACCGATCCGGCAAATAGCCATGCTTTTCGGCCAAGGGCGACGGGGCGCAGCGCGCGTTCGGCGGCATTATTGGTCATGCAGGCCCGGCCATCGCGCAAGAACGCGGTGAATGCGGCTTTGCGTTTGAGCATGTAATCCATGGCCTTGGCCACGGGTGCATGGCGCGAGAGTGTGGCGCGGTGCTTGTCCATCCAGTCAAGCAGGTCTGTGACGAGGTCAACAGACTGTGCCGTGCGGACCGCCAGACGTTCCTGCGCGCTGGCTCCATTAATGGTGCGTTCGATGGCGAAGATAGCGTCCATGCGCTTGATGGCCTCGTGCGCCAAGGGTGCTGCTGCCTTCACGGTCGGCCCTGCTTTACCGGTCTTGGGTAAGGCGACAAGCTCGAAGAATTTGCGCCGCGCATGTGCCCAGCAGGCAACCTCGATGAGGGGTCCTGGTAACCGCTCTGGTTCATAGAGGTGATTATAGCCCGCAAAGGCATCCGCCTGAAGGATCGCATTGCCCTTGTGCTTGAGGTGCCCACGGGGATGATCGCCGGATCGGTCTTGGCTGAACTTGAAGAAGACGGCGGGAGGGCCTGTTCCTATCTCAGAATCGCCACCAAAGGGCTTGTCATCGCGCACATAGGTCCATAGTCGCCCGGTTATGGTCTTGCCCTCGGCCAGAATGGGCACTGTGGTGTCGTCGGCATGGATACGGCTAGCTGCCAATACGTGGGCCTCGATCAGATCGGCCATGGGCTTTAGCGTAAAGGCGCACGCTCCCACGTGATCGGCCAAGGTCGATAGCGCCAAGGGGACGCCTTCGCGGGCATAGCGCTCAGCCTGACGGTTGAGCGGCACATGCTGGCCATACTTCTCATAGAGCACCATGGCCAAAAGCGATGGCCCCGCCCGACCACGTGCAATCGCATGAAAGGGAGCGGGGGCTTGTGAGAAGGCCTCGCACGTCCGGCATGAGAAGCGTTCACGCACATGTTGGATGACCTTCCATCTGCCGGGGATCACTTCCAATGTCTCGGTGATGTCTTCGCCCACCTTGGTCAGGCGGTCTGAGCCACATGCAGCGCACGCACACGGGGAAGCGATAATAACGCGCTCACGGGGGAGATGCTCAGGCAGTGGGCCTCGAACGGGCTTCTTGCGCGGGGTGCCATCCACATGGACGCCGCCATAGGCCTTCCCCGTCGACAGGACGGCTTCTTCGGCGACGAGATCGGCGGTTGTGGCAGTGGCAATCGCGCTGCCCAGTTCCAGCTCAAGCTGGCCGATAATAGTAGATGAGCGCTCGCTACTGCGGCCATAAAGCTGATGCTTGAGCTTGGCGATCTCTAGGGCTTGATAGGCGGAGAGCTCCTTGAGGGCGGCCAGCTCTGCCAAGACTAGAGCAAGTGCAGCGCGTTCGCTCGCAAGCTCTGCCTTCATCGCCATGATGTCTTCGGGCTTCTCCATCATGGCCACAGTGAATCACAATCTGGCCCTCTTGTGGCGCCCTAAAATGCAGTCAGACGCCATATAATACAGTGAAAAGCGTGGTGGTTACGACATGGCAGCTCACCCTGTCGCATCGGGTCGCCAGGTCCGCTGGGGATGACGCCAATCAATGCCCTCAAGCATATAGCCAAGCTGGGCCGACGATATCGCCACAACCCCATCAGCGGGGCTGGGCCAGACAAAGCGGCCCTGTTCCAGTCGCTTGGTATAAAGTGAGCATCCCAAGCCATCGTGCCAAACGACCTTCACCATATGGCCACGCCGCCCGCGGAACACGAACAAATCCCCGCCATGGGGGTCACGCTTAAAGCCGTCCTGCACCAAGCCCATCAGGCCGTTCATGCCCTTGCGCATATCGGTCACCCCTGTTGCCAACCAAACCCGCACGCCTGATGGCCCAGAGCCTTGCGGCAGCGGGATCATGGCAAGGCTTCCAGCGTGGTCACAATGCTGGCAAGCACGCTCGCATCAAAACCCGAACCCACCACAATCTGGCGACCACATGCCAGCACAATCACGAGCGAACTAGCGCGCGGTCCTTGGTCAAGCGGCTGGGGTGGTGGCGACAGGGCAGCCTCTTCATCAGCAACGCTTACTGGCACAAAAGCGGGCACGCAAACTGGCGACACTTTAGCGCCATCCCTCGTTCCATAAAGCGCCCGCCAATGGTAAATCTGGCCAGCAGATACATCGTGTCGCCGTGCAACCTCCGCCACAACCGCACCCGACTCATAACTCGCAGCCACAACGCCAGACTTGAAATCATCAGAAAACCGGCGACGACGCCCCGTCTCCACAACATCAAGCCGATGCCCCGTACCAATAGTGATCGTTCGTATGGTGTCCATACGATCAGTCCTTAACCAGCTTCACACCCCCAATGCAGGCGGTACTCGGCGTAGGGGTACGCTGCTGTGGAACTGGAAGTCTATAATGGTCGGAACAACTGCCTGAGGGGTCAAGGAGGCGGGCGGGGCCGGGCACCTACCCCGCCAAATGTCCTATCATTAATAGGGTTCAAGAGCCTGAAATTTGTTCACAGGAACTAGATCGCCTGACGGTCGAGTTGTGCGGCCTGTAGGCGAACCAGATCGGTTAGGTCAGAAACCATCATATCGCGTGCTTCAAGTTCGGCATTCATCGCCCCAATGCTCTTTCTTAAGTCCTCGTTTTGGAGCAGCAAAGTTTGATACTGTTGTGGCGGAACATGCGCGGAATAATTGTCTTTAAGCTCGAGCAGCGCATTCTGTGCAAACAACTCCATTTCTTGGATTTTGCTTCTCAGGGTATCAGCTTCGTCTGTGAGGGCTTTGTTACGAGCTTGGGCCTCTCCCAAATCACGCTGCGCTTGCGTCAAGACTACTTCTCGGTCATTTAATGTTGTAAGCTCTGTCGTAAGCTCCCCAATCTGGCTATTCAGCTCGGAGCAAATTGACTGGATTGAAGCTTTCGCCTGTATTTCAGCCTCAAGAGCCCTATTGAGGTCGGTAACTTTGTCTTCAGCAGTTTTCCGTTGTAAATTGATCTCGTCATGATCCTGAAGTAGTTTCTCCAATTCTGCATCGAGCCTAGCCTTTACACTTTCGAGCTCCGCTTCCTTTTGCTGTAGTGTTTCATCCAGCTCGGAGCAAATTGACTGGATTGAAGCTTTCGCCTGTATTTCAGCCTCAA
>Ga0247832_1004175_pt1 | contig 18463 bp, 16 predicted proteins | sample LaCruzMarch2015__10_FD_192407 | JGI IMG/M metagenome (GOLD analysis project Ga0247832, IMG submission 192407) | Freshwater microbial communities from meromictic Lake La Cruz, Castile-La Mancha, Spain - LaCruzMarch2015_4m | ecosystem: Environmental > Aquatic > Freshwater > Lake | place: Spain... | reverse complement strand
GGCGACAGCTGCCCTGCGAAGAATGCGCCGCAGACACAGAATCCTAACCGCCTGCTTCGCCCAGGCCGAACTTTGGCCTTAACGTCAGTCTATTATGCAGGTCTCAATAATGCCTACCTGGGGTTCGTAAATATTTGGTCATACACATCTTCGCCGATCTCGCCAAAGCCCTGAACCGATCCACGGTTTATCTCTCCGGCCTTCAATCGCGCTTTGAGTTGCCGGTGATCGATCGAGCGGGTTACTCGGAGGCCTATCTCGCCTTTCTCCAGACGATGGTGCATCTGCGCACCCTCTCGATCACCGAAGAAACGCTGCGGGATCTCTGGCACATCGAGAAGAAGCTTTTGGTATTGCTCCATGCCGACTCCACCGGATCACCCACCTGGTTTCTCGATTCCTGCGGTGCCACCACGAGTCCGAAGCGCCGCCTGCTGCTGACCAACTACGAACTCGGTGCGGAGGTCCATGGCAAAGCTTTGCAGCTGGGTCTGAACTTCGCCGACACCGCCCCGGAACTCTTTGCCGGAAATGAGATGGGCGAAGACGCCCTGCGTGTCCTCAACGACTACCGCAAACTCCATGCCCGCATCACCGCCGATGTGAATGCCGAGGCAACTCATGTGCGTGCCGCTTTCGCATGGTCGAAGCGAGTTTGAGTTGAGGACAAACCGAAGCAATTACATCTTCGATCATGTCCGACCTCATCCTCTATCAGTTCAGCCGGGATCGTGTGGAAGCCGGTAATGCCAATGATTTCCTGTCCCGGTTCGGCAACAGCCAACTGCCGAAAGGCAAGAAGCTGGAAGCCATGATGAACAGCGTGGCTCTGATGATCGACGGCTACAATCACGACCCCCGAGAGATCTACGCCATCCCAGAAATCAGAGTGTTCTACAAGCAACTTTGGGAGGTCTGGCCCTACTGGCTGTTTTTCTGCAATCTGGACACCGAAAACCTCATAATGATGGTGATGTGCTGTCTTGATTCACTGGATGCGCTCAAGGTTCAGGGGCAGCCACAAGTTCAGGTGCAGATCAATCCCTTGGAAGTGGTGCAGTTCATCAGCGGTGGTTTTGTGCCGATGAATGAAATGTGTGAACGTGCCGGAATGAGCGAGCGCCAGATCTTCGACCGGACCAAGGCAGTGTTCGAGTATTTCAACCTGCCCTTTGATGCATCGCCACTTCGATAGCGATTCCCGCCCTCACATGTCCAAATTGGCAGGACTGCGAGCCTCCACGACAACTGGAGCGGGGCTTTATTGGCGGTTCGCCTCTCTGCGAAACGGCGCGCAGATGAGGTCACGAAGCATGACAATTCATGACAACAGAATCTCATCCACCCTGCAAAACGATGCGAAGGCACCCCCATTCCTCTTGCAAAGAAGCCTGGATTTACGCAGATCTTCGCATGAACCACAGGACAGCGTCACCGGCATGGTCCCCGTGCGGACCACTTCGCCGTCCCGCCGAGCTGAGCCAAGGATCACTCCTCCCCCAAGTAAGCCGCCAAGTGCTTCCGCAGCTCAGTCCTTGCCCGGAACAGCAGGCTCTTCACCGCAGGCAGTGACATGCCCAAGACTGTGCACAAGTCCTCATACGGCGTCTCTTGGAAACGACGCATCACCACGGCGATACGTTGTTTCTCCGGCAGCTTGGCAATGGCTTCGTCCAACGCCTTCTCCAACTCCTCACGCTGCGCAATGACATCCGCGCCGTCAGCAAGCGGATGCGCAATCTCGCGCGGCTGATCGTCGAAGATCGGCTCGTCGAGCGAGACTTCCTTCTTCCGCACACGGCGGCGCAGCTCGTTGAAGACGAGGTTCCGCATGATCGTGTAGAGCCAAGTGGTGAACTTGGCCGTTGGCTCGTAGCGCGGCGCACTTTTCCACACTCGCACGAAGACCTGCTGCGCCACGTCGTTCGCATCCTCCGCATTGTTTAGCATCCGCGTGACCGTGCCGATGATTGCGCCCTGGTGCAGCCCGACCAGCTTTTCGAAGGCTTTGATGTCGCCGTCGCGGACCTTCATCATGAGGGCCACGCTTTCTTGATCCGCCGACTCCACGGCCACAGGCAGGGAGTCGGATGGATTATCAGGTGGCGACCAGGAGGATTCCGGCATGAGGCACAGGGACGGGAACAGCGGGACGCTAGCGGCGAACATGACGGCTGTAAACCCACAGCACAGGCATTGGTTGCGCGAGACCTGGGTCCCATTTTCGTCCGACCGGCCTACGGGTTGCACTTGGCGCATATCGTGCTCATTTGCCAGCGCACTGCCCGCGCCGGGCGGCCGTTTGATTCACTCTATCTCGTTCCACAACCATGCCAGTCGCCACTCCCGCCCAGTATCACGCCATGCTCGACGCCGCTCAGAAGGGTGGCTACGCCTACCCAGCGATCAACGTGACCTCCCTGCCCACGATCAACGGCGCGTTGAAGGCCTTTGCCGAGAGCAAGTCGGACGGCATCATCCAGATCAGCACAGGCGGTGGTGAGTTCGCCTCCGGCACAGCGGTCAAAGACATGGCGCTGGGTGCTATCGTGCTGGCCGAGGCCGTGCACATTCTGGCCGCGAAGTATGACGTCCTCATCGCTCTGCACACCGACCACTGCCATCCGAAGAATGTCGAGAAGTTCCTGAAGCCCCTCATCGCCGCCACCGCCGCACGCCGCGCCGCTGGCAAGGGCAACCTCTTCAACAGCCACATGTTCGACGGCTCCGAACTAAGCCTGGAGGAGAACATCAAGCAGTCCACCGAGCTGATGAAGGAGTGCGCGAAGCATGAGATCATTCTCGAAGTCGAAGCCGGTGTCGTCGGTGGTGAAGAAGACGGTCACGACACCAGCGGCGTCGCCAATGACAAGCTCTACACCACACCCGAAGACATGCTCGCCGTGTATGAAGCCCTCACACCGCTGGGTCGCTTCATGTTCGCCGCTACCTTCGGCAACGTCCACGGTGCTTACAAGCCCGGTGCCGTGAAGCTGAAGCCCACCATTCTGAAGGATGGCCAGAAGGCCGTCACCGACAAGCACGGTGCCGCAGCTGAGATGGACCTCGTCTTCCACGGCGGCTCCGGCACTCCGCTGGAAGAGATTCGTGAAACGCTCGGCTACGGCGTGATCAAGATGAACATCGACACCGACACGCAGTATGCCTTCACCCGCCCCATCGTGGCCCACATGATGAAGAACTACGACGGCGTGCTGAAGATCGACGGCGAAGTCGGCGACAAGAAAGCCTACGATCCCCGTGGTTACCTGAAGAAAGGCGAGCAAGGCCTCTGCGACCGCATGAAGGTCGCTTGTGACGATCTGCTCAGCACGGGCAACACTATCTTTGGGAAGGTTTAAACACTACGCACAAAAGCTTCGTTAAAGGGAGGTTCGCACAGCGGACCTCCCTTTCTATTGAGATGGCATGGCTAGGCCACACTGTCGTCCTCTCCGAAAAGATCCTCGGCGGGATGGCCGGCAAGTCTAGCCGCCGCGATGACATGGCTAGGCACATGACAAAGAAACAAACCAACACCTGCCTCAATTTCCTCTGGCGTAAATCGCTCTGGGAATAAATGTAGTGCGACGATGAATGCCGCATCCGAATTCCAGTCGGTGAGGTGAAAAGCGATCTCACTCGCGTCCGGCCCGGAAAGTGCCGCAGTGATGGTCGAAGCTATGCCCGCAGGAAACGTGCTGCCATCCAACATCAGCGTGCGGTCACCGGCCAACTCATTGAAGATGGCTTCGACCTTCCTGCGGACTGAATCGTTAGCGTCATCGGGCATAGCGTGTGATGTCGCCAAACACATCAATCGTCCACCTTCAACCTGTCGAACATCATTCGCCTAGTGAACAAGTCCCACATGTCGGTTTGATAGCATACTGCGAGAAGGGACGTGAACACCTTCTTGCGCAGTGGGGTTCCATGCCGAAGATCAGCGCCTCCATGCCCTCACCCGCCGCAGCCAAGCAACCCCACCCGCTGATCGACCTACTGCTGACGGTCATCCTGCCGTCCACGGTGCTGGAAATGCTGAGCAAGCCGGAGCGCTTGGGGCCGTCTTGGGCGCTGGTGATTGCTTGCCTGCTGCCGCTGGGGTATGGCATCTACTGTTGGGCGACGAAGGCGGGGCTGAACTTCTTTTCCATTCTAGGTCTGGTAGCGGTGATCGTGACGGGTGGTCTGGGCTTGCTGAAGCTGAGCGCGTTTTGGTTCGGCGTGAAGGAAGCCAGCGTGCCGCTGCTCATCGGCGCGGCTTTTCCCCTGAGCCATCGCTGGGGCAAGCCGCTGATCAGCTCCATCCTGTTCGCTCCGCACGCAATCAATGAGGCCATGATTCGCCAGCGGCTGGATGATGAAGGCAAGCGGCTGACGTTTGAAAAGCTGCTCTTCGGTGCATCATCCGGCATGGGCGTGGCGATGGTGTTTTCCTCCCTGGCCAATCTGGGCATGGCGCTCTGGCTACTCGGTGGCAAGGAACCCGGCAGCGAGGCTTATGTGAAAGCCATCGGGACGCTGAACTGGAGTGGAATGTTGGTCATCGGCCTGCCCATGATGGGCGCGATGATGCTGGTGCTGATGAAGTTCCTGCGCGGTGTGCAACTGCTCACCGGATTGGACAAGGACGACCTGCTCAGTCCTGGGACGACGGTGAGAAGGCAGATGTAGCTTTCTCGCTTGCGAAGCTGTCCCCTCACCCCTTCCCCTCTCCCAAAGGTAGAGGGCGAACACGCTGGGATCATTTGAAGTGCTTTATCGAAACCAATCACATCACGAACACTTTCGTTTCGTCTTCGTTCTATGCATGTGCATCGCGGTGTTCGCCCTCGCCCATGAAATGGGAGAGGGGAAGGGGTGAGGGCCGTGGCTCCGCACTCGCGAGAACATTTCACGCAAACACCTCGCCCACCGCTTGGCCCTTGCCATCGACGGTCGCGTAGAACGGTCGCTTCTCGATGTCGAACACGGTCTTGGGACTGATGCCCATGGCGGTGAAAATCGTGGCGTGCAGGTCGGTGATGGTGACCGGATTCTTCACAGCGACCAGCGGACGTTCATCGGCTGTCTCGCCGTGGATGTGGCCTTTCTCCATGCCACCGCCGAACATGACCACGCTGGTGCCACCAGTGAAGTGGCGATGCAGGCCGTAGTGCTTCATCTCGGCGAGCTTCTCCACCTTGGCGCGGCTCTGATCCTTCGCCACGCTGCCGGGCACACCTTCGATCATCATGTCGCGACTGAACTCGCTGGCGACCACGATCAAGGTCCGGTCGAGCAGACCGCGGGCCTCCAGATCACGAACGAGCTGAGCAATGGGCGAGTCGATTTCCTTCTTCATGCGCACCAGCGTGTCATGCCCGTTCTCATGCGTATCCCAGTGCAGGAAAGGCACGTATTCGGTGGTGACTTCAATGAAGCGTGCACCGGACTCGACCAAGCGACGTGCCAACAGGCAGCCACGACCAAAACGCGAGTCGCCATAAGCCGCGAGCGTCTCGGGCTTCTCCTGCGAGAGATCAAAGGCGACTTTCTCCTTGGAACTCAGCAAGCGCTGCGCGTTGTCCATGCTGCGAAGCATGGACTCCTGCTGGTAGTCGCTCATGAACTCGCGCTGCGGGCTGGCATCGACCAGCTTGCGGTAGGACTTGTATCGATTGCTGAAGCGCCCGGCATCCATGCCCTCCGGCGGCTTCACCGAACGCGCGGCTTCCTCTGGGTAAGGCAGGTTGAACGGCCCGAACTCGCTGCCAAAGAAGCCGCCCGTGGTGAAGGCCTTCAACTCCTCCTGCTCGCCCACGCCCTCCAACCGCTGGCCGATGTTGATGAACGGCGGAATCACCGGATTGCGCGGACCCAGCACCTTGGCCATCCACGCGCCGATGTGTGGGGCGGCCACGGTTTGTGGCGGCACATAGCCGGTGTGCCAGTGATACTGATGACGGCTGTGCAAGATGCTGCCCAGGTCTGGCTGCACCGCACTGCGAATGATCGTGGCGCGATCCATCACCTGCGCGCACTGCTCCAGTCCCTGGCTGATTTTGATGCCGTCCACCACAGTGTCGATGGCCGGGAAGGTGCTCAATATCTTGTCCACCGACAGACCGACTTCAAACGGCAGGTAGCGCTTCGGGTCCCAGGTCTCCGGCGCTGCCATACCGCCCGCACACCAGAGCACAATGCAGCAGTCTGCCGTGGCCTTCGGATGAACCACCGCACCATTCGCGAAGGCACGCGGTTCGTTAGACATCAACGCGGCCAAGCTGGAAGCGCTGATGGCCTTCACGAACTCGCGGCGTGTCTGGCTTGGTGTCAGGGTGGGATCGAAGGTCATGCCTTCATATCGACGCGAGGAGGGGGAATCTTTGATCCTTTTCCACAACAACCCCGAGCCAATGACCAAGGACCAATCTCCACTTGCGCCAAGCCGCTTTCGACTTCACGCTTAATAAAGCGTGATGAACTTCAAACCTGCCAGCCTAATTGCTGTGCGAGCTACTGTCGTAGCCCGCCAAGCATGGCTTGCGTAACGACCACGGTTTGAGGATCACCCAGCGCTTTTGAACATCATCAACGAAACATCAGTCGCCATCACCCACGGGAGAACCTCAACTCGGTTCCCCCATGAGCACTGAAACCACTGATACTCCCCCTACCCCGCCACCGGCCCTGCACCTTAACTTCAGGCGCGGCACGGTCTTCATGCTGTTGTCGCTGGCGTGCTTCACTACGAACTCGCTGCTGCTGAATCACTTCTCAGCACAACGCCATATCGACCCATGGGTGTCCATGACCTTTCGCTTCGCCATTGGGCTGGTCATTACCTTTGGCCTGTTTGCGCCCTCGGGATCGCTGAAGATTGGGCGCTGCTTCACTGGTTGGTTGATGGCCTCGCGCGGCGTGCTGGGTGCCCTCGGCACGGCGGCCTACTATTGCAGTGTGGGACCGCTGGGCGCGGGCAAGGCCACGCTGATCGGGAATACGTGGTGCGTCTTCGCCGCAATTCTCGCCGTGCTGACGCTGGGTGAAAAGCTATCCACACGGAAGGTGCTCGGCATCGCAGTGGTGTTCGGTGGTCTCAGCTTGCTGACCAAGATCTCGCCCTGGACCTTGTCCGAAGCTGGGCAGGGCGAGGTGATCGCGCTGACCGGTGCCGTGCTAGCAGCCGCCGTGGTTGTGGTGATCCGGCAACTCACCCGCACAGAAACGAGCGCAACCATCTTCGCCTCGCAGTGCGTGTATGGACTGATGCTGGCCGCTCCGCTGGCGGTGTCGCACTTCGGCTCACTGGTGCCACATGACTATGTCCTGCTGGCCATCGCAGCCTTGGCCGCTGGCTTCGGTCAACTGGCCATGACAGAGGGCTTCCGCTTCCTGTCCGTGACCGCTGGCAGCGCTTTCCAAATGACACTGCCCCTCATCATCTCGCTAGGTGGAGTGGTGTTCTTTGCGGAGCACTTCACGGCCCTGCAAATCGTCGGCGGGCTGCTGATCCTTGCCGGGTCCTATCAGGTCGTGGTGAAGAGTGGCAAGTGAGTCAGCGCTGAAGCATCAGCTCCTGCATCCCCAAGGCCAGCGCCCCACAAATGCCCGATCGGTCGCCCAGGCCGGGAAGCACAATGTAGGTCTCAATGTCCTGCAAGATCTCAACCGCATGAACATAACCGTTCAAGTGTCGGACCACATGCGAGCGCACCAACTCAATCAACCCCGGCTGATGCATGACACCACCACCAAGAATGATGCGCCGTGGCGACAGAGTCAGGATTACATTCACCAAGCCGTAGGCCAAGGTCTCCGCGACCTCCTCCCAAGCGGGATGATTTAGCGGCATCTCCTGCGCCTTGCCCCCCCAGCGGGCGGCAATGGCCGTGCCACTGACAAAACCCTCCAGACAACTGGAATGGAAGGGACACACGCAGCCCGGCACCACCACACCAGGCATGGTCGGAGCAGGCACGTGGATGTGGCCAATCTCTGGATGCAGCAAGCCATGCAGCGGCCGCCCATTGACGATCACGCCCCCACCCACCCCAGTGCCAATGGTCATGTAAACCAATGGATCAATCCCCTGCCCTGCGCCCCAGAGTTGCTCTCCAATCGCCGCCGCATTGACATCAGTGTCAAAACCAACGGGCACCTGAAAGCGACCATGCAGCGTGGGCACCAGCGGCACATGCTGCCAGCCGGGTTTCGGCGTGGTGGTGATATAGCCAAAGGTGCCGCCCTCACGATCAAGATCCACAGGACCAAAAGAACCGATGCCAATCGCCTTGATCGCGCCGAATTTCCGGCACGCGGCAGCGATCCACTGCATGACATTGCGCAGCGTTCGGTCGGGCTCACCTGTGTCGATCCGATGGATTGCTCGAATGTCGTCAGGTCCCGTGCCGATAGCGACCACGAACTTGGTGCCACCCGCTTCGATGGCTGCGATGAGGGGAGCGTCTCGGTTCATGCTGCTGCCACATTGGAATCCCGAAGACCGAGCGCGGCGTATATCTCGCGCGTCGCCTTCGACTTGTTGAGTGTATAAAAGTGAATGCCGTCCACGCCATGATCGAGCAAGTCGTGGCATTGCTCCGTGGCGTAGTGCACGCCCACGCGTTGGACCGCCTCTTCGTCGCCATTGCAACGCGCGATCGCCCGCAGCAACTTCGCTGGAAAGCGTGATCCCCCAGAAAGCTCCGCCATGCGCCGCATCCCACTGGCCGAGGTGATGGGCATGATGCCCGCAATGATCGGCACCTTGATCCCCGCCAATCGGCAACGCGCACGGAAGTCGAGGAAGTCGTGGTTATCAAAAAACAACTGCGTGCAAATGTAGTCCGCGCCCGCGTCCACCTTCGCCTTCAAGTAGTCCATCTCTAGCAGTCGATTCGGAGTCGACGGGTGGCCCTCAGGAAAGCCCGCGACACCAATCCCGAAGCCGCGCTTGTCGGGATGAACACCGCTCGCATTAAACTTCTGAATGAAGGCCACCAAGTCTGCCGCGTGCTGGAAAGCATCCTTCGCCCGCTCATAAGGGACGCCCTTTGGTGGATCGCCGCCGAGCGCCAGAATGTTCGACACACCGGCCAAGGCGTAGCGCTCCAAGATGCCCTGAATGTCCGCCTCGCTATGGCACACGCAGGTCAAGTGCGGCGTCGTGTCGATACCCGTCTCCTGCTTGATGCGCACCACCAGATCATGCGTCATCTCGCGTGTCGAACCACCCGCCCCATACGTCACCGAGACATACGCAGGCTTGTAAGCGGCCAGTTCCTTCACTGTTTCGAGCAGTGCCTGCGAAGCCTCCGCCGACTTCGGCGGGAAGAACTCAAAGGAAAGCGACGGGCGCTGGCGTTGAAGGATGTCCGAGATGTGCATGAGCGGCCAATGAAAGGCGGCAGGCTCCGCGAAGCAAGTGCGGGGTGAAGAGTTGGCGCAAAGGGCGAAGGGCTCAGAGCAAAGGGCCAAAAGCCCACGCTAAGTCCGTGAGTTATACATCCCCTTGGCTCTTTGCCCTCCACCCTTGGCTCTCACAGTCCCCGGAAAAAACCTCGCGCCGTCGCCGCCGTTTCCGCAGCCAACTCTTCCAACGATACCCCCCGCAGCGCCGACACACATCGCGCGGTCTCGGCCACAAAGGCAGGCTCGCAGCGTTTGCCCCGATGCGGCACCGGAGCCAGATACGGGCTGTCTGTCTCCAGCATGAAACTACCAGCGGGCAAGGCTCTCGCCGTCGCCTGAATCACCGGGCTGTTTTTGAAGGTGACAATCCCCGTGAAGGAAACCAGATGACCCATCTCGATCAACTCGCGGGCCTGCGCTTCCGTGCCCGTGAAACAATGAAACACCGCCCGCAGACGCCCGGTGAAAGGGCGGATTTGCGCCAGCAGATCATCGTGACTGTCCCGCGTGTGGATGATCGCATTCAGCCCTAACTCCACGCCCACCTCTAGCTGCAACCGCAGCACCTGGGCCTGATGCGCCTTCCAGGAAGCAAGATCAAAGCCTTCCGGCGGCGCATGGTAGTAGTCCAGACCGATCTCGCCCATCGCCGCCACACGAGCATCCTTGGCCAGAGCCCGCAGATCGTCCACCCACGCCTCGCCTGAAACGCTGTCTGCATCGCACGGATGAATGCCCACCGCCGGATGCAGCACCGCGTGCTCATGACTCAGAGCCAGCAGTCGGCGGGCGCTACCCAAGCTCGTCGCCGGAGCCACCCACTGCGTCACCCCCGCCGCCAGAGCACGCTGCATGACCTCCGGCAAATCGGCGGTGAACTGTCGATGATCCAAATGAGCGTGCGTGTCGATGAGCATGAGAAAAAAACCAAGTGCAGAGCCGGAGCAGCCAGCGCTCCCCTTGCTACCTCCAGGTGCGCAACTCTCAACCCCGAACTCGCACCCCATCTGAAAGCACTTGCCGCTGCCCACAACCCATGGCACCCATCGCCGCTGCTAACAGCAAACGCACCCGTAGTTAAACGGATATAACGGTGGTCTCCGAAGCCGCAGGTTCAGGTTCGATTCCTGACGGGTGCAGAAAGCCTCACAAGTGACTCAAACCCTTGTAGAATAAGGCTTCCAATGAAAAACAGAGGGACAATCCACACGCCGTCAAATGTGTTCATTTGAACATTATTAATGCACTGGAATGCACCCAATAACCTTCAAAATCCATTACAGAATCGTTACAGCGATTCCCCGCTTGCAACGATTACTCGCCCTTTGATTCGTGGCTACCATTCCCCTAGACGGGGAACTTCAAACCCTTGCTCTCCATCATCCGCAAGGGGCAAGTAAGGTCTTGAGGGCATGATAAAGGATCAAGGTGTCACCAAGGTTCTGAGCGAATGGAAAACCTCAGCTTAGTCTCAGGTTTCCGCAGGATGGGTAAGGTTGTGGTAAGGTTTCGCACAGGTGTTTGTGCTTTTCGTTTCTGCCTGGGTTGCACTGCCGAAACTGCCAAAACCGGGTTTCGGCAGTTCGTGGCTACTGGCCTTTCAGATTTTCAGCGCGAGGGTTGAGCCGATAGAGATAGGTTGGGCGGCCTCCCCTTTCGGTGCTGGCTTGCTGTGTAGCGATCAGCCAGCCGTGATCGACTAGGCAAAGGCGATCTGCTGCGCGTGGTAAAGCGCGGCGGCTTCATCCTAAATCATGACCCCTTCCACCTGCGACAAAACCAAGGTTTCGGCGTCGGGTTCTCCATGGTCTCGCCTCAAGGTTGCCACAAGGTTTTCCAGGTTCACACTTTGACCGCTGGCTTGCAGTGAGATAACCGCCGTCCACACAAGACGGCGGTCCTTGGGCACGCAGCACTTGTGCAGATTTGAGCCTCATCGCGAGAGATCAACGAGACAACTGGGGAATCACAACGGCGGGGTTCATCCGGGAAGCGCCTGTGGAGCGATGTGTCGTTCGGGTTCGCCACGCTCGGATTGCAAACATGACCGTGCATTCACTTCCCAGATGAGCGGCTCTGCCCTGTAGTGGAAAACAATCCCGTGGAAATCCCTGCAATCCGTGGCAGTCTCAGCGCCTTGTCACATGAAAAAGATCGTTCTCGCCTACTCTGGGGGTCTCGACACCTCCGTCCTGCTGTCCTGGATCAAGGACACGTATCAAGCCGAAGTCATCGCGTTCTGCGCCGATGTCGGCCAGGACGATGAGCTGCGCGGACTGAATAAGAAGGCAAAGATGACCGGGGCGTCGAAGATCTACATCGACGACCTGCAGGAAGAGTTCGCTCGCGACTTCATCTACCCGATCATCCAGGCCGGAGCGATCTATGAGGGCCAGTATTTCCTCGGCACCAGCATCGCGCGTCCGCTGATCGCCAAGCGCATGGTGGAGATCGCCCGCGCCGAGAAGGCCGATTCCATCGCGCATGGTGCGACGGGCAAGGGCAATGACCAGGTGCGCTTTGAACTCACCGCTGCTGCTTTGGCACCGGAGTTGGAAGTCATCGCCCCTTGGCGTGACGAGCGTTTCCGCAACGACTTCCCTGGTCGCGCGGAAATGATTGCTTATTGCGAAGAGAAGAAGATCCCGGTGCAAGCGAGCGCCAAGAAGCCCTTCAGCATGGACCGCAATCTCCTGCACATCAGCTATGAGGCCGGCATTCTGGAAGACCCATGGTTCGACGCGGGTGATCCGAAGTATCGCGATTACTTCACCACGCTCTCCTGCTTCCCCGAAGACGCCCCCGACAAGGCGGCAATCGTGGAGCTTGAGTTTGTGGACGGCAACTGCGTGGCCGTGAACGGCAAAGAGATGTCGCCACTGCAAGTGATGAAGACGCTGAACAAGCTGGGCGGCAAGCACGGTGTGGGCCGCGTGGACATGGTGGAGAACCGCTTCGTCGGCATGAAGAGCCGTGGCGTGTATGAAACCCCCGGCGGTGCTATCCTCATCTTCGCGCATCGCCAGATCGAGAGTCTCACCATGGACCGCGAGGTCATGCACCTGCGCGACAGCCTGATTCCGAAGTATGCCACGCTGGTTTACAACGGCTTCTGGTATGCGCCGGAGCGCCTCGCCCTTCAAGCCCTGGTCACCGAAAGCCAGAAGAAGGTCAGCGGCACTGTGCGCGTGAAGCTCTACAAGGGCGGCATCTACAATGCGGGCCGCAAGAGCAAGTTCAGTCTCTACCGTGCCGACGTGGCAACGATGGAAGCCGACCCTGCCAAGGCCTACGACCAGGACGATGCGACCGGTTTCATTCATCTCAATGCTCTGCGCCTGAAGACCGGCGCGCTGCGTGACAAACGAAGGTAACACACCTTTCATTTTAGCATCCCTCACGCGGGCCGGTCTTCCTCGAAGACCGGCCCGTTTTCTTTTCCGCCGTCATGCCCCACAACCCTTTGCTCTTAGATCTTAGCCCTTCGCTCCAATGTCCTCATTCATCAATAACGCTCGGCTCTTGCCCCGGACCTTTTGGGTCCTGGCATGGGCCACGTTCGTTAACCGGTTCGGCCTCTTTGTCTGGCCGTTCCTGACGCTCTTCATCACCTCGCAGGGCAATACCGCCGCACAGGCAGGCATCGCCGTGTCCTGCTACTCCATCGGTGCCTTCCTGGCGGCTTGGCTGGGTGGCTGGCTGGCCGACCGCTTGGGCAGAAATGTGACCATGGCGCTGTCTGCCTTCAGTGGTGGCCTCTGCATGCTGCTGCTGTCGCAGGCAAGTGACTGGCGATTGCTCGCTGCTCTGGCGCTGATCACGGGATTAACAACTGAATCCGGGCAGTCTGCTGGCAATGCGCTGGTGCAGGACCTCGTGCCGCCGGAGCTACGCGTCACCGCTTTCTCAACGCTGCGATTCTGCATCAATGCCGGGTGGTCACTGGGACCGATGACGGCTGGGTTGCTGGCGAAGCACTCGTTCTTCTGGCTTTTTGTCGTGGATGCCGTGACCTCGTTTTTCTTCGCCTTCATTTGCTTGCTCTACCTGCCGCGGGGCAGGCGCAGCGAGGCACATCTGGCAGGATGGGGCGTGGCTTGGCAGTCGATTCGCCTGAACGGTCCCTTCCTCGCGATGTGCGCGGCTTCGGCGCTGAATGCCTGGGTCTGGCGGATGACCAACACGGCCTTCCCGTTGCACTTTGGCACCAGCCATCTGCCGCTGGACTGGTGCGGCTACGTGCTGGCGCTCAATGGCGTGATGATCATCACCCTTGAGCCCTTCTTCGCCAGCGCCACCGTGCGCTGGCCGGTGAGGTTCATGCTTGCGACGGGCTACGTAATAATGGGCTCCAGCTTCCTTCCTCTGCTGTTCGCAAATGGCATCGAAGGCTTTGTGCTGTGCATGATCATCTTCACGATTGGCGAGATGTTCGCTTTCTCGCGGCAGCACGCTTATGTGGCCTCGTTGTCGCCAGAAGACATGCGTGGGCGCTACTCGGGCTTCCACAGCTTTGCCTGGAGCCTGGGTGGCATCGTGAGCAGCGTCGGTGGACTCAGCCTCTACGAGCTAAGCCACAATGCCGTCTGGCTGGTCAGTGCTGTGTGTGGCCTGCTCGCCGCGGTCATCATTGCCACTCGTGGTCGGCAGAGCGCTTGAAGCTTCCTTGTCAGTCGTCGTCGGTGGTGCCGTCACCACTGGCGACGTGCTGTCGGCATCGATTTGCGGCTACTGACGGCAGTCGTCCTAGATGAGGTGGCCGGAGAGCAACGCTGAAGTGGCTATGTGGGCGTTAGTGTTTCAGATTTGGGAAGAAGGAGCCTGAAGGTAGACGCTCATCGGCGATGCGGAACACCCGCGAGCGCGAGGCGTCAAGCGCCCAAGCCTGGATGTGATCGTCTGGCTTTGGCTTTGAAATCACGGCTAATGGTCCCGCCCAACGTGCGGTCCATTCCTGCGTGAAATTTGGGATCGCAAGGAACTCTCGATCTTTCTTGGTCGCGTCATACCAGAAGCGTGGCACGCTCTCCAGCAAGCCCAGGGCGAAGATCGTGGCCTCGTCGGTATTCTTGCCCGTGGTAAAGAGCACTAGGTCCGCAGGACGCTGGCTGGGTAGCTCGGAGTAACCATTGGCCACCATCGTTACACCGTCCGGTTTCAATTCCAGGGATTGGAAGCCGGCCCTTTGCAAGGGCAGTTCTTGATTAACGATCTGGAAGTTCTTGAGCTTCAGGTCTGGCAGCAGCGGGGGGCTCATCAGTCCGAGCTGCTGCATGCGCAATGCCAGTGGGCGGACGTAGCCGCCATCACCTGCGACTGGTCCCAGGGCATCAGAGTTGGGATGCACCTTGGCAAACATCAGCAAGGCGCGCCCCTGCCAGCGGCACTGAGCCCAGAGTTTCATATTTTGCGCGCCATAGATCGATCCACTGAGTGGCCAGCAGCATGAGAAACGCTCCCGACAACGCCATACCGAGTGATCGCGTCTGCGTCCAGCGTCGCCCCAGAAGATACACCAGGGCGATCAAGGCCACGGTCAACGGTATCGCGTGGCTTACATAGCGCACCGTGATGGCTAACGTGCCAGATTTACTGAGCCAAAGCCGACCCGCAGCAATAAGAACAGCTGACCCGATGCTGAACAGCCCCAACAGAATCCAAGGCACCAAAGATTGCACCCAGGCCTGATCTTGCCTACCACGCCAGAGTTCCAGAAGCGCGAACGCAAAAACAAGTAGCGATAACCAGCCCATGACTTCGGCGGTTAGCAGGTTGTCCAAGTGGAGGCCGCGCGACAGGTGGCTGCCGAGAAGGGCGGTGACGAAGCGCGGCGCTTCCGGCAGCTTCTTGAAAAACTCGCCCACACTGTGCCCAGCGGTCACCTCCGTGCCCTGACCATAAGAAAACTGTGATGGAGCAGCGTTGCCGAAGTTGAGGGAGTATAGCACCGCTGCTGCGGCTGCCAAAACAAGCCAGATACCCGTGAACTGCCAGCATTGGCGCTTGGTCATATGCGTTCGGCACGTCCAAAAGAGCACCGGCACCAAAGCCCAAGCTGTCATGCCATTGCCAAAGCTCCACATGCCAGCCATCGTGCCTAGCGCGCTAATAGCAAAGGCCGCCCAGGGCTTCATCTCCGAACACCAGACCCGCAGTGACAGCGTCAGGCAGAAGATGGGGATATATGCCTCAAACAAAATAGGCCACAGCAAGCCCTGCCATTGAATGGTGCAAAACAACGCGGACGACATGAGCAGTAGCGGCAGCCAGAGGTCAGCCAGCGAGAGGCCGCTTGTGCGTCGCAGCAGAACGACCAGATTCCAACCCATCCCCAAGAGCAGCAGCGCGGTGAAGGCAATCTGCCAGCGCAAGTCGCCGCCGCCAATGCCATGCAAAAGCAGCGCCATGATGCGTGCGACCGTTACCCGATGCTCCATGTGTGCGGTGAACAGATCACCCAGAGACAACTTGCCCTCTGTCCAGTCCATCCAGTCTTCAAGAAAGGTCCAGTCGTCATTGAAAGGAGTGTCCACGGCATGCAAGTACACTAGCCTCGCCATGACCACGAATGGCAGCAGTGCTAAGAGCACGGCAGCGAATGTCAGCAGTCTGGATTTCGTGAGAGAAGGCCGAAGTCGGTCAAGCAAATGAGCTAGCATTGATTCAACATAGAATCACAAGGCCAAAAGGGTATGCTTAGCCGGGCTAGGGGGCTCGCCGGAGGGAGCCCCGGCGCATTATCAATCGGCCACCGCCGACTCTGCAGTGACAGGAACTTCTATTTTGGCGGGAGGCGGCGTGCTTGCGAAGACGATGCGTGGCACTTCAGCGAGGTCGCTCTGCACCTGCGCCGTCTGCCAGCCCGCAGACGTGCATAGGGTGGCAACGGTCGCGCCTTGATCGTGGCCTAGTTCAAGGGCGATGGTGCCATCGCTGGTCAAGTGCTTGGGCACCTCGTCGAGGAATCGACGCACGATGACCAGCCCATCGGGGCCGCCGTCCAGGGCGAGCACCGGGTCGCGACGCACCTCGCGACTGAGGCTTTGAATCTCTGCTGTAGGAATGTAGGGCAAGTTGGAGACGATGAGGTCGAAGGTGCCGCTGACTTTCTCGAATAAGTCACTGCGAAAAAGCCGCACACGGTCCTGAAGCTGGAGCCGCGTGGTGTTCAGACGCGCGAGTTCCAAGGCGTCCTCGGACACATCCACCAGTGTGACTTGCGCCTGTGGCCAGGCCTTTGCCAATGAAAGACCGATGCAGCCAGATCCCGTGGCCATGTCGAGCACTCGCGCTGGCGGTGTCTTGCCATAGCGCTCGGCGAGGAGTGAGACCAAATGCTCAGTCTCGGGGCGCGGGATCAGGGCGCGATGATCGCTGATGAACTCCTGCCCGTGGAACTCCACCGTGCCGAGCAGGTGCTGCAAGGGCTCGCCTTCACCGCGACGCTTCAGCACATCGCGCAGCGTGGCGAGGTCTTCGTCCTTGATCAGGTGGTCGAAGCGCAGATACAAATCCATCCGCCGACACTGCAACACATGTGCAATCAGATGCTCCATGTTCAGCCGCGCTTCCTCGATGTTGCGCTTCTTGAGGTAGTCGGTGCCGGAGGTCAGCACTTCGAGGAGGGGCTTCATGGAAAGAAAAGTAATTTGTGCTAAGTGCTTAGTGCGAAGTCACGCACGAGCTTCAGATACTGAGCACCAAACACTTCGCACTAATTACTTGTTCCCTTCGCAGCTGGCGGCGGTGTCGCAGGCACGGGGGTGGGTGCCGTCGGAGCAACGGTGGGCGTTGCCGGGACAGCGGCTGGCACGGCAGGCGTCGTAGGTTCAGGTGCTTTCACCACCTCAGGTTTCTTGAACTTGTCCTCCCAAGTGTGCACCTCGAATCCAGCACCGATGCCGCCCATGTCATTGAGGTAGGTGATGCATTGCTGCCGCCATTCCTCCAGGTTGGGCGGGCCAAAGGGCTTCTTTGCAGTGCCGGGGAAGATGAGATAGGTGACCTTCAGTTCGCTCTCAGGACGGCGGTAGGGCGTGGCTTTTTCGTTGATCGCCTTCGCCATGAACAGGCTGGCCTCCCCCATTTTCATGGTCGGGCCGTAGTCACCGCAGATCGCAGGGAAGATTTTCTTGTCGTGAACGACCACGGCGTAATCGCCAATCTGTGGCGTGTAGGCATTGGTGTTGGCATAGCCTCGGAAGACGAGTGAGATGACCACGAACGGGTCGCTGTCGGCGATCAAACTGCTGCGCGCTTTCATGTCGCGAATCTCCAGGCCGAGGTAGTCGATGCTGGTCTTGAGTTGGCGATTGCGCTCGGCGCTAAGGCCCTTCTTTGCATACTCGACCTTGGCAGCGCTGAGTTTCGATTCCCACCGCGTGAGCAGCGGATTGGGCGTCTTGCCTTGCTTCGCCCAGGCATAGCTCGTGAAGGGTTGGTAGTAATCACTCAGCGAGATGTAGTCATCCAGGCTGCCTGCACGATCACCATCGGAGCCATCGCATACGACATCCATCTCGCTCTGAATCAGCATGACCCTGCGTGAGCTTTGCGGGTGTTTAAGCTCGAGAATGGTTTCGCAGTCATAGAAGTTGTGGCGGTCGAGAATCTTGTTCAAGCGGGTGAGGTCGCGCTGCACGAGCGAGGTCTTGTTCTCATACAGCTTGTGAAAAAAGCCGGAGACCTTGGCTGTGCCGAGCATCGCTTCCAGTCCTGGCAGCGCGGCCGGTAGGCTCGGGTTAACGCGCGATAGCTCGCCCAGGGTTTGATTGGCCTTGGGCACGCGGATGCTGACCTGGAACTGCACCTTGTAGGCTTCAGGGTCGAGACGTTCCAGACTGGCGAAGCTGCCTTGATTGGTCTCCAGTTTCGTCTGGATCGTCATGCCATTGAAGAAAGTGGTCACGTCCGCATCCTTGCGCGCCACAAACTTTTCCGGCAGGGGCGGTGGAGGCGCGGGCACCTCCACTATGACTTTTTTTTCCTGCACGCGGATGATCTCTCTGGGCACTTCGCGAATGACTTCACGAATCGTGGTCTTGCCCTCGCTGATGTCCACCAG
>Ga0247832_1004173_pt1 | contig 18471 bp, 11 predicted proteins | sample LaCruzMarch2015__10_FD_192407 | JGI IMG/M metagenome (GOLD analysis project Ga0247832, IMG submission 192407) | Freshwater microbial communities from meromictic Lake La Cruz, Castile-La Mancha, Spain - LaCruzMarch2015_4m | ecosystem: Environmental > Aquatic > Freshwater > Lake | place: Spain... | reverse complement strand
GAACCACGCTGCAAGGACGAGCCGATGCACAGGCGCAGGTGTATGCGAAGCACCGCCTGCGTGTGCTGCCGAAGCCGCTGCCGAACAACCTGAATCATGCAGACGTGGTGGACTGGCCCTCCGACAAGTCTGCGCAGAAGGAGATCGCCCTCATGATAGCCCGAGAGGCGAGTTACCAGCCCAAACCCGTGGAATGAGCAAGCCCGGCGAACACAAAACCGTCCAAGCCAGGATCCTCGCCTACGCGCAGGAAATCGGCTGGACCCTTGTGTCCCGTGAGGAAGCCGAGGAAAGGAGGGCGGGTTTTCCAACCCGCCGGGTTGAGGGACAAGGCGGACAGGAATGTCCGCCCCCCTTTGATGCGGGCAGGAATGCCCGCGTTCCGTTGTCGCTCTTCTTCGACGACCTGCTCGACGCCAAGGTGCGGGAATTTAACCCGCGCTATGCCGAGGCCGAGGGTGCTTTGCTCGGGCGGTTCCGCCATATTCACACCGACATCTACGGCAACCGTGAATTCGTGGAGCACCTGCGCAACCGGGGCAAGTTCTTCGACCACGAGGAGAAGCGCGAGCGCGACCTGATCCTGATCGATTACGACGAGCCGAGCCGCAACGTTTACGAGGTCTCGGAAGAGTGGGCCTTTCACAACGGCCACTACGGCACGCGGGAGGATGTGGTCTTTCTCATCAACGGCATCCCGGTGCTGGTGATCGAGTGCAAGAACGCCAACAAGGACGAGGCGATCGCCCTGGGGGTGGACCAGATCCGCCGTTACCATCGCGAGACACCCGAGCTGTTCGTGAGCCAGCAGCTTTTCACCGCCACCGACGCCATCGGCTTTTCCTACGGGGTGAGCTGGAACACGGTGCGGCGGAACATCTTTAATTGGAAGATTGAGGAACCACGGAATACACAGAATACACGGAAAGGCTCTGCAGATGGAAATTCTGAATCCAGTGGTTCTGATTCCGTGTTTTCCGTGCCTTCCGTGGTTGATATTCCCGGGCGCTTGGAGGCAAAGGTGAAGAGCTTCTGCGCCATCCCGCAGGTGCTCGCCTTCCTGAAGGACTACATCGTCTTTGCCGAGAAGGACGAGGAGCTGAACAAATACATCCTGCGCCAGCACCAGACCGGCGCGGTGGAGGCGACCGTGGGCCGCGCCCTCGACCCCAAGCGCACGCGCGGCCTTGTCTGGAACACCCAGGGCAGCGGCAAGACCTTCACCATGATCAAGGCGGCGGAGATGCTCTTTCGCGCTCCCGAGGCGGACAAGCCGACCGTGCTGCTGATGATCGACCGCAACGAGCTGGAAGATCAGATGCTCAAGAACCTGGCCGCGCTCGGCCTGGGCAATCTGGAGCACGCCAGCAGCATCGCCCGGCTCAACCAACTCCTACGCGACGACTACCGGGGCATCATCGTGACGATGATCCACAAATTCCGCGACATGCCGGCGAACCTGAATCTGCGGAAAAACATCTACGTCCTCATTGACGAAGCCCACCGCACCACCGGCGGCGATCTCGGCAACTTCCTCATGGCCGCGCTGCCCAATGCGAGCTTCATCGGCTTCACTGGCACGCCTGTGGACAAGACCGTCTATGGCAAGGGCACCTTCAAGACCTTCGGCTGCGAGGACGACCAGGGCTACCTGCACAAGTATTCCATCGCCGACAGCATCGAGGACGGCACCACGCTGCCGCTCTACTACCAGCTCGCGCCGAACGAAATGCTCGTCCCGCACGAGACGCTGGACAAGGAGTTCCTCTCCCTGGCCGAAGCCGAGGGCGTGGCCGACATCGAGGAGCTGAACAAGATCCTCGAACGGGCGGTGAACCTGAAGAACTTCCTCAAAGGCAAGGAGCGCATCCAGAAGGTGGCGAAGTTCGTCGCCGAACACTACCGCGAGAACGTCGAGCCGCTCGGTTACAAGGCCTTCCTCGTCGGCGTGGACCGCGAAGCCTGCGCCCACTACAAGCACGCACTGGATCAATTTCTCCCGCCCGAGTATTCCGAGGTCGTCTATACCGGCAGCAACAACGATTCCGCGCTGCTGAAGGAATTCCATCTCGACCCGAAGAAGGAGCGGCAGATCCGCAAGAGCTTCGGCAAGCTGGACCAGATGCCGAAGATTCTCATCGTCACCGAGAAACTGCTCACCGGTTTCGACGCGCCCGTGCTTTACGCGATGTATCTCGACAAGCCGATGCGCGATCACACGCTGCTGCAAGCCATCGCCCGGGTGAACCGTCCCTACGAGAACGAGGCGCAGGAGATGGTGGCCCAGCGCAGAGACGGACCCATTCATCTCCAAACCAAAATCCTTTCAGCTGCCGGGAGCAAGTTTGAGGCCTGCGGGAGTTTTTCCGCCTCTGAGCAAGCTGTGGCAGCGTATCCAAAGCATGCGATACGCACGCTACCCCGCTGTCAAAGTTGCCCTAGCTTGTTGGTTCGGCATGATGCCCTTGTCATGGTTTGCTGATTGGATGTCCTTCGAGGGGCCGCGTCCTGTTGTTGGGCCATTGATGCTGTTCGTCCTCATGCTCGGCCTCCTCGTCTTTAGTGCAGCTTTTTCATGGGCTGTCGTGCGGTTGCCTGCCGTGGATGCCGCATCTCTTCATTCAACGTTGGTAGCAGCTGGTGGGCTTGTGCTGTGCTTTTCTAGCGGAGTCAAGGGGGCCGATGAACCTCCCTTGTCACCTGCACATTCGATCGCGGAGTTTGCCGGCAAAGACGGTATCGAGTGGCAGGTGGTGAATGATGGCGTGATGGGTGGGCTGTCAAAGGGAAAGCTGACTCCAAGCGACGCTGGAACCATGAGGTTTAGCGGCATGCTATCGCTGGAGAACAACGGTGGCTTTTCGACCTTCTGCAGTGGCGATTTGAAACTGGACCTCAGCAGCCATCTCGGGCTGCTGTTGCGTGTTAAGGGCGATGGCCGCACGTATCAGGTGCGACTCGCTACCGACGCTTTATTTCGCGGTATGGAGGTGTCATTCGCAGCCGAGTTTGTCACCCTCAAAGGCGAGTGGGTCGAAGTGAAGGTTCCCTTTGCCGGCTTCAAAGGCAGTTTCCGCGGTCTTGCGTTGCCCGAGGAGCCACTAGACACCTCCAAGGTTCGCCGAGTCAGTATTCTGATCGGCGATAAAAAGCAGGCGCCCTTCGCTGTCGAACTCGACTTCATTCGAACTTATGGCGCAACTGCACCCTAGGGTTACGGCTAAAGAATGGAGTTCTTATGTGGCGAGTTCGAGCTACCTTTACCTGCCTGTGAAAGGGGGCGCGTGAATCCTATGGCTAAGCCACCAACCCCCAGCGCTGCTCAGCGGGCAAGCGGTGCAACGCTTCCGAAATCTCTTCAACGGAGTTCATGGATACAGCGATGTTCAACGACCGCTGCTTGATCGCAAGACGTGAGCTTTGCGCCCCTACACATCACAAACCATCGCCGCGTGACGGAGTGCTAGCACGGGGTCGCTCCAGGTGGGGATGAACTCGTGCGCGATGAAGTCGTGATAGCCGGTCTCGGTGATGGCCTTCACGATGGCGGGGTAGTTGATCTCTTGGTTCTCGTCCAGCTCACAGCGGCCGGGATTCCCGGCGGTGTGGTAGTGGCCAATCAACTCGTGGTTGGCGCGGATGCGGCGGATGACGTCGCCATTCATGATGCTGACGTGATACACGTCGAACAGCACCTTGAAGTTGGGCGAGCCGATCTGCTTCACCAAGTCGAAGCAGAAGTCCACGTCGTCGCCGAAGTAGCCGGGGTGGCCTTTCATTGGGTGCGTGCCATCGCGGCTGTTCAGATGCTCCAGCACCAGGGTGATGCCTTTCTCCTCGGCCTGGGGCAGCACTTCCTTCCAGCATCGCAGGCAGTCGGCGATGGCCTTGTCGCGGTCCATGCCGTCGAACTTCATGCCGGTGAAGGTGATGACCTTCTTGCTGCCGACGCTAGCGGCGAGGTCGATGCCTTTGCGCAAGCTGCTCAAGGCAAAGTCATAGTGCTTGGGGTCACACGGCCCCTTCGCAAAGCCATGCGAGCCGACGAGCGAGATGCCGAGCCCCAGCGCCTTCACGTCCGGGTAGAGCTTGCTGTCGATGCCCTCCATCCCCTTCAAGCCGATGGCCTTGCAGTGCTTGGCCAAGTCCATCGTGCTCATCGGATTGAAGCACCAGCCCATGACCGTGTGCTTCAGCCCGCTGTTCTTGATGGTGTAAGCCGGGTCCGCCGCCGATTTGGCGATGTCAGCACGGGCTTGAGTAGCGAGCGCAGCCGAGGCGGCAGCGGTCGAGGCAAAGAAGGAGCGGCGGTTCATGGGGGCGTAGGATGAAGGATGCGACAGGCAGTGGGAAGCATTAATTTGGCCGCTCATGGTGTCTTGCGCTCGTTCGGTGTTTACGGGAAAGTTTTTCTAATGGGCCAGCCAGCTGAGAAACTCTACACCGTCCCCCAGTATGCCGCACTGGAGGCTGACTCGTCTGTAAAGCATGAGTATGTGGACGGCGTGGTCACCGCTATGGCAGGGGCTACGCCTGTGCATTGCTATGTCACAGCGGGCATCATCGCAGTCATGAAAGCCAAACTGCAAGGCCGCCCGTGCCAGCCTTTCAGTTCTGACCTCAAGATCAAAACTGGGGACAACTACCACTACCCAGATGTATCGATCGTTTGCCGCCCAGTGATCCGTGATGACGAGATCCCGGATGCGGTGGTGAACCCCGGGGTCATCTTCGAAGTGATCTCACCCGGCACTGAAGCCTATGACCGTGGCGCGAAGTTCGCCCAGTATCGGCTGATCGCAGAGTTGCAGGACTACATTCTGGTATCGCCGACACGCGTGTATGCCGAGCACTACTCGAAGACGGGGGATGAACGCTGGAACCTCGAATCTCTGGGCGCAGGCAGTGTGCTGCGGCTGCCGAGCATCGAGTCCCAGGTGCCGTTGGATAGCTTCTATGAAGGGCTGGATCTGCTGGGTGATGCTTAGCTCTGGCGCTCCGCAACGGCATCATCCACGGCTTGGGTGAGCACGGCAATGCCCTCTTCCAGCGCTCCTTTTGGAATGGTTAGCGGGGGGCTGATCTTGACGGTCTGGCCCCACGCGCCGACGGGGGCGAAGAGCAGCAGGCCGCGCTGGAAGCAGAGCTCGATGATGCGGTGGGCGAGATCGTGGTCGGGTTCTTTGGTGCCGACTTTGACGGTCTGGAGACCGGCGACAAGACCAGCGGCTGTGACGTTGCCGATGACTGTGGGGTGCTTCTTCTGGATCGCCTTCAAGCCTGCAAACAAGATGGGCTCAAGGCGGGCGGCATTGCCTGTGAGGTCGTCGTTGATGATCTTGTTGATGCTGGCCATGGCGGCTGCGCAGCAGACCGGGTTGCCAGTGTGTGTGCTAGTCATGCTGCCGGGGCCGTATTGATCCATGATGCGCTCGCGACCGATGACGGCGCTGAGTGGGAGTGACGATGAGATGCCTTTGCCGCAGCAAATGACGTCGGGATCAACGCCGTAGTGCTCGAAGGCCCAGAACTTGCCCGTGCGGCCAAAACCGGCTTGCACTTCGTCAAAGATGAGCACCACATCATTGGTGTCACACCATGAGCGCAGCTGCTTCACATACTCCACGGGCGCGAAGTCTGGGCCCACGCCTTGATAGCTCTCCATCATGACCCCGGCGATGTTCTCCGCGGTCATCCCACGGTCGGCGATGCACTTCAGAAAGCTGTCGAAGCTGGTATCCTCCGTCCAGTAGCCATCGGGGAAGGGCGCGTTCAGGATGGCGGGGTCTTCGTTGACGATCCAGGCTTTCTGCCCAGCCATGCCACCGGCCTGCTGGCTGCCCAGGGTGCGACCATGGAAGCCGCGGCTAAAGCCGACGATGCCGATTTTCTTGGTGCCGCCGACCTTGATGCCATGACTGCGGGCGAGCTTGATGGCGCACTCGGTCGCCTCGCTGCCGGTCGTGAGTAGGAAGACCTTCTTCAAGCCGTCAGGGGCCACGCTGGCCAGCTTCTCAGCCAGTTCGCCGCGCTCTTCGCTGGGGAAGACGTAGTTGTGCAACAGGCCACTGTTCACTTGGTCGATGATGGCCTGGCGCACCTCGGGCACGCCGTGGCCGGCATTGGTGACGAGCACGCCGCTACTCCAGTCCAGCCAGCGGTTGCCATACTTGTCGAACACAAAAATATCTTCCGCCCGGTCCCAGACGATAGGTGGCTGGCCACGCATGGAGATGGGCTCATACTTGCGGAGACGCTCAAGCGTGGGCACGGAATCCGGGTGCGGAATGGCGGTGGCGATGCGGCGATACTGGGTCTCGACGGGCGAGACGGTGACGGGGGTGATGCTGTATTCCTTGCCCATGTGCGGTGTGGTTCAACCTTCACAGCTTTATCTGACGGAGCACAGGGTGGCTACGTGCTTTCTGATGGGAATCCGTATTTTTGTGCGGGCAGTAAATGAGCCGTGCGATGTCTTGCATGTGCGAGGCAAAAATGCGATCTTTCAACGAGTAAGTGCTCATCTCGTCATGTCTGCCTGCTCTACCTGCTGCCGATTCGTTCTCATCGCGATGATCATCGCTGGTGCTGTGGGCTCTCCCGCGCAGGGTGCCTTCACCCACCTTTGGCAGCTGGGGACGAACAACGACAACCCCTATGAATTCGGCGGCGAGGACAATGAGAACGATCCCGCGCCTTCTGCCCTCAGCCAGACTGAGAGCGACGATGACTTCTACTTTGCGGGGACCTATCCTGCGCCGGTGGAGACCGTGGCCACGACGGAGCCGGTGGATCATTTTGAACGCGGCCTGACCACGTGGGATGTGCGGAACCGCATTCATTTCAATCTCAGTGCTGCGCAGGCAGGTGGAGATTCCATGCTGAGGCTGAGCTTCAAGGTGATCTGGGGTGGCTGGCAAAATGCTAGCAATGTGCAGCAGAAGGACTTCGGAAATCATGAGCTCACGCTGAAGGTGAACGGCGTCACGGTGCTGACCAAGATGCTGCGCTATGAAGAACTGCTAACCGCGCTAGCGACGGATGCCCAGGTCGCGCTGGTGGAAGGTGACAACGTGGTGGAGATCGCCCGCACGGGTGGCGCGGCACAGGGGTGGTGCGCGCTGGACTTTGTCCTCTGCGAAGTGGATCCCAGCGGTGCGGCGGATGCAGATGGCGACACGCTGCCACGCTGGTGGGAGGAAGACCATGGCATGAGCGATGCGAATGCCGCCGATGCAGTGCTCGACGTGGAGCCCGATGGATTGACTGCGGTGCAGGAATACGGACAGAAGACAGATGCCAACGATGCGGATACCGATGATGACGGCGTGAAAGATGGTGCCGAAACCATCTCCAATCCCAACCTAGCAGAAACCGATGGCGATGGATTGATCGACGCTTTCGAGCTGGCGCAAGTCCCCGCCTTAAACCCTGCGGCAGCTGATTCGGATGGCGACGGTGCCGTCGACGGCTGGGAAGTGCGGACTGGCTTTGCCGCTACGAACGCGGCCAACATCGCACCCGGTTTTGGTGGCGCGATTGGCATCAAGTTCATCAGTGAAATGGCCCCCGAGGACACCATCAAGCCCTTGGAGGTCACCGGGTTCGTTCCCCAGATGCGCTGGAACAACACGATCATCCTGAGTCAATGGAACAGCAGCGCGATCGCTGGCACACAGGTGCAAATCGCCAGCCCGAATCCGGGCTTGCTGGTGAACAGCGCAGGAGTCAGCACTGCCGCTACCGTTGCCTGGACGGCACGGAGCACTTGGATCTCCAGCAACTACGGCGGCGTGCTTCAGCGCTTGCTCAATGGAGGCTTGGTCGTGGACAGCGATCCCAGTGGCACAAGCTATGTCTACACGAGTGTGACTCTGGCGCGGCTGCCCTTCGCCAAGTATGATGTGCTGGTCTATGTCGGTGGTGCGCATGACGGTCAGCATGGGCGAGTGCGGCTCAACAATGTCTCCTCGACAGACCGACATTTCCTCACCTGCTCGACCGCTCCCAACAGTGAGTTCATTGAGCCGCGTGTGAACAGCGCCACCCGTCCCTGGCGCGGGAATGTCATTCGCTTCCGCAATCAGACCGCGACCTCGTGCAATGTGAAGCTGTTCCGCACGGGCTATGACAACGTGGCCATTCATGCGATCCAAGTCGTCAATGCCACCCTCGACACCGACCGAGACGCCGTGCCCGATTGGGCAGAGGTTTGGAACCGCACCCATCTTGGCGTGAAGGATCAAACGCTGGACCCGGATAACGACGGCCTGAACAACTACTATGAGTTCGCACGCGGCACCGACGCGCATGATGCGGACAGCGATGATGACGGACTGACTGACAAGGTGGAGACCAATACCCGTGTCTATTCCAGCCCGCTGCTTACAGGCAGCGATCCACTCAATGCTGACACGGATGCCGACGGGCTGAGCGACGGCGTGGAACTCGCCCTGCTGCCGAAGGCTACCAATCCCAACCGTGCTGACAGTGATGGGGATGGCCGACTGGATGCTGACGAGGTTGATCTCGGCACCCTGCCCATGGCCCTGGATTCCTCGAAGGCGAACATGCCCTACACCGGCGGCGTGAGGCCGAAGAGCTTTAACTGGGACACCACCATTCAGCTTGTTTGGGATCACTCGCGTGGTGTGCTCACGGACAACAGTAGCGGCACTCGCGAGATCATGAGTGTCCGCGTGCGCAACCGACAACAAACGCCGAACTCGACCGCGCTGTCATGGAGCCTGTATAGCGAAGGCGGTGCCATTCGTTGGTATCTGCACTCCAATAACCTAGGAGCCTTTAGCGATGGAGGCAATCCGAATGGCGACATCTGGCAGAGCGACTGGAGTGGCAGCGCACCCGACCTCGCACCTCTCATGGGCTTCAGCGGACGTGGCAAGCATGACATCTCAGCACGGCTCCGCGTCCGGCTCAGCGGCACCAGCTCGACAGGCAGCTCAGCCGCTTGGAACATAACCTTCACCATCACCAATCTGGACACCAAGGCGGTGATCGTCACACACACGGAAACCGCTTGTCGACTGGCCGCCACAGCCCACGCGAACACCGCTATTTGGACCAACGACGAAGGCATTGCCAACCGCTTGAATGTGGACGTGCTGCCTGGCTTCTCGCTCTACATCTTGCCGAGCTACACGAGTCTCGGCGTGGAGACATACCCAGCCTTTGCCGCCTACAAAGACACGGACAACGACGGCATGCCCGATACCTGGGAGACCGCTCAACGATTCAATCCCACACAATCTGCCGATGCCACCCAGGACGCCGATAGCGACACGCTCAGCAACGTGCGCGAATACGAAGCCGGGACAAACCCTCACGACGGGGACAGCGATGACGATGGGGTGAGCGATGCCATTGAAGCCGATGGTCTGAGCAATCCCCTGCTCGCTTCTAGCGTGCCACCCGGCTACAACGGCACGCCATCCGGCTTTGCACTGCGCCCCGGCAGCACGAGTTCGCCAGCGATGAATTCAGCGGTCGCGGCATACTTTGGCGTGAATGGGTTGCCCGCTGCTGGGGATGCTGACTCCGATGGCTACACGAATTGGCAGGAGTCCATCGCAGGCACACATCCGCTTGATGAACGCTCGCGCCTTTGGGCCACCGCAACACCTGATGGCAGTGACTTGCTGGTCACGTGGCCACGCATTCTCTACAAGCGGCATCAGTTGCAAGGCAGCGGCGACTTCGTCAGTTGGCAGAACATCACGGCCGCTCCTCAGATTGTAGGCGAGACGTATCAGGTGCGTTTGGTCAATGGCTTGAGCGGTGGCCTGCGCTTCTTCCGTGTCATGGTGAATGACGTGGATACGGATCGGGATGGCGTCAGCGACTGGACCGAGACGAAGGTGCTCGGCACCTCCCCCAGCAATGCGAACAGCAGCCACACGGCACGCTATGTGGACACGAATGGGGACGGCTTTACCGACACGCTGCAAAGCGGTGATTACGTGACCATGGCAGAGACGTTCGGCGACCCTGGAACCTCAGCTAGCAACCCCACCACAGGCAACCTGGGGGCTGCGGGTGGAGTCGGACTTGGTACCTTGGCCACCAGCATCACCCGCAGCCAGGCGGCGCGCTTCCTTATGCAATCGAGCTTTGGCCCGACGCTGGAGGACATCGAAAAGGTGCAGGCTCTCGATTACGAGGGCTGGTTGGATGACCAAATCAACAACGTGCCCGCCACACGGCACAGCGCCTATGCGGGTGCCATCCATGCCGACTACACGGGCTCACGGTCCATGGCTCGCGACTACTCGAACAACGCGAATGGCACCGAATTGCCAGGGCGGAATCTGAACACTGCTTTTGCCCGGGCGGCGATTGCTGGGCCGGATCAGCTGCGCCAGCGCGTGGCCTTTGCCCTCAGCCAGATACTGGTCACCTCGCGCCGCGATGATGATCTGCGCGAACGACTGCGTGGCATGGCGAGCTACTACGACCTCTTTGTTGATGGAGCCTTCGGCTTGTATGAAGACGTGCTGCTGAAGGTCGCGCTGCACCCTGCCATGGGCAACTACCTGAGCCATGTCGGCAACCAGAAAGCCGATCCGTCGATCAATCGCTACCCTGACGAGAACTTTGCACGCGAGATCATGCAACTCTTCAGCATTGGCCTCTGGAAGCTGAATCCTGATGGCACACGCCAGCAGCAAAGTGGCAACGAGATTCCCACCTACAGCAACACTGAGATCACGCAGCTCGCCCGCGTCTTCACCGGTCTCTGGTATGGTCAGAAGCCCTGGGGCAATGGCGGCTGGGCAGAGACGGACTACATCGTGCCCATGTCGATGCATCCCGAGTATCACGACTTTAACACCAAAACCTTGGCCGATGGTTATACCCTGCCAGCACGGTCGCCCACAGCCCAGGCAGGCATGAAAGATGTGACGGATGCGGTGCGCTACTTTGCCCGCCACTCCAACACCGGCCCCTTCATTGGTCGGCAGTTGATTCAGTTCCTGGTCACCGATAATCCAAGCCCTGCTTACATCCAACGTGTCTCCACGGTATGGGCTGACAATGGCAGTGGCGTGAAGGGCGACTTGAAGGCGGTGATCAAAGCCATACTCCTGGATGTCGAAGCACGTGACCCCATCCAGACCAGCGACTATGGACGCCTGAAGGAACCGACCATTCGCGCCATGGCCATGGCAAGGGCCTTTAACATGAAAAGCGTGCCCAACCTACAATGGTATGGCGAAAGCGAGTTCTACGAACAGACGCAGCACGAGCCCACCTACTCGCCCAGCGTGTTCAACTTCTACCGCCCCGACTACCAGGCACCGGGTGCGATCTCGGCTGCACAGAAAAAATCGCCTGTGTTCCAGATCACCAATAGCTTCACGGCTATCTCCACACCGAACATATTCTGGGATTTGATCGAGAATGGCTTCCGGCACTGGGAGGGCTACCAATTCAAATTCGACTACAGTCGCGAACGCACCCTAGCCGCCGACAATGCCAAGCTCCTGGACTACCTAAACCTCGTCTTCTGCGCTGGCTCCATGACGTCTGGCACCCGCACGCTGATCCTGGATGCGATCAATCAGATCCCTGCCACGCAACTCGAGTCACGAGCACAGGTGGGAGCTTACCTGGCGATCGTATCGCCTGAAGGTGCGGTCATGAAATGATCTGAGTATCAACATTTCAGCCATCCCCATAATCGAATGAAAGCCACCGCTCCACAAGACCTCTCCCGCCGCCGCTTTCTAGGTCAGGCCAGTTGTGCGGCCATGAGTTCCGTCTCGGTCGTCAATACGCTGCTACACCTTAACCTTGCAGCGCGGGTCGCCGCACAGCCAGCGCCCACGGACCGACGAACCTTAGTTTGCGTGTATCTCGGCGGTGGCATGGACAGCTTTAATCTGCTCATGCCGCGAGACACAACACGGCACAACATCTACCGAGCCACCCGCAGCGAGTTGGCGATTCCGCTGACCGGCACGCGAGCCATGCTGTCGCTGAATCAAGATGGTGGCGACGGGCAGCTCTATGGTATCCATCCGAGCTGCGCGAGCATTCAGGAGCTATTTAACGGCCTGGGTAGTGATACCAGCAAGCGTCGAGCCGCCTTCGCAACCAATGTCGGCACCCTCATTCAGCCCACCACACTGGCGCAGTATAACAACGAAACCGTGCCTCTGCCACGCGCGCTCTTTTCCCACAGCGACCAAAGCGACCAGTGGATGACCTCGGTGCCGCAAGGGATGATCCAGGCCACAGGCTGGGCGGGCCGTGCTGCGGACCTGCTGCATTCGACATCGAACTCCGGCGGCGTGTCGATGAACATGAGCTTCGCGGGAAACAATCTGTGGCAAGTCGGCGGCACCACCAATCAATTCGTCGTCTCCACCGATGGCGCACTGGTCTTCACCGAGCCCGCTGGTAACCTGCCTGCCAACCATCCTTTTGCACTGAAGAACAGCGCGCATGAAAGCATTCTGCAACAGACTTACAGCAACCTCATGCAGCTGAGCTATGCCTCGCTGACCAAAGACAGCTTGGCCTTGCAGCGCTCTTTTGAAGCTGCCTTCAATGGCTACGACACCAGCGCTATCGACGCTCTGTTCTCGGACAACTACTATGGAACCAACATGCTGGCCGTGGCCAAGAGCATAGCTCTGCGTGAACAGCTCGGCCTGACGCGGCAGACCATTTTCGTTAACTTCGGCGGTTGGGATCATCATGGGGAACTGCTGAACAGCCAGGTTGAAATGTTTGGTGAGATGATGCCCGCGCTTGCAGGTTTTCAAAAGGCGCTGGAGCTGCTTGGCCTGCAAGACAGCGTCATCACCTACACCGCCACGGAGTTCGGCCGCACGCTGCGCAGCAATGGCCAGGGCACCGACCACGGCTGGGGCAACAACTCGCTTATCTTCGGCGGCCCCGTGCAAGGCGGCCGCATCTACGGCACCTTCCCCGATCTCACGCTCGATGGGCCGGACGACGTCGGCTATGGCGGACGCTTGCTGCCGAGCACGTCGGTGGATGAGTTGTTCGCCGAGATGCTGCGCTGGTTCGGCGTCAGCAGCACTGATCTCGCGACCGTGCTGCCAAACATCACGAATTTCTACGATCCGTATGCGACCACGCTGCCGCTGGGGTTTGTGAAGAATGGAATGTGGAGTTGAATGAGCCGCATGAAACGACTGTGCAAGCCACACGCTGGTAGGGCAATCTGTCCGCAGAGCGTCGTCGTCGAAGCACTGGTCGTGTCGGGACGACAAGTTGGCGAGATAGTCCACCATGTATCAGGCGCTGTGAGGACAGAGCGCCCTAGCAGTCTGAACCTATGACGGAGTTGCTGAGCACACATGAGTGATTCGCCCAATCAAACACGAAAGATAGTCATAGCCCTGCTTATGTTAGCAGGCATTGTCACCATTGGGGTGATTTGGGTGATGTATTTGACGGGCACAGGCGTTCGTGGATTTGTATTGGAAGGAACAAACAAGAGAGAGAAGGTAATCCCACCCCTACCTCCCCCACCGCGCAACGGCTACATCGGCAGCAGCATCCTGGGGGACTACGCTGCGCCAAGTCGTCCCATCGAAGAAGACCTCACCGACCTATCGCACGCGCTGAAAAACTTCGCGTTGCTGGTCAAAGGCGATTCTCCCATTCCTCTGGGAGCCAATGAAGAAATCGCCATCGCCTTGCTCGGCAAAAACGGGGCCAAGCTCGCTTTCCTGCCCAAAGATAGCCAGGCGCTCAATGCTCAAGGTCAGCTCATTGACCGCTGGGGCACGGCGCTATGGTTTCATGCTAGCACGCGCGAACGCATCGATATCCGCAGTGCGGGACCTGACAAGAAACTCTGGACCACCGACGACGTGCATCGCCGCTACGATGGCTACTTCTTGAAGCCTGACGAACTCAATCCCCGTAGCTTGAACGATGCGCTCAGCACAAAGCCGTACCGGTGAGACCACCTACTTCCCAGCCACCTTGGCGAACGAGTCTTTCAAGCCCACCGTGCGGTTGAACACCGGCTTCCCAGGCTGGCTGTCCAGCGGATCGGCAAAGAAGTAACCCACGCGCTCGAACTGGTAGTGAGCGCCGGGCTTAGCGTCTTTCAGCGAGGCTTCGAGCTTGGCCGTGATGACCTCCAGCGAACCAGCGTTCATGAGTTCCAGGAACTCGTTGTCTCCTGCGTCGGGTTGTTCGGCGGTGAAGAGGCGATCATAGAGACGCACCTCGGCATCCAAAGCATGAGCCGCGCTGACCCAGTGGATGATACCCTTCACCTTGGCGCGGCCTTCCGGCTTTTTGCCGTGGCGAGTTGCATCGTCATACGTGCAGCGCAGCTCCTTGATGCTACCATCGGCATTCTTGACGACGTCGCTGCAGATGATGCAGAAGGCGAATTTCAAGCGCACCTCACCACCGGGCACCAGACGATGGAAGCCTGCGCTCGGCGTTTCCATGAAGTCGTCGGCGTCGATGTAGAGCTCACGGCTTAGCGGCACCTGACGTGTGCCAGCTTCGGGATTGTCCGGTAGGTTCTGGGCTTCCAGATATTCGACCTGACCTTCGGGGTAGTTCTCGATGACGACCTTGATCGGCTTCAGCACGCCGTAGGCACGCAGCGCATTCTTGTTCAAGTCTTCGCGCACGCTGTGCTCCAGCAGCGCGACATCACTGAGCGAGTTGAACTTGGTCAGGCCCACCGTCTTGCAGAAGTCGCGAATGGCCGCAGGCGTGTAGCCGCGACGACGCATCCCGCTGATCGTGGGCATGCGTGGATCGTCCCAGCCGCTAACCTTGTTCTCCTTGACCAGTTGCAGCAGCTTGCGCTTGGACATGACCGTGTAGGTCACGTTCAAGCGCGCGAACTCGCGCTGATAGGGAGCGCCGGGCAGGCCATCGACATTGTTGATCAGCCATTCATAGAGCGGGCGATGAATCTCGAATTCCAGCGTGCAAAGGCTGTGCGTGATGCCTTCCAGCGCATCGCTGAGCGGATGCGCATAATCATACATCGGGTAAATGCACCACGCATCGCCGGTGCGGTGATGATGCGTGTGCATGATGCGATACATGGCCGGGTCACGCAGATGAATGTTCGGGCTGGCCATGTCGATCTTGGCCCGCAGGATGCGTGTGCCATCGGGGAACTCCCCCGCCCTCATGCGGCGGAAGAGGTCAAGATTTTCTTGCACGCTGCGGTCACGGAAGGGACTGTTCTTGCCCGGCTCGGTCAGCGTGCCACGATACTCGCGCATCTGCTCTGCGCTCAGGTCACAGACGAAGGCGAGGCCCTTGGTGATCAGTTGCTCAGCGAACTGATAGAGCTTCTCGAAGTAGTCGCTGGCATAGAACAAGTGCTCGCCCCAGTCGAAGCCGAGCCACTTCACATCGGCCATGATGCTATCCACATATTCCGTGTCTTCCTTGATCGGATTGGTGTCATCGAAACGCAGATGGCAACGGGCCTTCGGCGCATGTTCCAAGGCGAGGCCAAAGTTCAAGCAGATGCTCTTGGCGTGACCGATGTGCAGGTAGCCATTCGGCTCCGGTGGAAAGCGCGTGATCACCCAGCCATCATTGCGCCCCTGCTCCAGGTCTGCGGCAATCATGTCGCGGATGAAGTCGGACTTGGCGGAGGTATCAGGGGTAGTTTCAGCGCTCATGGAAATCAGAGCGCGGAAGGTGGCTGTGACTGGCCATTCTGCAACTGCCAAGGCAGCGTCAATGATGGCTGCGCTTCATGCCTTCCAGTTCCTCACAGATGTCTCTGAAAGTCGGACGAGAGCCGACGACTTCGTCCAAGCAACGAGCAACCAACGCATGCAATGCTGAAGGCACGTCCTCGCTCAGCGCCACCAACTCCTCCAGCAGACACCCCCAGGCCCTCACCTCCACGCGCTCCAACAAGGCGTTGGGTCGGTCATAAAACCAGGCCGCACCTAGATCCCCGAGCAGGCACTGGCCATTCGTTCTCCACAGCACGTTGTGCGCATAGAGATCGCCATGCATGAGGCCATGCTCGTGCAAATGTCGAGCGGCTGAGGCCACGCCAAGAGCCACGCTAAGCGCTTGGTTCACTGACAAACGAAGGCCATCGGCATACACATCGCGCGTGCAGGTGTCGAGACTTGGCGGTCCGGCGAGATTGCTGAACTCAGGATCTATCAGTTCCATCACCAAGCCCTCGGCTCCGCTGGGATGCCCATCAAGGCGCGCATGCACTTCGATCAAGTTCGGATGCTGGCCCGCAGCCAGACTGGCCGCGATCTCACTGGCTGGCAGGCCATCGCTGGTGACCGCACCTTTAAAGACCTTCACCGCGACCTGACGATTGCTGGAAAGCATGCGCGCCCCATAGATCAAGCCTGAAGCGCCTTCGCCAAGCTGCTGTTGCACCTCCAGGCCGCTCCATGAAATCGCAGGCCGTGCAGGCGACACCTCGCGCCAGGGTGAGCAGGGATTGCCGGCAAAGGCCAACCAAGACAATCGAGGCAGTTGCAGCAGCCAATCAGGCAAAGCTTGAAAGGCATTCGACGCCAGACGAATCATCTCTAGGCGCGAGCAGTTCGTCATCGTCTCGGGTAGGTGTGACAAGCGATTGCCCGACAACATCAGCTTTTGCAAACGATCACAGCGACCCAGCGAGGCAGGCAGTGCCGCAATGCGGTTGTCAGTCAGGATCAACCAACGCAGGAGCGCAGGAAAGGCCGCCGGATCGACCGCCTCGATCTGGTTCGCCTTGAACCCAATCATGCTGAGCTGTGGACACTCGCCGAGCACGGCAGGCAGATGCGTGAACTGATTGTCGGAGGCAAAGAGGATGCGTAGCTTCTTCAGCTGGCCCAAGTCATCGGGCAGTGAAGACAACTGATTCTGCGATAGGTTCAGCACCTCCAGCGAGTCGGCGAGATCGAAGACCTCGCGCGGCAACTCATGCAGACCACAGGACAAGTCCAGGCGCTTAGCACCCGCTAGCTTGCCGGCTCGCAATTGACTCAGCACATCATTCATGGAGAAGTTTATGTGTCGTTGCAGTGATCCCCTGCTCCCAGGCCACCATGCCAATCAGCACCAGCGTGGCCGAAAACGACACTAGCACGGGCGACAAATGACAAGCCAACGGCAAAAGCAGCCCTAGCAAGACGAAACCGAGTAGATGCGAGCGGTGCCAGCGCTCCGTGATCGCCCATTTGAAGAGCAGAATGCCGATCAGAAACAAGGCCGTGTTGCCGAGCACCGTGACCGTTATCATGTCGTCTGCACGGCCATCGGGATGGTGCAGCACAAACTCATCCGCCACCGCCGCCACGATCATAACCGCGACCATGAACAGACGAATATTAGTGAAAGCCAAACGTGCGAGACGACCAGGGTCATCGGAGGAAGCGATGATATGGCTAGCCGCCTCCGCTGTCGTATCGAAATACAGCCACGACATGACAATGCTGCCCACGAGTGACACCAAGAACGCAGCCACGCTGGAAACGTTCCACTCCAGCTCGGTTAAGGTCGCACCCGTCACCAGGATGGATTCCCCCAGCGCGATGATGATGAACAAGGCGCCGCGCTCGGCCATGTGCCCACCTTCGACATCCCAGTCTACGGTGGTGGATCGTCCCAGCCCTGGTACCCAGAAATACAGGGAAGGCCCGAGGTATTCGACCACCAGCGCTAAGGCCCACAGCGCGATGCGAGCACCGCCCTCAGCCATGCCTCCTGCTAGCCAAAATCCGCCGCTGACCGCCAACCAGACGAGGATACGTTGAAAGCTCAGCACCATTCCCGGACTTCCGCGCACTGCCCATAGAAAGAACACCGTTCGCCCTTCCTGCATCAGCACATAGGCTGCAGTGAATACCAAACCTCGCGATTCAAACGCTTTCGGCAGCGATGAAGAAAGCAGCAGGCCTAGCAGCATCATGACTAGCCAGGCACAACGCACCACGCGCTTCTCTGGGTCCAGCCAGTTAATGACCCGAGAGGTGAAGATCCACACCCACCAAACGGTCAGCATCAACATCAAAGTCTCCACCGCCCCCAACAGCGAGAAGTGAGCGATGAGGCCATGCGAAAGCTGAGTGATAGCAAAGACAAAAACCAGATCAAAGAACAGCTCCACAAAGCTAACCTTGTGATGTCCCTCCCCACCTCGGATGCGAAGCAGCGAGCGTGATTGGTCGAGGTTAGGGCGAGTCATGGACTGCGTTCGCGTTCGGATAAATCAAGCGCCTGAGCAAGCACTTTGCGACATGCCTTTCAAAGACGTCCCCACAACGGCGTCAGGCCTATGGCTATCAACGTTTTGCTTCCCCAATCGCCCTGCCCCCATATCTTCACCCACAGCTAGCGCTTGGGAAAACAGCACCTGCTTGTCTCCTTGCGCATCAATGCCTAACGCCACGATGGCGCACAGCTCTTTGTCCAGCCACACGCCGTCGAGCATGAGGGCGGCCCATTCTTGGG
>Ga0247832_1004164_pt1 | contig 18522 bp, 13 predicted proteins | sample LaCruzMarch2015__10_FD_192407 | JGI IMG/M metagenome (GOLD analysis project Ga0247832, IMG submission 192407) | Freshwater microbial communities from meromictic Lake La Cruz, Castile-La Mancha, Spain - LaCruzMarch2015_4m | ecosystem: Environmental > Aquatic > Freshwater > Lake | place: Spain... | reverse complement strand
CATGTGGGGCGTCACTTCCTGAAGGGTGCCGACGCGGCAGGTATCGACGCGCAGATCATGGACTTGCAGGCGGCTTACGAAGGGCCACGCTGGCTCAAGTCTCTCTGTTGGCACCTGCTAGGCAAACGGCCCCAAAGGCTAGCAAGATTCAGCCGTGACGTGCTGCAACGGTGCCTGCACTGGAAACCTGATTTAGTGCTTTCAACCGGCTTGGCTCCACTTTCAGCAGCAGCGCTTGCGCACTTAAGGAGGTTGGGAATTTCAACGGCGAACTTCCTCACTGATGATCCTTGGAACCCGCAGCACCTCACCCCGTCGTTCATGCGCGCGCTGCCGTTGTATGATCATGTCTTCTCACCACGGCGCGCTAACTTGGCTGAATTGAATGCTCTGAAAGGACCGCAGGTTCACTACCTCCCCTTTGCCTACGCACCCGAGATCCACTTCGCGCCCAAGCCTATGGCCGCTGTGGAGCGCCAGCACTGGGCAAGTGAGGTGCTATTCATTGGCGGCGCAGATGCGGAACGCGCGACAGTTCTGCGGCCGTTGGTCGATCGTGGCTTTAAGCTAGGTCTCTGGGGCGGCTACTGGGACCGCATGGCTGACTTCAAAGCCTTGTCCAAAGGACATGCTGACGAGGATGCTTTCCGGCGGCTGGTAGTTAGCGCAGGTGTAAACTTGTGCCTGGTGCGACGGGCGAACCGCGATGGTCACTCGATGCGCACCTTCGAACTGGCCGCCGTGGGTGGCTGCCTAGCCGTGGAGGACACCGTTGAGCATCGCGAGATTTTTGGCCATGAGGGCGAGTGCGTGTATTATTTTGCCTCCATCACCGATTTGCTGGCTTTGACTTCGAAACTGCTGGCAGATAGCGCTGAGCGTCAGCGCCTCTCTACCGCCGTGAGATCGCACATCATCTATGGCGGTCGCCACACCTATGCGGCCCGCCTTGAAACCATCACGGCCGTTTGCGTGGCCCCATCCCCATTTAGAGATGCACCGGCTTCTACACAACCCTAAAGCCCACGACACCTTCGCGCTGACCAAGCGCGACGTGCCACACTACACCCTGGTCGTGCAGGGGCGCTTCCATACCTTTGCTTTAGCGAAGTCCTTGCTCGCCCTCGACATGCCAGTTCGAGTAGTGACCAACTACCCGGCGTTCGTGGCTGAGCGATTCGGCCTACCCAGAGCCTGCGTCACAGGATGTGCTCCGCTCGGCTTGCTGCATCGCTATGCGTATCGTTGGAACATTGGTCAGCGATCCGATGCCATCAACCGGTTCCTACATGTAGCCTTTTCACACTGGGCTGCCAGTCAGGTTTCGAAGTCGCCGCCAGACGTGCTGCACTGCTTTAGTGGCGTGGCGTTAGAGATCTACCATGCACTGCAAGCCCAGGGGCTTTACCCGCTGACCTTGCTAGCACGCGGTTCCGCCCACATTCGCGAACAATATCGCGACTTAGCTCGCGAAGCGAGGCGCGCACAGTGCCCTGAGATTGACCTGCCATCGCCATGGATGATTCGCCGAGAAATGGAGGAGTATCGCCTGTCCGATCACATCGTCACGCTATCATCATATGCCAGAAATAGCTTCCTAAGCCGGGGCTATTCCGGAGAAAAGGTTCTGCTGTTACAGTTGGGTAGCAATGTGAGCCAGTTCAGGCCAGACCGTGCGGTAATCGACCGCCGTCTCGAGCGGCTGCGCAGTGGCCAAAAACTCGTCATTCTCTACACCGGAAACGTGTCGCTGCAGAAAGGGATCATCGACCTGATCGAAGCTGCTCGAATGCTGAAGGACAAGATGCACTTTCGAGTCGTGGGCAATGTGGTGCCCGATGCCATAGCCCGTGTAGCGGCAGCCAAAGATTGCATCGAATTCATTCCCCGCGTGCCAGAGCACGAGCTACCCGGCCTCTACAACGATGCTGATGCGTATGTGTTCCCTACCCTGCACGACGGCTTTGCCGCCGTGCTGGCGCAGGCCCGCGCGGGCTGTCTTCCGATTGTCGCCACCGATCACTGCGCCGCGCCAGACATGCTAACCAATGGCGAAACAGGCTGGATCATTCCCACCCGAAGCGCCGGGGACATCGTTTCCAGGCTAGAGACACTCAACAATGACCGTCCATTGGCAGCTAGTATGGTGGAGAATCTATGGCAAACATGCGACACCCGTGACTGGTCGGACGTCGGTGCAGACTTCCTCAAACTTGCCGCTTTAGCGCTCCAGACAAAGGCCTCAGCAGGCAATGCCAGCCACAGCAAATCCCTCTAATCTGCCTACACCATGGATTTCATGCCCAATCCCACCAAGGCCGGGGTGCTAGCCCTCATTCTCTGGTGGGTCTTCTTGTTTGCCGTCCTTTCAGTGGTGCAGTGGCGCTCGAAACGGGCGTTTGGTCTACCCCTCGCCTATGCGCTAGCTCTCAGCTTGATTCATCCCATCGGTGCCTTGCCGTATGCGTTGGATTTCTACACCCCACGTTCCCAGATCTTGCTCGATAGTGGAAATTCGGTGATCACTACTTACACTGGGCTTTATGTCGCGGTGATCGGGTTCGCCGCCTTTGTCGTTGGGGTAGTGTTCCGTCCGATCTTTTTTCCTCCACATGATCTGCCAGCACCCAAGCGACTGCATTCCAACCTCTCGACCAAGCTGCCACATACCCTGCTGGTGATGTCGATCGTCTTTTTCTTGGTCATTGCCCCCATACTCAGGCGCATCCCGAGCTTTGGTCAGCTAGGCCTATCGGGCACCATGCTATCGGTGCTGGCCATCCTACTGCTCGCACAGCAGGCTGCACAAAAGGGCGATTTCAAAAGGATGTGGTTCTGGCTCGGGTCCACCCTGATGTTCCCACTGGTAACCATCGTTTTCATGGGCTTCGCCAGTTACGGTGGTGCAGCGGCCGGTTCCGTGTGGGCCATGAGCTACCGATTCATCAAGCCCAGAATCTTGGCCGTTTTGGGGCTGATGACGATGCTGTATAGTGGTATGACTTTCTATACCAATTACATGCGCGAACGCACGGAAATCCGTGAGCAAGTCTGGGGTGGTAGTGGCTTCCAGGGGCGTCTCAACAGCATGATGAGCATGGTCGATCATTTTGAATTGCTGAGCTTTCAAAGCCAGTTTCAGATGGAAGCCATTGATGGCCGTCTCAATCAAAATGACTTGGTGGGAAAAGCCGTGCGCTATTTGCAATCGGGACGTGTTGATTTCGCGGAGGGTGGCACTCTTTACATCGCTGCGATAGCCTGGATTCCGCGCATCATCTGGCCTTCCAAACCCAATATCGGCGGCAGTGGCGGTCTGGTGTCGCGTTTCACGGGTCAGAAGTTCGCCGAGGGCACCAGTGTCGGAGTGGGCCAAGTGCTGGAGTTTTATGTCAATTGGGGCCTGACCAGCGTGATCATCGGCTTCCTGCTTTACGGCTTTCTGATTCAATACCTCGACCAACGAGCGGGCGAAGGGCTGCTCAGTGGCGATCTGTGGATGGCGGTCAAATGGGCGCTGCCAGGCCTGTCACTCATGCAAGCCGGTGGTAGCTTGGCCGAGACCGTGGGCTCACTGGCCGCTGGCTTTGTGTTCATCTACCTCATGCATCGTTTCATCTTCGCTCAGTATTACGACGACGGCCCAGGAGCCGCGATGGCTCGCCAACACTCGAACCGTCCGCCTCGTGGTTCCAAATACCCGCAATCGGTCGGTTGAATGGTCCACGCCCCTCAAGCCATCCACGTCTGGGCACCCGGCATCGCCGAGACGGGCGGGATTCAGCATTACTCGCACTGCTTGGTGCAGGCCTTGGTGGCATTGTATCCGGGGGCTCGGATTCGGGTGTTGAGCAAGAACGACCGACCTGGTGCCGCTCGATGTCCAGGGGCGACAAGGATTCATGGATTTGGACATCTGCCGCCGCAGCTTCGCACCTGGGCTTATGTGCTGGTCGGCTACTTCTGGCTTTGGCGTGAGCGCCCGTTGTTTTGCGTGATGACGCATCCCCACTTTGCCAAGGCATTGAGCGTCATTCCAACTCGCACGCCCATGATTGCGGTGACTCATGGCATTGAGATTTGGGGACACTTGCAGGGTCGTTTGCTGCGAGGCTTGCAAGCCTGCGCGGGTTTGCTGCCGGTCAGCGAGTTCACCCGCCAAACCATGCTGCGTGAAGCCTCCCTGTCCGAGGACAAGGTTCAAGTGGTGCCCGACACGTTTCGCGAGCACGCCTTCACGCTCGGCCCCAAGCCCATGCTCCTCCTGCAACGCCATGAATTAGCGGCGACGCAACCCGTGCTGCTGACCGTCGGCAGGCTGTCGGCTAGTGAAGCCTACAAGGGGCATGACCAAGTGATCGAAGCACTGGTGACGATTCGCCAATCGCACCCCGAGATACGCTATGTGATCGTGGGCACGGGCGATGATGAAGCCCGACTGCGAGCCTGCGCAGAAGGTCACGGTCAGTCGGAAGCGGTGATCTTTGCCGGCTTCATTCCTGACCAGGAACTGCCCGATTATTACCGGCTCTGCGATGCGTTTGTGATGCCGAGCACGGGTGAAGGATTCGGCATTGTGTATCTGGAAGCACTCGCCTCGGGCAAACCGTGTGTGGTGGGGAATGAGGATGCATCACCAGAAGCGATTGGCCATGGACGGCTGGGCTTTGCCGTGAATCCTCGCTCGCCTGACGAGATCAAGAAGGCGGTCGTCAAACTGCTCTCAGGCGACCATGACAAACCCTGGCTCAAGGAGCCGGAAACACTGCGGCGTGAGGTCATCGACCTTTACGGATTTGAGGCCTTTAAACGGCACCTTGATAACGCCTTGCGCCAGGTGCTGCCGGTCTTTCATCAGGTGCCAAACCTACAGCCCCCAGCCTCCAGCTAGCCATGTGCGGTATTGCAGGTGTCTTCAGTCTCCGCCAGGGCCCCGATGAACTTCGGGCCGCGGCGGCGCGGATGCAGGGGGCTTTGATTCATCGCGGCCCCGATGATCAAGGGCTCTGGCAGTCGCCCAGCCAGCAAGCCGTGCTCGCCCATCGGCGCTTGTCCATTCTCGACCTGAGCAGCGGAGGCAAGCAACCGATGACCACGCCCGATGGGCGCTACACGGTGTGCTTCAATGGCGAGATCTACAACTTCCGCGAGCTGCGCCAGGCCTTGCAGAGCCAAGGCGTGGCGTTCACTACCGCCTCGGACACCGAGGTCGTGCTGCGGCTGTTTGAGCGCGATGGCGAGGCCTGCACGGCAAGGCTGCGCGGCATGTTCGCCTTTGCGATTTGGGATGAAGTGAAGCGCTCGGCCTTCCTGGCGCGCGATCCTTTGGGGATCAAGCCGCTCTACCTACACCGCGGCGCGGGGACCCTAGCCTTTGCTTCCGAACTGCAAGCGCTGGTGCGCGGCCAGCTCTTCGCTCCCACGCTCAGTGGACGGGCGGTGCAGCGCTACTTTGAAACCGGCAGCGTGCCGGAACCTCTGACCCTGATCAACGAAGTGGAGTGTCTCGCCGCAGGCCATAGCGCGCACTGGGACGCGATCGGCTATCGGACGCAACCCTACTGGCGACTGAATCTATCCTCCCCTGCCCTCTCGGCTGGTAGTGATCCGGTGGCGCTGACACGCGAGGCCTTGCTCGACAGTGTGCGGCATCACTTCATCAGCGATGTGCCGGTGGGAATCTTCTTGAGCGGTGGGATCGACTCCACCGCGCTGCTGGCGCTGGCAAATACCACGGGCCACCAGGGCTGCGAGACCTTCTCCATCACCGTCGATGATGCGGCAGCAGATGAAGGCCCGATCGCGCGGCGCACAGCTCAGCATTTCGGTGCTGAGCATCATGAGATGCGATTGGATGCCGGAGTCGCGCAGGGTTTGTTCGCCCGCTTTTTGGATCACTTGGATCAGCCCACCATCGATGGCTTGAACACTTACACGGTGTCAGCCCTGGCCCATCAGCACGGCATGAAAGTGGTGCTCTCGGGGTTGGGCGGTGATGAGCTGTTTGGCGGTTACTCCAGCTTCCAAACGATTCCCAAGATGTGTCGTTGGCACGCCATGGCACGCTTGCTTCCAGGGTTGTGCCCACTGCTCGACATGGGCCAATCAAAGCATCGAAGACTGGCGGATTTTCTGCGCTCGCCGGGCACCGTGGAAGACGCCTACAGCAGCCTGCGCGGCATCTTTTCCAAAGCGGAAGCCGCCCAGCTCACCACCTGGATCACCGGCCAAGCCGTCCCCCGCATCCAGCCACCAGAATCCAGTATTCAGCACACAGCTCCTAGCATCCCCGACCAGATCAGCGAGCTGGAACTGACCCGCTACATGCGCAATCAATTGCTGCGCGACAGTGACGTGATGAGCATGGCCCACAGCCTGGAGCTGCGAGTGCCCTTCGTGGATCGCGTGCTGCTGGAGGCTGTCGCCGACATTCCAGCGGCCGTGCGCTTGCAAGCCAACAAACGCCTGCTCACCCAAGCCGTGCCCGAGGTGCCCGATTGGGTGGTGAATCAGAAGAAGCGCGGCTTTCTCTTTCCCTTCGAGAAGTGGCTGGGGAGCGACTGGGGCAAAGAGTTCAGCGAAGCCTGCCGTGGCTCGCCCGTTGCCGTGTCCACTTGGTATCAAAAGTGGAGCCTCTTTGTGCTCCGGCATCTCATCATCAAGTCCGGCCTCCACAGCTCGTTTCCAACCCCATGATTCACCTTCCCTTCCTGCGCTCTGTCGTTCGACGCCTCGGCCTGCGCTCCCTCCTTAGTCCGCTTGTCACCCTGATCGAGGAGTGGAGATTCCGGCAGTTGGGCCGTTATCATGTGGAGCAAACCACGCCGGGAACGCTGGTGTTCACGGGTTTTGGCAGGCAGGTGAGCGTGAGCAAGCTGCCCAGGGCTCAATGTGAGCTTGGCTTGTCTTCGCACGAACGAGCCACAATCCTGGCGGTGCTCTCCCGCGCCTCCAGCGGGGACTGCGTCTGGGATGTCGGGGCCAACGTCGGTTTCTACACCCGCTTGCTGTCAGCAGTCGTGGCAGAGGGCGGCCGCGTGTTCGCCTTCGAGCCGAATGCCGCCACTTTTCGGGAACTGCAAGAGCATGTGGCTGGCCTAGACAATGTCACAGCGGTTTGCCAGGGATTGAGCGACGAAGACGGTGTGGCGACCTTTGCCGCGCCTGCCGATCACAGCTCAGCCAGCCGGATCATGTCCGACACGGCCAAGGCTGAGGGAGAACTGGCGCAGATCGTCATAGGCCGCGGAGACACACTCATGCGGCAGGGAGGCGTTCAGGTCCCGCGCTTTGCCAAGGTGGATGTCGAAGGTCACGAACTGCAGGCGCTGCGCGGGATGGCGGAGGTTCTCTCGCACCCGGGATTCCGCTGCGTCCTGGTGGAAGTGCATTTTTCCCTCTTGGAAGAGGCAGGTCAGAGTGGCGCTCCAGGCGCGATCCAGAAGCTGCTGCACGATTGCGGGCTGGCCCGGCAGCAGTGGATTTCACGTTCCCATCTGCTGGCGGAAAAATGATGACCCTGCGCATTCTACACGCCGTCGCCTCGCTCGCGCCACGTCACGGCGGCCCTACCGAGGCCGCCTTGGGCATGGTGCGGGCGCTGCGTGGTGAAGGCGTGGACGCCCGCATCCTGAGCACCAATGACGATATAGGCGGCGCGCTTGAGGTGCCGCTGGAACAGTGGACGGAGCATGAGGGCGTGCCGTGCTGTTTCGTGCCACGGATTAAGGCACGGCAGCACACGCTGGTGGGCTTCACTTACTCGCCACGATATCCACGCTGGTTGCGCGAGCATGGGCGGGAGTTTGATTTCATTCACGTGCATACCGTGTTCTCACACCCGGCGAGCTCGGCCATGCGTGTCGCTCATGAGCTCGGCATCCCAAGCGCCGTGCGACCTCTGGGACAGCTATGCCGTTGGTCGATGACCCAACGCGGCTGGCTCAAGCGCCTGCAACTGGCGTTGATGACACGGCGGAACATCAACCGCACGCGGTTCATCCACTGCACCTCGCGCATGGAAGCCGAGGAGACCAGCGATCTCGGCTTCGCCAGCCCCTGCCAAGTGATGCCCCATGGCATCGATCTTCCGCCCATCGTCGACGGCGCGCGCATGGCGCTGAGGCATGCGCTGGGCGTTCCAGCAGACCGAAAACTGGTGGTCTTCATGTCGCGCTTTCATGAGAAAAAAGGCATCGAGCTGCTGCTGACCGCTTGTGCCGGGGCTCGTGAGACATTCGACCTGGTGCTCGCGGGAACGGGTGATGAAGCGTATGTGGCGACGTTGAAACAACAAGTGGCAGCGGCAGGTTTGGACGCCCGCGTTCATTGGTCCGGCTTTGTGCAGGGCCACGCCAAGTGGCAGCTTCTGCAAGGCGGTGATGTGTTTGTGCTGCCTTCCCATTCCGAAAACTTTGGCATCGTCGTGGTTGAAGCGCTGGCGTGCGGATTGCCCGTGATCATTTCCGACCAGGTGGCCTTGCGCGACGAGGTAACCCAGCACGATCTCGGCGCGGTGGTGCCGCTGGATGCAGCCGCCTTGCGCCAGGCTTTGGACGATCTGCTTGCCAGCGATGAGCGGCGGCAGGCCATGCGAACGCGCTGCCTGGCCGCCGCCCGCGAACACTTCAGCTGGTCCGCCGCCGCCCAAAGGCTGATCACCACCTACACCAGCTGCCTTCCTCTCCCATGAAGATTCTCATTCTCGCCTCCTCCAGCTTCGCCGCCACCGGCCTGCCCGAATCTCTAACCGCAGCCGGGCATGTGGTATGGACCTTCAACCGCAGCCCGCTCGCGAATGCCGGACCGCAAGATCTCTCTGGCCGCTATGAGCAGCTCGAAGACATCGCGGCCCAAGCTCTGCCGACCTGCGATGTGCTGATCAACTACGCCATCGTCAAGAACGGCACCATCGAGCAGAACATCGCGATGGCCGACCTCGTCATGTCAGCGGCGCGCCGACTGGGCGTGAAGCGCTTCATCCACATTTCCTCAATCAGCGTGCTGCCTTCCATCACTGGCGTGGTCAACGAGGACGCCGCCGCCGTGGAGGCGCGCTGGAAAGGCATTTACTCACGCGTCAAAGCAGCAGTCGAAACCCACATCGTCCAGCAGTGGACCCATGCGGAACTGGATGTGGTCCGGCCCGGGTTCATCGTGGCGCAGGGATTGGTGGATTCGATGGTCGGCACCGGTATGAAGCTGCCCACCGGGCAGGTGCTTGGCCTGGGCAACCGCAGGACGGTGATCATGCTGGTGCATCGCGATACGGTCAACACAGCGCTAACCCGGATGGCTAGCGCGCCACTGCCGGAGGGCTTCCAGCGCAAGACCTTCATGCTTGTTGCTCCGAACGCCCCGGACCGTGAAGAATACCTCGATTTCCACTGCCGCGAAATGGGGCGCGGGTGGTGCACACTGCATTTCCCCGCCTGGCTCTGGCGCGTGGGACTGGCCTGCGGCTCGCTCTTGCTGTCCCTGCTGAAACGCAGGCCGTTCCGCTTGGTCAAGCTGTTCGAGCACAATCTGAACGTGCGAACTTACGACTGCGCGCGGACGGTCGCAGAACTGGGGCTCGACATGGCTTTCGACTGGCGTCAGGCGCTGCGCGACCTGGTCCATGCGCAACCCAGCCCCGTGTGGCCTGGGCAAGATAAGCCCATGACGGAGCAGTCGAAAGCCGCGACGCTGGGCTACATCGGCATGGGCCGCATCGTGATGCAGAAGCACCTTCCTGGATTGCGGCGCAACCGCTTCGCCGGCGGGATCAGCTGGAGTGATCCGGCCCTGAAGGAAGCGCCGCCAAGCGATGGTTTGAAGATTGCTGCCACACCTGGCCTAGACTTGGCCGCCACGCACGCTGTGATCACGGCCCCTTGGACTGTGCGCCGTCAGGTAATCGCGTCTCTGCCTGCGTCCGTGACACATGTGCTGCTGGAAAAACCCCTGGCCGTCAGCCGCGCGCAGCTTGGCGAAATGCAGGCCGCGCTTGCAGGTCGCCAGGCCGCCGTCCTTCACAACTACCGCTTCAAGCCCAATGTCCTAAGGTATCGCGAGTTCCTGAAACAGCATCCCAGTGGTGCATTGCGCGCAGTGTCGCTGCACTATGAGACGCCATCCCCTGCGATTGAACAATCGACCTGGATCAAGCAAGAGCGCAGACACCGCATCGTGCTGTGCGATTTCGCCATGCACTACCTCGATTTGACCTGGCTGCTGTGCGAGGGGGCAATGCAAGTGAATCGCTGTGGCGTTTGCTTCAACGACCGCGACGAGTTGGAGACGCTGTCAGCCGCGATGAGTTTCAACGGCGTGTCATGCGATGTGCTGATCCGTAGCGGCTGCCACCAACGGCAGTGTATCATCACGCATCACTTCCAGAATTACAGTGCGGAACTGCGCTTCTTCCCGGACGTGTTCGTCCCCATGGTGGGTGGCAAGGGCATGGTCGATGACTTCAAGCTTGGCTGCACAGGCCTGATCAGCACGGGCGGCAAGGTGCTGGAGAAACTGGGAGTATGCACGTTCGACCGAAGTCATGATCAGGTGCTGGCGGCCTTCACAGGCAGCGGTGATCCCAGCATTATCAACGAGCTTTCTGTGACCTCTTTGCTTCCTTTTTATCAGCGTCTGACCACGCTTGCCGACATGGTTTATGAGTGAAGCATCCGTCCCCCAGACTTTGTTGGAACTGCTGGTGTGCCCCGTTGACGGCCTGCCGCTGCGTGTTGAACAAGATCAGCTCGTCAGCGCGGCGGGCATTCGCTACCCTATCATCAACGGCATCCCCGTGCTGCTGCCGCCGGATGCCAGCAATGACACATTGGAATGCATTCGCGCGGGGCGTGAGGCTGCGGCGCAGGGAGTGGAGGACAAGTATTGCATTGATGCGCTTGGATGTAGCGATGAGGAACGGCGGGGCATTGAGAGGCTCATCGCCGAGGGCAGCAAGATCGATCCGGTGGTGAACTATTTGGTCGCAGCGACCTGTGGCAATCTTTACCAGCACATGGTCGGCAAGCTGACGGATTACCCGATCCCTGAGTTTCGGGAGGCGAAGGGCAATGGACGCGTGCTGGTGGATCTGGGGTGCAACTGGGGGCGCTGGTGCGTGGCCGCCGCACGCAAGGGGTTCATGCCCATCGGGGTCGATCCGCAGTTGGGAGCGCTGATGGCGGCGCAGCGCGTGACGAGGGAGCTGGGCGTGGAGGCGTGGTTTGTGTGTGCAGATGCGCGGCAGTTACCGTTCCGCACCCACTCGGTGGACTTTGGCTTTTCGTATTCGGTGTTGCAGCACTTGAGTCATGAAGATGTGGCGAGAGTTTTGAAGGGATTGGCAAACATGCTCAAGCCCGGAGGTGAAAGCCTGATTCAGATGCCGACGAAGATCGGACTGAAGGGCTGGCTGCACCGCTTTAAATCGGGCTTTCAAACACCCACAGGGTTCAACGTGCGCTACTGGTCGCTTGCTGAACTACGGCAGACCTTCGGTCAGATCATCGGTGACACATCGTTCTCGGTGGACTGTTTTTTTGGCATCGGCCTGCAAGCAGCGGATAGACAGTTGATGCCGCCGTTGTTCAAGGCAGCGATCGTCGCCAGTGAGGCGCTGCGTGCGTTGAGCCTTGGGCTACCACCGGTCACCTGGCTGGCAGACAGTGTTTACGTCCATTCGCGCAAGCAGCCATGATCGATCAAATCACACCGGTGGTGCTGACGTATAACGAGGCCCCTAACATCGGGCGCTGTCTGAGTCGGCTGTCCTGGGCGCAACGAGTCGTCGTGGTGGACTCGGTGAGCACGGATGAAACCGCAGCCATTGTGCGTGAGTTCCCCAATGCGGAGCTGGTGGAGCGCCATTTCGATAACCACACCGCGCAGTGGAACCACGGCGTGCACTTGGTGCAGACACGCTGGGTGCTGTCGCTCGACGCCGACTATGTGCTGACGGACGAGTTCATCGCGCAGCTTGCCACGTTGAAACCTGAGGATGAGGTGGACGCCTTCCAGGTGCCCTTCCGCTACTGCATCTTTGGCAAGCCTCTGCGCGCCTGCTTGTATCCGCCCCGGGCCATGGTGTTTCGTCGTGACCGCTGCCGTTATGTGGCCGATGGTCACACCCAGTTGCTGCAGGTGCCGGGCAAGTCCGCTACTTTGACCGCACCGGTGGATCATGACGACCGCAAGCCTCTGTCTCGCTGGCTGGACTCGCAAGACAACTACGCGAAGCTGGAGGTGGCGAAGCTGATGGCGGCCGAATCCAACACCCTGCGACTACAAGATCGGCTGCGGCTACAGATGATCTATGCGCCTGTGGTGACGCTGCTTTACACGCTCCTGGTTCGCGGAGTGATCCTGGACGGCTGGCGTGGGTGTTATTATGCGTTCCAACGCACCATCGCCGAGATCATCCTTTCCCTTCGGCTGCTAGAGAGGAAGCTGCGTGATGAGTCTTGAGAACAGTCGCACCTTGCTGGTGATCCCGTGCTTCCGCGAGAGCGGCAGGATCGAACCGTTTCTCGATGCCTTGCATCGCGTGCTGGGAAACGACCCCAGTGTCTCCGTGCTGGTGGTCGAAGATGGGAGTGAGGCCGAGGAGCAGCAGCGAATGCAGCGGCTCATCGAAGCCCGCCGCCCCGTGTGGCCACAATTACGGCCGTTGCTCAGTCTCAATGAAAACCTGGGCAAAGGCGGCGCGGTGTATGCAGGATGGGCGGCGCATGAGGGCGAGGCCTGGCTGGCCTTTGCCGATGCCGATGGATCAAGCTCCGCTCAAGAAGTCGCCCGCGTGCTCGACTGCGCGCGCACCGGCAATGGGCAGGCGGTGTTTGCCTCGCGCATCAAAATGCTGGGCAAGGAGGTGCAAAGAGATTTCCACCGACACATCCTCGGTCGAGTCTATGCCACCATCGTCAGCGAGATATTGCGCATCCCGGTTTACGATAGCCAGTGCGGATTGAAGGTGGTGCCGCGTGCTGCGTTCGAGAAGGCTAAACCCTTGCTAAGCGTCACTGGCTTCGCCTTCGACGTGGAGCTGCTATGTGCCCTCTTGCATATTGGCTGCGTGGTGCATGAGGAACCCATCTCCTGGCGAGAGATGTCGGGTGGCAAGGTGAGGCTTTTGAGCGACCCTTTGCGCATGTTCCGCGACGTATTGATCATCAGAGCTCATCGCCAGCGCTGGCAGTCCGTGTGAGCGACCTTATCAGCCCCAGCACTCATGGGTGCAGTCACGAAACATGCGTATCCTTCTGCTCAACCAGTGCTTCCAGCCCGACTATGTCGCGACGGCGCAGCACCTCAGCGACTTGGCCTTGGGACTGGTCAAGGCAGGGCACTCGGTCACGGCGGTGGCCTCTAGCCGTGGCTATGACAATCCTGACCTGCGCTACCCAGTGCGCGAGACATGGCATGGGATTGAGATTCATCGCATCTGGACGCCAGGGCTTGGTAAGCGCTCAAAATGGCGGCGGCTGGTGGACTTCGCCACCTTCTGGCTCAATGCCACGCTGATCCTGCTGCGGCTGCCGAGGTTCGATGTGACGGTGTGCTTGACTTCGCCGCCCCTGATCTCATCGCTTGGCACTCTAATGGCAGTTCTGAAAGGCGGCGCGGTGGTGCCTTGGGTGATGGATCTGAACCCGGATGAAGCGGTGGCCGCAGGCTGGCTGCGGGCTGGCAGTTTGCCCGAGCGTGTGATGACGGCGTTGCAGAATTGGAGCTTTGGACGTGCCGCGCGGATCATCGCGCTCGACCGTTTCATGGCGGCGCGGTTGGTGGACAAGGGGGTGCGGCCAGAGGTCATTCATGTCGATGCACCGTGGGCGCATGATGATGCCGTCCGCTATGATGCGGCTGCTCGTGCGACCTTTCGTGATGCTCATGGGATCCAGGACAAGTTCGTGGTCATGTATTCCGGCAATCACAGCCCGTGTCATCCGCTGGACACGCTGATGCTCGCGGCGCTCGCCTTGCGCACGGATGCACGGCTGCACTTCCTCTTCATCGGTGGCGGCAGCGAGCACGCCAAGGTGAAGCATTTCGCCGCTGAGCATGGATTGGCGAATGTGACGTGCCTGCCTTACCTCCCGCTGCACCAGTTGAGCGGTTCGCTCTCAGCAGCAGACCTGCATGTGGTCGCGATGGGAGCGCCTTTCATCGGGATGGTGCACCCATGCAAAATTTACAATATCCTCACGCTCGGTCTGCCCTGGTTGGCGCTGGCACCAACGGACTGCCACCTGGGCGATTTGGTGGAGCAGATCAAGGATGGGCGCTATGCGACGCAGGTGAACCACGGTGATCACGAACGCATAAAGCAACTGCTGACTGAAGCAGTGGACAGGGGGCATCTTTCGCCATCGGACGAGCTGCAGGCCCTGGGGGCAACCTTCTCCATGAGCACCCTGCGCCCGCGCCTGATTCACGCAGTGGAGGAAGCCGCCGTTGCTCAGCGCTAAACTTTCCTGCACACTCACTTTTTGTATCTCACCATGATCATTCCCGTGCCCAGTCTGAAGCTGACGCTCGTCTTTTTGGGCTCCTTGGGCCTGTGCATGGCGCTGACTTGGTTACTGCTGCGAAAACCTGGTGACGTAGGCCTAGACAAGCCGGATCAGCATCGCAAGAAGCACGGTCGCAGCATTTCCCGTCTGGGTGGGTTGCCGCTGTTCATCACGCTGATGGCTGGCATGTGCTTCATGGCGGTAAACTTGAAGAACCAGGAGCGCTCCTGGTGGCCAGTCTTGATCTGCAATGCGATCGTGTTCAGCATTGGTTTCCTCGACGACCTGAAGCCCTTGGGAGCAAGGGTCAAGCTGCTCAGCCAGATTGGGGCTGCGTGTATTTTTTATGGCTTGGTGAGCAGCATCGAAGTCATCACCCACCCGCTAACAGCCGAATCGATTCCCTTGGGTTGGTGGAGCCCCGTGATCACGATTCTGTGGCTGATCTCGATACCCAACATCATCAACCTGATTGATGGGATGGATGGATTGGCCACCGGCTTTGGGCTCTTCCTGTGCCTGACGTTGGCCTTTGTCGGACACTTCTCTGCGATGCCGGATGTCGTCATGATTTCCACGGTCATGGCCGGTGGGCTGGCAGGCTTCCTGGTCTTCAACTTCCCCCCCGCCAAGATCTTCCTGGGCGATGGAGGCGCGTATTTGATCGGTTTCTTTGTGGCGTCGGTCTCGCTCAGCACTTCACAAAAAGGCTACGTGCTGGGAGCTATGCTGGTGATCGTGGTCGCCTTGGGTATCCCCATCCTTGATACCCTGTTTGCCATCTTGCGGCGAGCGGTCAGAGGCCTGCCACTCTTCCGCGCCGATGCCGAGCACATCCACCACCGCTTGATTGAGCTTGGCTACAGCAAGGGGCAGGCCTTGGCCGTGCTGTATGCCACGGGTGCCGTCCTCAGCTTGCTCGGCATGGTGCTGCTGACTCAGCGTGGCCACGGCATGGTGATCACGGCAGCAGCGCTAGCGTTGGCAGCGCTCGCTGTGGCCCGCTACCTCGGCTACGTCAGAAGCTTCCGTGGACTCCGCCAGCAGGTCACCCGCGCCATGGAGCGCAGGCAACAGCTGGAGTATGCCCGGGCTTATGGCCGCGTGCTGGAGCTGGAGGCTGACAAGGTCTCCTCCGCTATCGAGTTCGTTGAGCTGCTCGCGCGCACCCTGCATCGACTGGACTTCACGCTGCGGCCTGACCACGGACGTGCGCTGGGGGTGCTCACCTTACTAGATCAGCGGTTGTGGTGGGTGGGCCGCAACGATCTGGATGTGCCTGACGAAGTCTGGCGGGCGCGATTGGAGGCTCTCCAACCTGGGCTACAGCGCGCGCTCAGCCATTGGCAGGAGTTGCCAGGCGTGACCCTGAAGCTAGCGGAAGAGCCCCCTGAGGCATCTCGCGACTACCCAGCAACCAGCACCCCTCAAACCTCCCTTTAACATGAGCCGACGCAGAAAACGCAAGCCTCAAGCGCCTGAGGAGGGACCGGTCACAGGCTCGACGACCGAGCCTGAATCAGAAGCCCTCAACGAGTTATCAATATCTCCCAGACAACGCCGGCTGTCGATGTTCCTGGCCTGGTTCCCTCTGCTCTTGCTGGCGCTTGGCAATGGTCGCAATCCATGGGTTCCAGCTTTGGCGGCCGCTGTCGTGGGTTGCTTGCTGGTGATGAATCCACCCCGCAATCGACTGCCCTACAGTTTTCTGTTCCTGGCGGCAGCGATGGCTCTCTCACCCTTGTTGGCTCTGCTACCGCTACCGGCGGCGCTGCAGTTGGACTGGCGGCAGGCGCTGGTCAATGACCACGGTTTAACCTTGCCGATGACATGGTCAGCCCAACCCTGGGTGACCTGGGAGAACTGGTGCGCCATGATGGTTGTGCTGCTGTGGTTTGCCTGGGGCGCTGGACACTGGCAAACAAGCGGGGATCGTGCACCAGTCATGCGCCAGCTTGCCCTTGGCCTGAGCCTGTTGGCGATTGTTTCGCTGGCGTTCCATTTCCTGGGCTGGCAACCCCAAAGCTGGGGCGTGGGCACGGAGAAGGACATCGGGCCGTATGCGAACCGCAATCATTTCTCCTGCCTGATGGCGATGAATGCTGTCCTATGTATCGCGACGGCTTACGACCTTCTGCGTCGAAAAAAAAGCCTGTGGGTGGTCTTCGCCCTTGGGCTGGTGCCTTCATTCGCCGCCGTGATGGTCAATACCTCTCTGGGTGGCCTGCTGATCTTCTCCGCCGGGATTACCGCCTGGCTCGCCTTCGCCACGCTGCGCGGCAAAAGCCTGCAAAAAGTGGCCATTGCTGGCTCTATCGTGCTAGTGCTCACGGCGGGGGTTTTGTTGTTTGGCCAGCACTTGCTCGGTCAGATGTTTGATAGCGACATGAGCATCATCGAGAAGATGACTGAGGGTGCCCGGCCTGCCGTGTATCGCGACACGCTAGCGCTGATTGCCCAGAATCCCGTGCTTGGCGTGGGCATGGGGAACTTTGCTGCTGTGTTCGGTATGACCAATAGCATGGCGGAAGGTTACGTGCGCTTTCGTCATCCTGAAAGCGACTGGCTCTGGTTCCTGGCCGAGGTTGGCTGGCTGGCCACCTTGGTTCTGCTCATCAGCTTGGTCTTGTTTGTGAGCTGGATGGGGCTCTGGAAGGCCAGCCAGGGCAGCACTCAAAGGCGAGAACGCCGCGCTCGGCTCGCAGCAGGGCTCGCCGTGCTGGTGAGCATTGGCCACGGCGCGGTGGATGTGCCCAACCACACCCTGAGTCATGCTTTGATCGTCGCACTGCTCGCAGGCATGGCCTTGCACCACCAGCCCCTGAGTGCTGCTCCTGGCCGCGTGCTGGAGCTGCCTTTCCGAGTGGGTGGCATCCTGCTCATCGGTGCAGCCTGCCTCTGGGGTGCGACCGGCCTCGGCTACATGACGCCCATGGGGGAATCGATTTGGCGACGGGACTTGGCTCAATCCAAGGCATTCCTGAGGCAAGGCGAGGTCAAGGCAGCGGCCGAGGTGATCGAGCGCGTGATCCAGGCTGCGCCCTTGAGCTGGGAGGCCTACTTCGTGCGGGCTGAAACCAGCCTGAAATTGGGCCTGCCCAGTAGCCAAGCCCTAGCAGATTTCGCCCGCGCCCGCGCGATGGAGCCCAACGTGGCAAACTACTGCATGATCGAGGCTCAACTGTGGCTGCGCTTTGATCCCATGATGGCGGTGCCCGCTTGGAGAGAAGCACTGCGCCGCGAGAAAAGTGAAGATACCACGCGCTATGACCAGATGCTGCAAGCTGCCCAGCTACACCCGGAGCTGCGGCCCGCTGTGCGCGATCTGGCCACACGGGCGCGGCTCATGCTGGGCTACCTCGCCACTACCCAGGGCCAAGAGTTTCAGGACACGCTGAACGGGTTGATCGCCCAGTTTCCCCAGCTGGAGGGCATGACCAGCCATCAACGACAGCGCCTGTTTTATGTTTGGCGGGAGCGCGGCGACCGCACTGGACTGGTTAAGGCACTCCAGGCCAATGACGAGTGGCTGAAGGATGGCTGGGTTGTCTTGGCGGATGAACTGGCCGCCCAAGGCCTGCGAAAGGAAGCCTTCGAAGTGGCTCAGCGATTCGTGGTCACCTCCATGAACCTGACCACCGATCCGTCGGTGAAGCTTGAGCAACTAGAGCGGGAATTCCTCTTTGCACCCTCAGATCCGCAACGCGGCTTTCGCCTCTACATCGCTCAGCGCGAGGCGAAGCTCTTGGACGCCGCAGTGCTCACCCTTACCAAGATGGCGGCCCAGCCTAACGCGCCGAAGCATGTCAATTTTGAACTGGGGCGGGTGCATGCTTTAATGGAGAACTATGACAAGGCGTGGGACTTCACGGCCCGCTACATTCACGGATGAGAACTTTTCTGCGCAGAACGCTTGTCTGCGATCTCGAATTGCCGAAGGGTATTCTCAGATTCGATATTGACCCAGAAGGGTGAGTATTTAGCTTGCCTAACAATCAATATTGCATCGCAAGACCCA
>Ga0247832_1004158_pt1 | contig 18547 bp, 25 predicted proteins | sample LaCruzMarch2015__10_FD_192407 | JGI IMG/M metagenome (GOLD analysis project Ga0247832, IMG submission 192407) | Freshwater microbial communities from meromictic Lake La Cruz, Castile-La Mancha, Spain - LaCruzMarch2015_4m | ecosystem: Environmental > Aquatic > Freshwater > Lake | place: Spain... | reverse complement strand
CAACCAGAGATAACAATGAGGAAATTGCAGCTCAATGGAAGGAAATGACTGATTCAATTGGCGAAAATGGAGATCCAGATCAATTCTTACGTCACTATTTAATATCAAAAAAACTAGACAAGCCCGTGCAAGCCAAGATTATTTTTTCTGAGATTGAAAAACTAATTACTTCTGTCAAAGATTTAAGCCTCCGAAAACAGGAAGCAACAAATTTGTTGGGAGAGATTGTAAAGCTTTCGACAATTTATCGTCAATTACTAGATCCAAACAGAATAACTGATGATGAAGTAATTAGGGATCACTGTTTGAACATGAACGAACTATTAGATTCCTACAGAATAGTTATGCTTTTGATATTGGATCCAGATTTAGAGCTTGAAATTAATCAAAGAAGAGAGTTAACTCGCCTTTGCGAGATATTATCAATTCGTTGGGGACTTACTGGAGGGAATAGACAAGATTTAGAAAATAGTTTTCAAGAAATTTCTAAAGAATTAAGAAAATCAAATCTTAAATATGAAGAAATACATGAAAAATTTGTTAAGTTATTTCCTTCCGATGAAAGCGTCAAAGCTCAATTTGATTTAGAAACTAATAGACCAAGTTACGTAAGAGTTGTTTTACATAAAATTAATTCGATAACCGGTAATGTTTATCTTTTGTCAGGCGATCCATCTAAGCTTCATGTAGAACATGTTGCTCCACAAAAACCGACAGAAGAGTGGATAAATTACCTATTGCCAGACATGAATGTCCAAGATATTGCATCAAATTATGCAATGTATTCAGAATTTTGGGGTAACAAAACAATACTAGAAAAACCAATTAAAAATGGAATTAAAGGTTATAAAGATTCTTTAATTGGAATAACCAATAGTCTAACAAGTATAGATAACTGGACTACAGATTTAATTAAACTACGAAACGAGTGGATAAAAGAGTGTTTTATAAAGATTTGGAGCGTTGAAGATTTATCACGTGAAGTTAAAACCTTTGATGAGTGGAGAAACAGTCAAGCCAGATAGATTACTAATGTTCCATTAACTGTTAAAATAATTAGCAAATAATACATTTATTAATCAAATATATGACTTCGATGGTAATGTGATATTTTGTATTATATGCGCAAAGTAAACCTTGATTAGGAGAAAATTGAAACCATATTTTTCCACTCCTCATTCAAATATATTTATTGGTGATTCAATTGAAATTATGAACTCTATGCCAGAAAAAAGTGTAGATATGATTTTTGCGGATCCCCCATACAACTTGTCAAATGATGGTTTTACTGTCCACGCTGGGAAAAGAGTAAGTGTTAATAAAGGTGAATGGGATAAAAGTGAAGGACCATCGAAAGATTTTGAATTTCATTTAAAATGGATTTCGGCTTGTAAGAGAATATTAAAAGACAATGGAACCATTTGGATATCTGGCACCTATCACAGCATCTATGCCTGTGGCTACGCATTACAAATAAATGATTGGCGAATTCTCAATGATATTTCATGGTTTAAACCAAATGCTGCACCTAATTTAGGTTGCCGAATGTTCACAGCAAGTCATGAAACTTTACTATGGGCAAGTAAAAGTAAAAAAGCAAAACACACTTTTAATTATGACTTGATGCGTGCAGCTGACATTCCAAGTGATTTTATCAAGAAACCAAACAAACAAATGAGAAGTGTTTGGGTATCAGGTACACCAAACGCAGCTGAAAAGAAATACGGTAAGCACCCTACTCAAAAACCTGTTTTGTTGATGAGACGCATAATCGAAGCATCGACTAATCCAAATGACGTCATACTTGATCCCTTTTGTGGAAGTGCCACTACAGGTGTTGCCGCATTAGAGTTGAAAAGAAGATTTATTGGCATAGATATGAGTAAGGAATATATAGACAATTTAGCAATTAAACGATTAAATGATGTAGAGAAATCCCTAAAGCTGTTCTGAGGAAAAATGAAAATAGGAAATAGTGGGGCCAAAGGAGGAACGTCCACTAAAACTGGTTTAGTTTTTGAAAAATCAACAAGTTTGGAAGATGCGCTAGTAGCAAAAAGCTACAAAGTTTCTAAAAATAAAGTTTTCCATAATGACGTTGAGGTTGCAATTCTCTGCGGTAAAGGAAAGTTCTATACAGATTTTTTAGATGGATTTGGTATTGAATGGAAAAAAATAGTCACTCGTAGATTAATGCCAGATGATGCAATTTACGTTCCAAAGATAAAGCGAGTAACCATAATCGAAAAAAAGTATCAGCAAACAGATGGCTCAGTTGACGAAAAATTGCAAACATCAGGTTTTAAGCTGAAACAGTATAGAAAACTAGTTGAAGGTACCTCGATAGAAGTAAAATTCATTTACGTATTAAATGACTGGTTTCACAATCCTAGATATAAAGATGTCCTTGATTACATCAAAGAGGTAAAATGTGACTACTTCTTCAATGAAATACCAATTGAAGTACTTGGGCTTCCCAAGTAGAGTATTGAGTAAATTACTGTTAGGAGTCATATGAATATCAATGATTTGATTGTTAGTGGAAAAATTGAAGTTGGAGCCAAGTTAACAATGAAGAAGAAAGGTAAGATTATTTCAGCGGTTGTAACATCCGATGGTTTTATTAAGACTTCAGATGGACAAATACATAAGTCTCCATCAGGCGCTGCAAGAGCATTCAATGACGGTAAACCAATTGATGGTTGGTTAGCTTGGAAATTAGAAAACGGTTCTAAATTAGGCTCTCTACGAGAATTATGATCAAACAATTCACCCTCTAACCCGATAGTCTCTAACCCATGAAATCAAAATATGCGCCCCTCTTAGCTGGAAGCCTCTTGGTTCTAGTGGCCTTGTTTTATGCTTTTTCTTTTCAATCAAATGAGCAAATAGTTGTCACCCATGGGGTGATCACACCAACTGCCACCGTAGGTGAAGGTTTAGCAACGGTAAGAACATTCATCATTGAAATAACAGCTGATGGTAAATCTGGGGATAACTACTATTTAGTGGGAACCTTAACCACAGTTGGAAAAGTATTAAAAGGCGAAGATGAGATTAGAAGTGCCAATCTCAACTTTGTTTTAGGAGATATTTCAAACCAAGTTGTCTTAGGTGGTGTTTCTCTTTACCCACCAGTAGGAGCAACTATTGCTCCAGGAACAGAAACCATCAGACCAATAATTGGTGGATCAGGTGAATACAAGGGTGCTAGAGGACAAGTGATCTCTAAAAACCTAGGAGATGCTGGTTGGTCTCACATATTGGAACTTGATTAAAAAGACTTATCATCTTGTCAGCCTGTTTTGGTAAAGTTGTAAATAGCTCAAAGAAGTCGTAGCGCAATGGGCTTTCAGCTAGCTACCTAGCAACCGGTGTCCTAGTACACGGTGCTCCTGAAAGAAGAGCTGTCATTGATTAAGGAAATCAATGAAAACATCTCACCTAGGAGTAAATATGACAGAGACTAAAAAGTATTTCTTTAAAGCACCCAAAAATATCAAAAAAATGTCTGATGAAGAAATTGAAAAATGGGCTGATGAGATTTTTGATGTTTTTCTAGCAAACGACAATCATGCAAAAGAGAAATAAAAGAAATTTATTCTCACTCAAAGTCACTACCTAACTGGTGCGGGAGAAAGGGCCTGTAGCAAAACTACTTAAGTTATGAGAGAATAATGACTATGTATATATCAGATAAATATATTGGCAAAAAGTAAATGAAAAAGAATCAAGCTATTGTTTTAGCTTTAGCCACTTTTGTCATTGGTATTTTATTGGGCAGATTTGTTCTTATAGCCTTCCCCGCTGCTGAAGAAGTAGCTTGTGATCAAGAGTGCCAACTTCAAGCAAACATCACAAAATGTGAAGAGATCATTCCCAAACTAGAAACCTATTTAGCGGCCCAAAATTCTATGGTTAAAACTAATTACCAAGACAATAGATTAATCTTCATAGATTTCTTCAGATACTTAGATGGTCTTTATTATGAAACCTATTCAGAAGTCAACTTAAATCAGCAATCTATAAGAGACACTCTTTATCAAGCATCTGATAGAAGTTCTGAATTATACAAAGAATCAAGTACTACTAATGATCCAGTTGTGTTAGCAGATATTCAGTTGATGTTAGAGCAAAATATACAAAACATTAACTTCTATGGTGAAGAACTAAAGAAATCTTGTGCTGAATTAAAGCCCTAACCACAGATGAATACGCAGTAAATCACAATAAAGAGGAAAATAATTGAATGAAAATCTAAAAAGAATCACCACCCTATTTGGTGTTTATGACGCTGATGCCACTTTGTGGGGTGAGATGAGTTATTGGGTTGGTGCTCGTTTAGGGGTAAGACATTGCAGTTTATGTGATATCACTCATTCTCTTTTCACACAAAAAGCTATCTGGAACGAACAAAGAGAAAAACTAATGAAAGATTACGGTGTTGATTTCCAAGCCTTTCACAGAAATGATCAACCAGAAAATGTGCGCCAAGTAATAAATAACCAATACCCAGCAGTGGTGGCCCAAGATGAAACAGGGCAGTTATCTATATTTATGACAGATGCTGAGATATCACAATGTGATAAATCACCAGAAAAGTTTGTTAACCACATAATTGAACGTTTGCCTGAAAGTAACAAAAACTAATGAAGATAATAAAAAGAATTCCCCAAATGGTGTTAGGCCTTGCTTTAATGTTTGCGGGCTTTGGCCATCTTGGTCCTAATCGCTTGGAGTTTCAAGCCCAAGTGCCAAATCTGTTTAAAGACTATGCCGATCAAGTGGTGTTGTTATCAGGGGTTGTAGAAATCTTGTTAGGTGCTTCTTTGTTGCTGTTGTGGAAATATCGAGTAGTCACAGGATTTCTCACAGCTGCATTTTTTGTAGCAATATTTTGGGGCAATATTTCCCAGTATGTTAATCAAATAGATGCCTTTGGTTTAAATAGTGATCGAGACAGATTTATTAGATTATTGTTCCAACCAGTCTTGGTGCTGTGGGCATTATTGAGCACTGGTGCTTTACAAACATGGTTAAAAAGAAGAAAAACCAAACTTATTTAAGACTTTAATACATTTTTGCAATAGTGAAGGTTATTGCAAGGTAATGGCAAACATAGCCTGTGATTGTGAAGGCATGAAAAAGTTCATGAAACCCAAAGTATTTAACACTTAGCTTTGGTCTTTTTAAGGCATAAATTACTGCTCCCACAGAATAAGCCACACCACCTGAAAACATTAAGCTCACAATTAGCCAGCCTGCATTTGCTAAGAAACTAGGCAGATAAAAAAGAGCTGCCCAACCAAGGGCTACATAAATTGGCACATATAACCATCTAGGTGCATTCAACCAAAAGATTCTCATCATTAATCCGCTAATTGATCCAATCCACACCAGGATTAATAATGTTTGAGCTTGGTTTGGGTTTAACCAGTAAATAGTTAAAGGGGTATAAGTAGCAGCAATAATTAAAAATATGTTGGCATGATCTAGTTTCCTAAAGATAGCTTTGTACTTAGGTGACCATTTGATTCGATGATAAGTAGCTGAAACTGTAAACAAAGTAGCTGATGCCAAAGTAAATATTGCTACTGCTACTCGCATGGACAAAGTTGGAGCAAGTATTACCAAGACAAAACCTGCAATTAGCGCCACAGGGGAAGTGCCTAAGTGAAGCCAACCTCTCATTAAGGGAGGCGCTTGAATTGGGGTTGATTCGCTAATGGCCATAAATCAATCATAGTTACAAAAGTAGCTATTACAGATTTACTTGGTAAAAACTAAGTCAATTTCTCATTGTGGAGTATAAAAAAATATCTCCCCTCTCAAATTTCTTGAGAGGGGAGATATTAGTTAATTAATTTACTTCTTTAATAGTGCTGTTACGTCAACATCTGCTGGTACCAATACTGCGTCAATTGCGTGGATGACACCGTTACTGGCCAATACATCTGCGATTACAACTTTGGCGCCATTTACTGTTACGCCATCTGCTGTGGATAGTTTTACAGTTTGACCTTCAACTGTTGCAACATCTCCATCTGTTACATCTGCTGCTAACACATTTGCTGCTACTACGTGGTAGGTCAAGATCTTTACTAATACATCTTTATTTTCTGGTAGTAGTAAGGCATCTAGTACACCTGCTGGTAGTGCTGCAAATGCATCATCTGTTGGTGCAAACACGGTGAATGGACCCATGCCGCTTAGTGTTTCTGCTAAGTCAGCTGCGGTAACTGCTGCAACTAAGGTTGCGAAACCTTCTGTTGCAATTGCTACATCAACAACTGTGCCTGGTGTTGCAGCTGCTTCTTCGGTAACTTCAGCCGCTGCTGTTGGTTCAGCAGATGTTTCTTCTGCTGCTGTGCTGCACGCTGACAATGTCAGCAATGCTGCAATTGAAAGTGCTGCGATGGAAATACGACGCATTGCTTCTCCTTGTATATAGGGGGAAATTTATCCCTCTCTTTTCAAGTTATGGGTGAAGTTATGAGCAGGCAACTTCAAAGACGGAAATTAAATGTGACCTTAAGCACTATTAAATAAAAAAACGTTTATTCATCATTTATTAACCAAATAATGAATAAACGTTATACAAACGTGATTATTTTTTGAATGCTTTCATGATATGTTCAATTCCACCACTTAGTTCAGCTGGAATCACCCAAACTTTAGAAGCTGTGCCATTAGCAATAACTGGAAGTTGTTGCAAATATTGGTAAGCCAAAACTTTTTCATCAGCATTAGAAGCATGTACTGCACCAAAGACTTTCTTGATTGCTTCTGCTTCACCATCTGCTCTTAAAATTGCAGCTTGGGCATCACCTTCGGCGCGAAGAATCTCTGCTTGACGAGCACCTTCAGCGGTAAGAATTTGACTTTGTTTCTCACCTTCTGCAGTTAAAATTGCTGCTCTTTTATCTCTTTCTGCTCTCATTTGTTTTTCCATTGACTCTTGCACACTTGGTGGGGGATCAATTGCTTTGATTTCTACACGGTTAACTTTTACTCCCCATTTACCAGTTGCTTCATCTAAAACCATTCTTAAAGCGGTGTTAATGGAATCTCTAGAAGTTAGTGCTGCTTCTAAATCAAGTCCACCCACCACGTTTCTTAAAGTAGTAACGGCAAGTTGTTCAATACCTTGAATGAAGTTTTCTATTTCATAAATAGCTGATTTTGGTTCAGTTACTTGAAAATAAATAACTGTGTCAATGGAAACAACTAAGTTATCTTCAGTAATTACAGGTTGTGGTGGGAAAGAAACCACTCGTTCACGTAAATCAATCAACGGACGTAGGCGATCAATGAAAGGAATAATGATCGCTAAACCCGCACCTAGGGTGCGGTGATAGCGACCTAATCTTTCCACAATTCCGGCACTTGCTTGAGGAACAATACGAATAGATCTGGAAAGTACTACTCCAAAAATTACAACTAACAGAATTAAAAATGCGAACGAAAATGACATTATTTTTTCCTCTCTATTCTTTTGGTTTCACTACCGCAGTAGCACCTTCAATAGCTACTACTTCAAGACGACTTTCTTTAGCAAGAGGTCCAAAATCTGTTCTGGCCCTCCATCTTTCACCGCTAATTTTTACTTCACCAGAAATATCTGTGATCTCAGATAGTGCTAATGCTGGAGCACCAATTAGAGCTTCCACATTGGTGGCATGATCTTTTGGTTTCCTTTGTAAATGTCTTAACGCAATTGGTCTTAAAAAGAGAATGGAAACGGCAGCTCCAACTCCAAAAACTATGCCTTGCACAACCAAGTTAAAACCTAAAGCACTTGCTCCTGCTGCAAGTAGTGCTGAGAATGCAAGGGAGGCAAAAAGTAAATCAACAGTGAGCATTTCAACTACTAACAAAACTCCTGAAACAGCCAGCCACATCCAATAAGGCATTTTGGGCTAATCCTCCTGATCAGAATAAGACTTGATTGATTTTTTATTTTCTCTTTCGACCTTACTACAAAAAAATAACTTGTCACCTGCGAAGGTTTTTAGCCCTATTTTCTTAACAAAACCGGTTCTTTGAGAGCACCTAGGGATGAAGCAGACTCTTCAGCTGCCTGCATGATTGCCACCACATCACGAGATTGCTGAGCATTCACACTCATCGGGGTTTTGTTCAACAAATAAGCAACCAAGCTTTGATGGAAACTAAACGGTGTTGGTTTCAAGTTATCCACAGTTTGTTTAGTTCCATCTGGTTTAAACACAGAAATAATGGCTGGCAAATCTGTCACAGTTTCACTTGAGTGATCCCATTCACCCACAATTGAGCCTTTGGTGCCTAACACAAAATATTTTGGTTTTCTAGCTGCTGCTAAATCAGAATTAGTGAAAACCGCTTGGACACCATCATTAAAAGTTAAGGTCACTTGGGAGTGATCAGCATTTGTGACATGATCCCAAACTCTTTTTTGATTCAAACCAGAAACTGATTTCAAAGGAGAAGAAATCACTGACATTATTTGATCAATGAAGTGGCTACCCCAATCAAATATGGCACCACCAGACACTTCTTTGTCTGAATGCCAATATGAACAAGGTTTGGAATAACCTCCTACAAAGCTTTCAAAGTAGAACACTTCTCCAATTGCGCCTTTTTCTATTAAGTCTTTAATGGTTAAGAAGTCAGAGTCATATCGGCGGTTTTGATAAACCACAAGGAGCAAATCTTTTGCTTTAGCTAAGGCAATTAGTTCATCACATTGCTCTGTTGTTAAGGCCATTGGTTTTTCTAACACCACATTTAGGTTTGCATTCAATGCTTTCTTGGCCCACAAGTAGTGACTATTTGGTGGGGTGGAAATTACTACTAAATCAATTTCTCCTGATGCGATCATGAGATCAGCATCAGTGAAAGTTTTAGCATCAGGAGAAATTTCTAAAGCTACTTTTAATCTTTCTGGGTTAGTGTCACAAACTGCTGCTAAAGATAAATCTGGGGTAGCTTTAATTGCTTGATTGTGTTCATCACCAATTGCGCCATAGGCAAGAAGACCGACTCTGATATTTTTTCCACTCAAGATGAGATTTACTCCAAATTCATAATCGGATCGATAAATAAGACTTGTGTAGTCTATCTAGCATCGAAATATCCACATCTTTATGAGGAAAATCACATTTTCTTGAGAAGAGATGTCAATCTTGTTCCCTTTTTCACATGTGCGCGCATCCCTTCCTCACACACCAGTGCTTACAAATTTAGACATGTGAGAAGTATTTACCAAAAAATTTTTGATTCAAGAATTATTTTTCTTCAGGAAATTGTTTTCTGAATTTTGTTCACTCAATGTTTACTTTTAGTCTATTTCAGTGTCATTGAAATTCATACGCCGATAGGTAATGTCACCTTGAAAGTAGTTAAGAAATGACTACTCGACTACCGAAAGGAAACAATGTTAAGTTTGTCAAAAAATAAACTTATCGTTGGAGCCATTGCAGCCGCTTTGTTACTAACAGCGTGCTCAGGATCTAATGATGAATCAACTGCAACTGAAAGCACCGATAGTGCTGAAGTAACTGCATTATCTGGAAGCATCGATATTGATGGATCATCAACCGTGGGTCCATTGACAGATGCGATAGCAGAGGAATATGCAAAAGTTCAACCTGGTGTGATTGTAAACCTTGCAATCTCAGGTACCGGTGGCGGTTTTGAAAGATTCTGTGAAACAGGAGATACCCAAATATCAAATGCTTCCCGACCAATCAAAGACTCAGAAGCCGAAAAGTGTAAAGCTAAAGGTATCGAATTCACAGAAATTCGTGTCGGTACAGATGCTTTAACAATGGTGACTTCAAGTGAAACACCTGAAATCATCCAATGCTTAACCACAGAAGAAGTAGTTTCTGTTTGGGGTCCAAACGCCAAGAAAAACTGGAATCAAGTTAATTCTTCATTCCCAGATTTGGAAATTAAAGTATTTGCTCCAGGAGCTGATTCTGGAACTTATGACTTTATGAACGAAGATGTTCTAGATATCGAACAACCTCGTCAGGATTACAACGCAAGTGAAGATGACAACATCATTTCACAAGGTATTGCGGGAACCACTGGATCATGGGGATTCTATGGTTTTGCTTACTATCAAAATGCGGGTCCTGAACAACGTTCACTTCAATACGATGCTGGCGCAGGATGCGTTGCACCGACTGTTGAAACAGCACAAAATGACACATACAAGATGACCAGACCATTGTTCATCTATGTCAGAAATGATGCTTTGGCAAGACCAGAAGTTGCAGATTTTGCAAACTTCTATCTTGACACAGTTGCTTCTGTAATTGGAGAAGTCGGATACATCGAAGCTCCAGCAGATGCAATTGCTAGTGCAAAGGCAGCACTACAAGCAGCAATTGGCTAAAGCTAAAAGCGAATAATCCTAGGGCAGAAGTTACTCCTTGACTTCTGCCCTATCACTCTTTAGTAGAAAGGGGTAAGAAAATTTCTGAAAATTCGATCGTAAAGATTAACAATCGTCTAGGTGAAAAAATAATTCACCGATTACTATTTTTATCCGGATCAATTTCAATTCTTACAACCCTAGGTATTATTTATGTTCTATTTAGTGAAGGAATAAATTTCTTCTCACAAATTTCTATAATTGAGTTTTTCACTGACACCGAGTGGCGCCCATTTGGTAATCCAGAAGTCGACGCTTTTCGCATAGGAATTGCCCCCCTAGTTGTAGGAACGCTCCTAGTAACAGTTGTAGCTCTTTTAGTTGCGGTGCCATTAGGTCTAGCAACAGCAATTTATTTATCTGAATATGCATCAAAAAGAATTAAAAGAAAAGTAAAACCAGTACTAGAAATTCTTGCCGGAATTCCTACAGTAGTTTTGGGATACTTTGCCTTAACTTTAGTTACGCCATTTATTAGAAACATTTTTCCAGGTGACACCATAGATATTTTCAACGCACTAAGCGCAGGTTTGGTAGTGGGAATCATGATTATTCCAACTGTTGCCTCAATTAGTGAAGATTCACTAAGTGCGGTGCCACAATCTTTAAGAAACGCATCTTATGCTTTAGGGCTACCAAAATCATCAACAGTATTAAGAGTAGTTTTCCCCGCAGCTTTATCTGGAATTATTTCTTCAATTCTGTTAGCAATGGGTCGAGCAATTGGTGAAACAATGATTGTGGCAATAGCTGCTGGAAATCTACCTTCTATGACAATAAATCCTGGAAGCCAAGTACAAACCATGACAGGCTACATCGTTCAAGCAGTTGGTGGCGAAGCATCTCGAGGCTCATTAACTTATAACTCGATCTTTGCTGTGGGCATCATATTATTCTTGATGACTTTTATTTTAAATATCATCGCAAATTATTTCACTAAAAGATTTAGAGAGGTTTACGAATGAGTTTGTTATCAACACCACGCTCAACAACCAAAGATGTGGCAATCGCTCTACAAACATCTAAAGCAAGCACCCGTAAAGAAAGAATCTTTCAAACATCTCTACTTTTTTCAACTTTGATTGGGCTAGTAGTCCTGGTGGTGTTGTTGGTAGACATTGTGATTAATGGTTTTAGCAGCATTGATTTAGGTTTTTTCACCGATTACACATCTAGAAGACCAGAAGAAACAGGCATCAGAGCAGGATTGACTGGAACATTGTCATTGATGGTGTTAGTAGCTTTGATTGCATTTCCAATAGGAGTTGGATCAGCAATTTATTTGGAAAGCTTTGCTCCCCGAACTTGGTTCACAAGATTTATGCAACTAAATATCACAAACCTAGCTGGAGTTCCTTCCGTTGTGTATGGACTTCTTGCAGCAGCACTATTTGCCTACATTCTTAATTTTGGTAGAACATTAATAACCGGAGCACTTGCTTTAGTATTACTAATTTTACCGGTGATAATTGTGGCTGGAAAAGAATCAATCAAAGCAGTCCCGCCATCGATTTACCAAGGCGCAATTGCATTAGGAGCAACACCTTGGCAAGCAGTTTATAAACAAGTATTACCAGTTGCGATGCCAGGAATTTTGACTGGAACAATTTTGGCTTTATCAAGAGCCATAGGCGAAGCAGCCCCAATTTTAGTCGCGGGCGCTGTTTTTTCTAGAAGAGCAGATAGTGAACCTTGGAATGTGACTGAACCATTTGCCGCACTTCCTGTGCAAATTTATGACTTCGTTAAACGTCCTCAAGAGGCATTTCAAGTTGAGGTAGCAGCTGCAGGCATCTTGGTGATGCTCTTTGTTTTGTTGCTGATGAATTCTGCGGCAATCATACTTCGAAATAGATATTCAAATTAAAAGGAGAAAAAAATGACAGAAACATATAAAGAAATCAACCTCAGTTCTAACCAAAGAGGGTCTAAAGATGCACTTGTTGGAGAACAAGAAACTGTTTTTTCTTTAAAGTCAGTAGGCATTAAATATGGAGATTTTAGCGCCGTAAGTGATGTCAACATGGAAATCTATAAAAATCAAGTAACAGCCTTCATTGGACCCTCAGGCTGCGGTAAATCCACATTATTAAGAACACTTAATCGAATGAATGATCTAATCCTTAACACAAAAGTAGTAGGAGAAGTCACTTATCACGGAAAAAATATCTACGATCAAGATGTCGACCCAGTTGAAGTAAGAAGAAGAATTGGAATGGTTTTCCAACAACCAAACCCTTTTCCAAAATCAATTTATGACAATATTGCTTTTGGACCAAGAAATCATGGAGTCAAAGAAGGTATAGATGACATTGTTGAAAATTCATTACGAAATGCTGCATTGTGGGACGAAGTAAAAAATAATCTAAAGTCACCAGCATTATCACTATCTGGCGGACAACAACAAAGATTGTGTATTGCCAGATCAATTGCTGTTGAACCAGATGTGATCTTGATGGATGAACCAGCTTCAGCTCTAGATCCAATTGCAACTCTAAAAATCGAACACTTGATGCGTGAGCTTGCTGCAAAGTACACAATTGTGGTTGTTACTCACAACATGCAACAAGCATTAAGAGTGTCAGACAAAACAGCGTTCTTCAACCTAGAAGTAGATGAGGAGAAAGATACCAGAACTGGTGTATTAGTTGAGTACGGTCCAACATCCAAATTATTTTCAGAGCCAGACAATGAAAAAACTAGCGATTACATCAAAGGAAAATTCGGCTAAAGAATATAGTTACAGAAAAAGTGAACTTATTTCGTTAACTTAATTACCATGATCTTGCCACTATCTGTGGTTGCAACAATGGATCTGTTCTCATCAATATCAAGATCTCTGATTCTTTCGCCCACTTCAACTCGTTCTTCACTGATGATCTCATTTTTTGCATTCATGGTCATAAACACTAATGATTCTTCTCTTAAAGTTCCCATCACAAGTTGTTTGGAATATTTACCCCAATTATCAGGCAATTGCACAAGTTCAGTGGGAGCAATGGATGGAACCCAATATTTAACTGGTTTTTCATAACCATTGTGAGCACCAGTTTTTGATGGTTTCACATAATCAGAAGAAGTGTAAGGTTTACCAAAAGTAACAAAAGGCCAACCATAATCTTTGTTTGGTTTAATAACATTTATTTCATCCCCACCACGAGGACCATGCTCAGAAATCAACAATGCTTTATTAGCAAGTAACACGATTCCTTGCGCATTTCTATGACCTGTGGATATCTTTTTAACACTGGTTTCAGTTAATTGAAACACTGAACCTAAATCGCCCCTTGCTTTAACATCGTTGATCTTGGTGAAACCAAGATCTCCAATTGTTAAATAAACACTGTTGGCATCAATTCTTTCCATACGACCTGCTGCATGTTGCACCGCTTTAATGGGCACACATGGTTTGGAAACAAACCAGGTTTTGTTCTTTACTATTTTGTTGGTTCTAAAGTTGGCATCAACTTGGTCAACTACTACTTCCACACACTTCTTACCAGCACCCAGTCTTGGATAAGAAACCAGTAATTTAGCTGAGTTTGTGCCTTCACTTAAAACTGCAATGTCAGTGATTGCAAATCTAGAATCTTTTTGTCTATCACCTGGTGCAATTAATTCACCCAATTGAATAAGAGCTCTTTTTTGACCGTCTCCCAGAAATAGTGTGCCACCGTTATTGCCACCACCAAGAATTAAGTTGCCATTTTTAAGTACCGCTAAAGCAGGGCCTCGTTCACCATTGCCAGCTCTAGTTGCTGCTTTGGAAGCATTCATTGTTTGAATATCTAGATCAATTTCAGCAAAGGCTGGGGAAGAAAAAGAGAAAAGAAATACAAAAGATAAAACAATAGATTTCTTTATCTTCATATTTACCTTCTCTTTTAACTCAAAAAAGGGTCTCATTCGAAGATAACATGAATAAAAAGAAGATGCCCGTTGGGTTAATTTTGGGTAAAACATGGAGTAAATCGAGTTTTCTAAACGTGCTTGATGCCCAAATTGTGTTTAGTATTGCTAATAAGACCTAGCAGGCACCGTCGGTGCCCGAATTAAATAATCAAAGAAACGAGTAAAGATTCAATATGAATGAAGAAACACTAATCAATATGTGGAACGCTAAGAGAAAAGGCATTGCTCATTCTCAAATAGTTTCAGTGATCATGATTGCAACAGTGGTAGCTCTCGTTGTAACCGGTCAATTTGCAACTGCATCAGATGACATCAAGATCATGGCCTTAGCAGCAGTTGGTACAACTGGGATTTTGTCATTGATTTCTCAATTAGCAATCATTAGAGAAGCAAACATGATTGTGAAGGATTTAGCAAAAGCTAAAACCAACACTGGCAAAATCATTGCAGCCTCTGGTTCCTACTTGCAACTAACCCAAGTGGTCATGGTGCTCTTTGGACTTGGCCTATTTGCCCTAATATTTGGCGCAATCTGGTAAGAAAAAGAATCTAGTAGAAAAGGCAAATGAGATGGAAATTGTAATACTAATTGCAGTATTGGTCGTTGTCTCATTTGCCTTTCTATTTGTTTTTAGAAAGCAAAATAAAGAACTAAAAGGATTACGAAAAGTAAGTGGTCGTGGGGGAGATTTTCAAGAATAGTTAATATTCTTGAGTTTTACTTGAAATAAATTAAGTTTTAAGTCACAATTGCTAAATGGCCACATTATTAGTTAAAGATATTCCTGATGATTTATACCTTGCATTCTCAAAACTTGCTGCCCAAAAGGGGCTCACCCTCGAAAATGCAGTTAATAAAGCCATAAAGAATTTTGTTGAAAGTTTTAGTGTTGAAGTAAGACTGGAACAAATAAGTGAAAGATTTGGGATTTCAATTGATCCTGCAGAAATTTCTAACATCATCAATGAGGAAAGAAACAAAAGATAAGTTCAAAAGAACTAATTTAACCTTCGATTAATCCTTCAGGAGTTCCATGAACTCCAGCAATATCACCAGGTGTTCCATCAGGTCTAATCTTTTTACTCCAATTAGGTGGAATTATTCCTAGTTTTCCTTTTTGGAAATCTTCAAATGCTTGCAAGACTTCTGTTTTGGTATTCATCACAAAAGGTCCCATCCAAGCAACAGGTTCATTAATAGGAAGTCCACCAAGAATTAACACATCCATTTCAGGAGATCTTGATTCTTGAGTTTTAGCAGCTCTTACTACTAAAACTTCACCATCTTTTAATACCGCTAATTGACCCATTTGCATAGGTTGTCTTTCATCTCCTACAGTTCCAAAACCATTAAGAGTGTAGATAAGAGAGTTGTATTCCTTTTTCCAAGGAAGTCTTAATTCACTTCCTGGCTGCAATGTGGCATGAACAATTGTGATTGGAGTTTGAGTAGACCCTGGTCCCTTATGACCATCAATTTCTCCAGCAATAATTCTGATTAAAACTCCACCGTCACTAGTTGTGGCAAGAGCAACATCTTTTGCTCTTAAGTCTTGATATTTTGGTGGACTCCATTTTTTAGCCTTGGGAAGATTTACCCACAATTGAAAACCATGAAATAGTCCACCAGAAACAACTAAGTGTTCTGGCGGAGTTTCAATATGTAAAATTCCTGAACCAGCAGTCATCCATTGAGTGTCACCATTGCTGATTGTTCCACCACCACCGTGATTGTCGTAATGATCAAAAATTCCATCAATGATGTAGGTAACTGTTTCAAAACCACGATGTGGATGCCAGGGAGTTCCCTTTGGTTCTCCTGGAGAATATTCAACTTCACCCATTTGATCTAAATGAATAAATGGATCAAGATCTGTCATAACAACACCTTGGAAAGCTCTTCTTACTGGAAAGCCTTCACCTTCAAAACCTTGTGGAGCTGTTGTTACTTTCACAACTTTTCTAGCTGAAGCACTCGGGCGAGGGAAAATACGAGGAAGAACCGTAATGTCGCTAACACTTATTGCTGGCACTTTTAAATCCCCCGAGTTTTTAGGTCAATGTCTTTATTCTACTTATATAGTAATCCGAGCGCATTTTTACTAGTTTCTTCACCCCACCTGTTAGATTCAAAGTATGCAAAAACCTACCCTTACAGACTGGCGCTCTCTATATTTATATCTAGTTTGCTTGATCTGCATCATCACCATAATTTTCACAACCTTTTCCCTGGTGGACAACATCATGAGATTGGTTTACCCAGCTCCTGCCTACATAGATCCATATATGAGTCAACCGGTGAAAGTAAACATCGATTTACTCAATGAACAACAAGCTCAAACAGAATTTAGAAACGGTATTACTGGTCTGGTGGGAAATGTGAGTGCTTATCTATTAGTCATTCCATTGTTTATCTTCCATTGGAGACTTGCTAACAAGAAAACAACTTCAAGAAAAAGATAAAAAATCCAAGGCCAAATGAAAAGCGGGTGTTTGCTAAATACGCAAACACCCGCTTTATTTCTTTATTTAATTGATTAAAACTTTTCTGGTTTGCCACCGAAACGGTTATTGCCTGTATCTCCAGGGGTAGCTAGAAGATAAAGATTAAACAATGGGATTAATACATACCAACCGGCTTTGTTTCGATCATGCATTCTTCTTACAGCAGCGGAAAGGTAGGGAAGAAGTAAACCTAGTGTTACTAAAGATCCCACAAAGTCAGCTATTAGATTTCCTAAAAGGTTAGCGGCATAAAAGAAGATGAAGAAATACCAGAATTCACTGCGGGATGCTCGGCCTTGAAAAACAGCATAGTTTTGTAAACACTTTTGTACAGCTTTAGTTGCTGAGGTGAGGAAGTTATTCAATTTATTTGTTCTCCTTGTTTTGCTTCTATTTTAGGCTATAAGACAGGTTTGTTTGCTTAAGAGAGAGGTTAATTGGTAGAAAAAATAAATATCTAAAGCGCGAAACCGGGTCTACCCACATGTTCGGCGGGTGCCCGGTTCACTTCTAAACAACAGGATGTTTAGCTATTTATAAATATACATCATAACGTGATAAATCAAAATAGGTTTAAACCAAAAGGATTACAAATCAGTAAAAAAGTTGACAAAAATTACTATTAATATAAATTAGACACATGAAAAGAATCAAGAATTCACTTAAGAATAGAGAAATATTAAAGATGGATTGTCATGAAGATGAGATAGTTGACCAGATCCAAATTTTAAGAAGCCTAGTTTTATCTAGATCAGGTGGAGTAAACCCAGATTTATTAAGACAATGGGTTAAGTCTGGCAGGGAGTAGAGGACTCAATTATTCAAATTGATTTGTATTTAGTTGAAATATGGTGAACAATAAAGCCTAAAACTTGTTGGCCTTTTTATCTGCTAATGTGATTTGTATGCCCCTAAGTGATTCCAGTAAACCTCAAACATTTGATAAAGACATCTTTGCTGATGTTTTAAAGCACAACCAAAGCTTTGTTTCCACATTCCAACATGAGGAATTAACCGGAACAGCTAAAGAAGGTATAGCAATTGTTACTTGTATGGATTCAAGAATTTCACCTCTGGCTGTGGTGGGAATGAAACCAGGAGATGCCAAGATTTTAAGAAACGCAGGTGCAAGAGTTACCGATGACGTTTTAAGAACATTAGTTCTTGCAAGTTATTTATTAGGGGTAAAAAGAATCTTGATCATGCCCCACACAGATTGTCGAATGGCTGCGGGGGATGAAGCTGCAATTCATGAAAAAATTAGAAAAGAACATGGCGTTGACACCAGAAGTTTAGAATTTAGAACAGTGAGTGATCAAAGAGCAGCCCTTATTACTGATGTTATTAGAGTTCGTTCTTACCCACTATTAAATAATGAAGTTGTGGTTGGTGGCGCAATTTATAACGTTTCAACTGGCTTATTAGAACCAGTGGATGCTTAAATAGTATTTGATTTTTCTTTCAGTAATTGATCTAAATCTTTTAATCTCTTTAAACCATTAACGCCTTGGCTCATTCGAGGATTCTTGGCAAATTTATCTTTATGGGTGTTTAAGAATTTCCAATAACCTGCAGTAAATGGACAGGCATCTTTGCCAACTCTGACATCTGGTTTATAAACACAACCTCCACAAAAATTACTCATTTTATTTATGTAACTGCCACCACTTGTATAAGGCTTAGTGGACATTTTTCCACCATCTGCAT
>Ga0247832_1004155_pt1 | contig 18562 bp, 12 predicted proteins | sample LaCruzMarch2015__10_FD_192407 | JGI IMG/M metagenome (GOLD analysis project Ga0247832, IMG submission 192407) | Freshwater microbial communities from meromictic Lake La Cruz, Castile-La Mancha, Spain - LaCruzMarch2015_4m | ecosystem: Environmental > Aquatic > Freshwater > Lake | place: Spain... | reverse complement strand
CGGTTCGGAGCGGTGTTCCCAAGGCATAAGGTGTTGGCCATGTCTTTACGCCCAACCAGCCCCGATGCCAACCCCGCCGTCCCATCGACACTGAGCAGCGCTATTTTTGTTGGTAAAAATGAACAAATAAGTTAAACGACTGTCTGAATTAACAGAGTAAATATGTCTTTGCATAGGCCATTTTCTCTGTAAATCCATGGCCGTCACCCTTGACAACAGAAAAAGATCTGGGACTTTGAACTTCTCCCCCATGAAGTTTGCCCCCGCAGTCTGGCGGCGCCTGTTGGCTGTCGTCTGTGTTTTGTTTGTCCTCCCGGGGGGGCGCCTTCCTTCGGCCCACGCCGAGGCGATGCTCCAGCTTTTCAACGTTTCCTGGTCGGAGGTGGCGCGGAAAATGCCCGAGTTGGCCGAGGCCGGCTACAACTCCCTCTGGCTGCCTCCCCCGGCCAAAGCCTCCGGCGGGCTCTCAGTGGGCTATGATCTCTGGGATCCCTACGACCTCGGTTCCAAGGACCAACGCAACACCGTGCGCACCCGCTACGGCACCGAAGCCGACTTGCTGTACATGATGGAAGTGGCGCATCGGCTCGGAATCCGGGTCTACTTCGACAAGATCATGAACCACCGGGCCTTCGACGTGCCCGGCTTCAATGAGAACACCCCGATCGGGGGCGAAGGGCAAACCGAGCTCTACCCCGGCATGGTCCCCGAGGATTTCCACCTCCGGAAAACCGAAGATGGATTCTACCGCAAGTGGGACAACACCCGCGATTGGGGCAGCGCCTGGCAGGTGCAGAACCTGGGGTTGTCCGACCTGATCGACATCGCGCACGAGACACCCAACGCAAACTTCGGACCATCGGAAGGCTCGACCCACCCGAAGTTTTCTTTCGTCCGCGACCTCGAACGTCCCGGACAATATGACAAAGACAAGGACGGTAACACGGCTTATTTCGGGATCTTGCTCGATCAGGCGCGGGCCGAGTTGGGTGCCGGGGCGACGGATGAAGAGATCCGCCTCAAAGCCCGCGCATACATTCTGGCCAACCGCGGGGCTTTCGTGGAGGACGTCGGTGCCTACTTGATTCGCGCGGCGCGTTGGACGATCGATCGCACCAAGGCCGACGGGTTCCGTCTCGACGCGGTCAAGCACGTGCCGGATTACTTCTTCGGCCAGCAATCCGGCACCGGCAAAGACACCAACAGCGCCGGCTACCTCGGCGGGGTGCAATGGCAATTCAACCGCACCCGTGGTTTCAGCGACGCCAACCACCGCGATTCCGTTTTCGAAGACAAGGTGCCGCGCGATGACGCCCTTGCTTTCGGCGAGCACCTCGGCCAGCCACCCGGCTACGGGGGCTACTGGGATGCGGGCATGCGTCTGGTCGACAACGACCTCCGCTCGAAACTCAACGGCACTCTCGGCAATCCCGGTGCCGGCTTGCAGGGCCTCGATGCGCCCGGAGCCGGCGGGTTCCCCCAAGGCATGGGTGTGACCCACGCCAACAGCCACGACAGCGACTTTGCCGCGCTGAAGGAATGGCAGCATGCTTTCTACATGACCCGCGAGGGCATGGGGCTGATTTATTCCGACGGCTACAACAAAGCCGAGACCCTCGGCGAATCGGGCGGCGCTTTCCCGCGGCACGCCAACACCGCCTATCTCGGCCAGTTCGGCGACCCGCGTATCCCGAACATCTTGAAAATCCACAACGACTTCGCCCGCGGCTTGCAGCAAGGCCTCTGGGCCGACGGCGACTTCCTCGCCTTCGAGCGCCGCGACAACCGCAATCCGGACGGCTCCACCCGCAGCGGCAACGCCGGGGATGAGATCACCATGGTCGTGATGATGAATGACAACACGACGCAAGGGCAGTCGCGTGCCTTCAGCCACAGCTTCGGCAATGGGGCCTACCTCCACCAGTATGCCCGGGGACCCGGCAGTATGACCGGCTTTTACAGCACCAACCTCTCCACCGTGACCGTCCCGCCCGGCGGCTACTTCGTTTTCAGCTGGCGCACCCCGGAGCTTTCCACCCTCTGGCCCGAGGCGGCCATCACGCTTTACCAGAGCAATTCTGCCAACGGCCGACTCGAGGAGGTTCCGCGGATCACTGTCACCCGCCAGGACGGGCGCGATGGCGATGCGTCCTTCAACCCCGATGGCTTGGACAACCGCGGCTACCCGGACGGCGCCACGCCGGTTCCGTATACCTACCAAACCACCCTTCCCGTGGTGAAGGGCGGCAGCCCGCTGACCATTCTCGCGCGCGCCGACGGCTCGGCGGCAAACATCCTCGTCAAGCTCGACGGCGGTGTAAATCTCAACACCAGCCGCCTCGGCACCGACCCCGCGTGGCGCGACAACCCCCCGGGTCTGCGCACGGACACCTGGCTCGGCTACGAACAGCCGCTGTTTGTCGACCGTCAGCACCCGGAAAAATTCGCGGCCAAGGACACCGCCCGCTGCAAGATCGGCTCGGCCAGGGATGCTGCTGGCCAACGCGAAGCCGAGACCTATGTGAAAGTCATAGGCGGCGCCGTTTCCATCAACAACGGGCCGACCGGCGCCAACAATTACGGCACCGAGAACGGCAACCAGGCCTCCTGGGTTTATCATGATCCCGCGGACAATGTCGGCGGGATCGCCGACCCGCCCCAACAACTCGACGACGCGGGTGCCGCCATCATCATTTGGGCCAAGAGCAATTCGGTCGGCGGCGGGTTCAAAGCCTTTGTTTATTATACCCTCGACGGTTCCTCCCCCGAGGGTGCCGGTGGCATCGGTCGCGGCACCACCCGGGTGGCCGAGCTGAACTATCGCCACAGCCAGACCGGCGACGACTGGTGGGGTTCGGCCAGTATTCCCAAGCCGGCCGCCGGCACCGTGCTGACGTACAAAATCGGTTTCTTCAAGAACGAGGGCGCCGGCGCGCCGTCTTGGTGGCCGGCCAGTGAATCCGCCGTCAGCTACAAAAAGAAAATGCTCACCACCTTCCGCGTGGCCGACTTCGATCCCGCGACCGTCCAGCATTTTCCCCACAATGATTACGCCCGCGTGCCGACCCCCGGCGTCGATTACACCAACTGGCCGTTCGCCCTGCAAACCGGCCTCTCCGAGGGCTTCCACGTCCTTCGTGCCCGCGCTTTCCTCAACCGCGGCCCCAACCAGGCGCCGCTCTACAACACCTTTGTCCAGACGTTTTACTATGACGCAAAGACACCGGATGGCGAACTGGCTTTCCCCGCCGCCAACGGCGAAACGGTTGGTGGCTCCGGCTACGAGATGGTCGTGCGCACGGACATGACCGTCGAGGAAGTCTGGTATTCCATCGCCGATTCCGAGACCGACAACGACGATGCGGTCACGCGCCGGCAGAACGGAAACGGCGCCGGTTTCGAGCCCTTTGCCGACGCCAACAACAACGGCGTTTGGAACGAGGGTGAAACTTTCACCGATCTCAACGGCAACGGAAGCCATGACACGACCCTGAATCCGACCTGGGCCCGTGCTACCGAGGTGACACCCAGCCCGTCGATCGACAGTCCCCACCAGAAAGAGTGGCGGTTCACCTACAACAACATCCCGGTTTCCGGTGCAGCAACGATCAAAGTCCGCCTCCTCGAGGCCTCCTCGTCCCGCGATCTCAGCCTCGGGGCGACCGCGGCCCACGTGCGCGAGATCACCCGCAGCGTCCAGACCCTGGGCAACGCGGAGCGCCTCCTTGTCGCCTTCCCGGCCAATGACGGCGACGAGGTCGACGACAACTACATCATGCGCGTCTGGTTCCCCAAGACATGGAGCAATGTCTCCATCACGCCCGCGCAGATGATGGCGCGGTTCACGTTCCTGGCCGAGGGCAATGCGCAGGACCGCGACAGTTGGTCCATCGACTACGGCAGCTTCGGTCCCGGCAGCGCCTTTCACCAGCTCTCTATCCCTTTGCCGAATCTTTATAACTCCGCCGTGCCCCAGCAGGAGTTCCGCGTCGTCTATCGTGATCCGGGCGACACCAGCCGCACCTTCACGGCCATCCGGCGCGTCACCGTCAACGCGAGCGACAAACCCTTCCTCCGTATTACCCGACCGACCGTGGTCGGCCCCGACGGCCGTCCGACGGAACTCATTCTTCCCGACGGTCCGGGTCCCGATGCCATGGCCTACTTGGTCCAAGTGGAGACCGACTCCGGGGTGACCGACGCACCGACGCTGACCGGCATCGCCGTCAGCGGAGACCCCGTGTCCGAAACAAACGGCAATATCAGGCTGTGGAGCTACACGTGGAACATCACCGCGCCCGGCAGCTACGTCATCGAGGCCGAGGCACCGCTTGACGGCGTTGTCACCAGGACCTCGCGCAATGCCTCCGTCGTCCTGCGCCAAATCGTCGAGCCTTCCGGCTTCGATGGCCGCGATGACGACAACGACGGATTGGTCAACATCGACGAGAGCAACCGCAAGGCGCTTCCGGCCGCAAACGCCGAGACTTGGAGCAATGGCGACGTCCACATCCACTTCGCCACTGGCCGCTCGCTTCCGACCAGCCCCGACAGCGACAGCGACGGCTTGCCCGACGGTCTCGAGGTCGGCTGGCGCACGGCGTCCTCGCCGCCGACCGATTTGACGGCCGACAGCAACGGCGATGGGTCCCCCAACTTCATCGGCGACTTGGATCCCCCGCTTTATGCCGCGGTGCAGAACCATCCGGCGGTGCCCGGCGTCGGCTCGCAGAGCCAAGGCGACGACCGCGCCCGCCAAGCGGCCGGCTCGGTGACCGATCCGCTCAATCCCGACACCGATGGCGATGGCATCCCCGACGGCGTCGAGGATGCCAACCGCAACGGCTGGACCGATGGCGACGGCAAACCGCTGCAACTTGCCGCCACGATCAACCAATACACCAACAGCGCGAACCGCCCGAATCTCGGTGACTGGCCCAACAACACAATCGAGTCCTTTGAGACTTGGCAGGAGACCACTCCCGCCAAAGCCGACTCCGATGGTGACGGGCTGAACGACGGCAATGGCGAGGATCAAAATTTCAACGGTCGCACCGATATCTTCCTCAAGGCCGAGGACGGCACCCTCACCGAATTGCTCCTGTCGGCCAACCCGCCATTCCGCCTCGGCGGCGCCGCCTCCCGCGCGATCAATTACACCGCGCTGTTCGCCGCCTACGCGCCCGCCGGCAACGGCACCGCGCAGACCGACGGTTGGCCGAAAATCGTCATCAGCGAGACCGATCCGTTGCGCACCGACACGGACGGTGACGGACAGCCCGACGGCTGGGAAGTCAACCACGGCCTTGATCCGCTCGACAACGGCACTTACAGCTTCCGCGAAGGCGGCCCCGGCAACATCAACAACGGTTCCGCGGGCGATCCCGACAACGACGGCCTCGACAATGCCTCCGAACTTGCCAATGGCACGCATCCGAACCAGTCCAACACCGGCGGCGGAGGCGGGGCGGGCGAGGGGGCCATCACCATCGGCAGTTTCACCGATTGGACGCACGAAGATCTGCTCGTGCTCGATGAATACAACGAAGGCGGCAGCCAGCGCGCCGATGTCTACCGCACCAATGCAAACGACAACTCGCGCGACATCGTCGCCTTCAGCTTCCGCGATGGCGGCGCTGCTTCGGCCGGCGGGGACGGACGCCTCTACTTCCGCGTCGACTTCATGGACCTCGCGCCGAATGCCTGGCAGGGCCAGGTCGATGCCTACATCGTCATCGACAACGGCAACCCTGCCGTCGGCGAGCGCGCCGTTCCCAACGAGGTCGACATCGCCACCGACATGCGCTGGGAGGCGGTCGTTGCGGCCTATGGCCAAGACCTCGGCTCGATCTTCATCGACACCAACCGCGGCAATAACACGATCGACCAGTTCCAGAACCCGGCCAGCTTCGGCGTCATCTCGCGCGGCTTCGGCACCGGACGCGACCGCATCGCCTGGTCCAGCAGCTATGATGCGGTCGAGATTTCCGTCGACCGGCAGCACCTCATCGATGCCGGCTGGGGAGGCAATCCGGACACGCTCAACTTCCAAGTCTTCAGCACCATGCCGAACACCATCGGCAGCGGCAGCGGGGACATTCCGGGCCGCAACGACATCCGTGACACCATCGACGACGACTGGCTGGCCTCCGATTTCTGGCGCGACCAGGACAACATCCGTATCAACGGCAAACTCTCCGGTTACTTCGGGCGCGACCTGACCCAGGGTAACATCGACAACCGCAAGAACAACGACCGCTACAAGAACGCCAAGGTTGTGCTTCTCGCCCACGGCAACCAAGCCATCGACCGCGCCGAGACCGCGCAGGGCTGGGTTCGCCGCGGCACCCCCGCCGTCGGTTACTCCCGCCTGCTCGAGACTCACGAGGCCTACAACGCGCCACTCACCCTGCACATCACCCCGACGCTCGCTTCCGCCCTGCAGTGGGCCAAGAACCCGAATGCCGGCCCGTGGCCGAACAACGACGGCCCGACTTTCAACGACCGCATCCGTGCGCTCGTCGGCCAGGGCAAGGTCTCGCTGGTCGGCTCGACCTTCGCCGACCACGTGCCGAAATACTTCCAGTCCGAATTCAACACCGCCAACAAGGAAGTCGCCGAGAAATTCCTCGATACCATCTACGGCAACAACGACCCGGCCGCCTCGCGCCGCATCTTCTGGCCGTCCGAGCGCGTGCTCGACCACACCAGCCTCGAGATGATCAAGGGCATGGGCTACGGCTACACCTTCGCCGACCAGATGCGCCACTTCGTCAAGTGGTTCGGCCGCCCCAGTGCGCTGGGCACTCCGGGCTACCGCCTCAACGAGGTCAACGGCATGAAGATCTTCCCCATCCACGACGTGACCAGCGAGTATCTCGACAGTACGCTCGACGAAGGCACCCCGCTTCCCGTCAGGCAGCTCCTCTCGCGCCGGTCCCGCAGCGGCACGCAGGACCAAGTCGTCGTCCTCTGGCGCGACTTCGACGACTTCTCAAGCGACAGCCGCGCCAGCAGCTACGACGCCAACATCCGCTGGCTGGCCGGCCGTCCGTGGATCCGTCTGGTCACCGCCGGGCAGATCGCCGACGGCCAGGTCCAATACCCGCGGCAGGACAACGGGCAGCTCACCGGCACGTGGGGCACGGTCAACCATGGGGCCGGTAAAAGTCTCCGCCTCACCGCCAAAGACTGGGTCGATTGGGCGACGAACGAAAATTATGACAATTGGTTCAACAAGTTGAAGGTGCGGACTTTCACGGCCGGAAGCGCCTTTGGTCAGGTCGGGGTCGACGGCCACGCCGACGCCGCGTGGAATTCGGCCAAGACCGCCACCGCGGCCAACCTCCAAGACGTGGCGCGCGCCGTGGTCGGCGGGGCCATGTTCCAGATCGCCTTCTACCTGCCCGACCAAGCCGCCGACCTGAGCAAATACAGCACCGGCGACTACATCAACCCCGCCTCGCTCGGCAACCAGGCCATGGCCGACTTCGCCAGAAACTCCCAGGGCCAGGCCCGCTTCGCCCATGTCTTCGGCCGTGTGCAACAATGGGCCGCCTCGGCCGATGCCTCGACCCACGAGGCGGTGGAGGAGGATGTCGATCTCGACGGCCAGCCCGAGTACCTCCTCTTCAACAGCCGTGTCTTCGCTGTCTTCGAGGCGAGGGGCGGACGCATGACCGCCGCCTGGATGCGCCATCCGACCGACGGCAAGGTCTGGCAAGTCGCGGGCAACTTCGCCTCCTACGGCAACACCGACACCGAGGACGAAGGGGCCAGCAATGAAACGGCTTTCCGCACCAGCGGGTTCAAGGACTGGTCGGCAATCTCGGGTTCCGCCTCCAGCAGCACCGGCGTCAACGCCGACTACAACGTCGCCGCAGCCCCCGACGGCAGCAAAGGTTGGACCTTCACTTCCGGCGGCGTGAGCAAAACGATCACCCTGCCCGATGCCGCCAACGGCCGGCTTGCCGCCCGCTACACGCTGAGCGGTCCGGACAAACTCCGCGTGCGCTTCGGCCTCTCGCCGAACCTCCTCGACCTCCTGATCCGCGGCCAGGAAGGCCTCACGACCGAGGTGGTCGAAGGAACCCGCGTCAGCGTGGCCAACGCCGGCGGCAGCGAAGTGGTCCGTGCCTGGGTCGAAGGTCCGCAAATCAACGCGACCGCTGTCGACACGGCCGCGACCACCACCGTCCAGCGCCGCAACCAAGCCCAGACCCATCAGGTCGAAGTCGAAATGACCGGCGCCGGTCCGCATCTCGTCACCCTCGGTTTCGACGACGGCAGCGATGCGCCGGCTGTGACCGACGGCATTCCCGACACCTGGTGGAATGAATACAACGTTCCGGCCGACGAGCGCGTGGCCGCGGCCGATCGCGACGGCGACGATGTGACCAACATGCAGGAATACGTCCTCGGCTCGGACCCTAACGACGTCTCCAGCGGCTTTCCCTCGCTGGGCGTCCTATCGACCGGCGACACGTTCCGGGTAAGCTTCCCGACCGTGGCCGGCCGCCGTTACACTGTGATGGCTTCAAGCAGCCTTACCGGCGGGCTGTGGACGGCCGTGACCAACTTGGCCGGAGGCCAATCCAATCCGGTGACCGGCGATGGCACGACCCAGACGGTCACCGAAACCGGCCTCGGCACGACCGGTGCGCGCTTCTACCGCGTCTTGGTCGAGCTTGGCGGGTCTTCCGATCCGGGCGGGGACGGGATCTGAGGCCCGGACCCAACCGGTGGGGTGCTCCCTAGGTATTTACCCAATAAATTGTGGTTGCAGACCCCAAGGGAATCTGTCAACACAACAGGTTGTTATGGCCAAGAAAAAACCAACCAAGAAAAAACCAGCCAAGAAAACCGTCAAAAAAGTCGCCAAGAAAAAAGTGGTGAAGAAAAAACGGAAAGCCAATCCCGCGCTCATGAAGCCGGTGACGCCTTCCGCCGCTCTCGCCGCCATTGTTGGCGCCAAGCCCGCTGCCCGCGGACAAATGACGAAAAGGCTCTGGGACTACATCAAGAAGAACAAACTGCAGGACAAAGTCAAAAAGACGATGATCCACGCTGACGACAATCTGAAGGTCATCTTCGGAGGCAAAAAACTCGTCAGCATGTTCGAGATGACCAAGCACGTCTCCAAGCACCTCAAATAACCTCCCGGTTATTCTTCACCAACCGGCGGCTTCGCAAGAGGCCGCCGGTTTTTTTGTGCCCATGCCGGTCCAACGACCGGCGACTAATCCACGATCACTTGCCGCCCCCGTCTTCTCCGGCGGGAGCTTCCGCGGATGCTACATGTGCGGCACGGAGGCATTCATCGCGGCGGAAAGCGCAATGATCGCCTCGGTCGTGGCCGTGCCCACTTCGCGGCCGACCAAATCCATCTTGGCCAGCGTGGCCAGACGTTGTTCGCGGGCCGCAAACTCCGGTCCGTCGAAAATGTGGTCGGTCAAACGGCATCCATGCAAGAGGCTGATGAGTATGGCGTCGCGCGGGTCGGGCAAATCTTCACCCAGGATGAGCTCCCCGAGTCGCGTGCGCACCTCGGTGCGCTCGTGGCCGTCCACCGTGGGGTAGCGCCGGAGACCGATGACCCAGAGGATTTTTTTATCCTCGCGGCGCAAGATGCCGCGGGCCATGAGGCGGTCGAGCGCGGGTTGCTCGATCTCCTTCCGCTGGTCCGAGAGCACGGAAAGCCAATAGGCCACGGAGTGGGTCGTGGTCCCCGCCGTGATCAGTTCGAGCCAGGGATCGAGCAGGGGATCGCCGGTGGGCGAAGGATCCAAAACGGTCAATCGCTCCGGGTCGGTGTCGATTTTTCCGGCCACGGCGAGATCGGCCAGCACGGCCCCGGCCAATCCGTAGCTCAGCGCGGTGACCGGCAGGTGCAGCTGTGCTCCGGTTTGGTCGTCGAGGGCGAGGAGGACGATTTCTTCGGTGAAGGTGAGTTGGTTCATGGCTTTAGGCGGTGGCCGACTCTACGTTGTCGTGAATCTCGAGCACGTCGAGAAACCCGGAGATTTCGAAAATTTCGCGCAACGGAGGGGTCAACGCGGCGAAACCGCAGCGTCCGCCGGCGGTCTTCAGTTTCTTCGCCGCGGAGAGGAAGACGCGCAGGCCCGCACTGCTCGCGTATTCGATGCCGGAGCAATCGAAGACCAGGCGCGTCGCCCCGGAGGACAACAGTGTGGCGACTTTTTCTTCGACGGCCGGGGCGGTCAGGCCGTCGAGCCGTCCGCGGAGAACGAGAAAAGGGGTGCCGTGCAGAACCGACTCGGTGATTTCCATGACCTTGGATAGTGCAGGGCCGGACTCCGGTGATCAACCGTAGCTTTTGCTGAATTTCTTTTTGCCGTCATCCTCGTCCGGCGGGGTGTCGGAAGCAGGTGCTGCGGGTTTTTCCTCGGCCGCCGTGACCGCCGGTGCGGCTGCCGGCGCCTGATGCCCCGCCTCGACGAAGGCCAGCTGCAAATCGGCCAGCACCTTGGTCAGCATATCTTCTTCTTCCTTGGTCAGATTCCCCCGCGTCTTTTCGCGGATCATTTCGAGTTGGTCGATGAAGATGCGGGCCACGGGCAGATTGGGATCCATCATGGTGCCGTCGGGGCCGGGAATTTGCCCGAGCATCAACGCAATCTGCTGCGCCTGCATGAGAATGAATTCGATGAAGCGGCGGGTCATTTCGCCGGACTGTTGGGATTGTTGGACTTCGGCCATTTGTTGTTTTTACGTCTTCGGCTCGAGGATTGCAATGGAGCGGCGGCTCACTGGCCCGGTCGAAAACAAACGGACGAGCGAGCCGCTCGTCCCTACCTCGCACAAACCGCCGCGACAAGCTATGCGGTGGCCGTTGGCTCCGGCGTGACCAGCACCGTGGCGCGGAAGGGTTCGCGAAAATACTTCCGGGCCACATCCCGCACTTCTTCGAGCGTAACCGCGTTGATTTCCGCCGCGCGCTCCGCGTGGTGCTCGGCGCCGAGTCCGTACAACTCGTCCACCGCGACGACGTGAGCGAAGGCTTCGAGTGACTGGTTGCGGATGGCCTCGCCGCCGATGAGCTTTTTCTTGGCGCGGAGCAATTCGGCTTCGGTCAGGCCGTCTTCGGCCAGCGAGGCAATTTCTTCGTCGAAATTTTTCCGCACGAGGTCGACCTTGGCCGGGTCGGTGCCGAGGTAGAAGGTGAAGATGCCCGGGGCGAAGCCCATCATCTGCGCGGCGCCGACAAAGTAGGCCAACCCGAGTTCCTCCCGGATGCGGTGAAAAAAGCGGGAAGACATGTCGCTGCTTGCCGTGTCGATCAATTCGAGGGCCACGCGGTCCGGACTCAGGGCGTCCGCCCCGCGGAAGCCGGCCATGAGCACGGCTTGCTGCTTGGGTTCGTTGGCCACCACTTCAATGGCGGCGGTCAGCGCGGCGGCCGCCGGCGGATCGGTCATGAGCAGTTCCCCGGTCGGGAGCGGGCCGAACATTTCCGCGGTCAGGGCGAGCACTTCTTCCCGGGAAACATCGCCGAAGATGGCGAGCACGCCGTTTTTGGCCGTGACGCAGGTGTCGCGGAAGGCGAGCAACTGGGCGCGGGTCAGAGCCTCGACCGATTCCGCGGTGCCGTTCGAGCGCAGTCCGTAAGGATGGTCCCCGAACACGGCACGGCGCATGGCGTGGCGCGCGATCGTGGTGATCTGTTCGTCCTCCGCTTTGATCGCGGCAATCTGGTCTTCCTTCTCGCGGGCGACTTCCTCCTCGGGGAAAGTCGCATGGACCAGCACGTCGGACAAAATGTCCATGCCGAGCCGCAGGTCGGGTTTCATCACCTCGACCGAAACACTGAAGCTGTTGTTCCCGGAGTCGGCGCGGATTTGTCCGCCCACCGCTTCGATCTCATCGTTGAGTTGCTCGCCGTCACGGCGGGCCGTGCCCTTGATCAGCGTGCGGGCGGCCAGGGCGGTGACGCCATTGGTCCCGGCCGTTTCGGCGAGAAGACCGCCGCGGAAGACGGAGACGAAGTTGACCAGCGGGAGTTTGCGGTCCTCGCAGACCAGCACGCGCAGTCCGTTCGGCAGGGTGAAGTGTTCGATCCGGCGAGTGCCCCGCGCGGCGGCCTCTTTGACCGTGCGGTCCAGGGAACCTTTGGGATTGAGCGAGGTGACGGTGGCCTTCGATCCGGCCAGGTATTGGCAGGCCACACGTTGCAGGTCGGCGGCCTCGACGCGACCGACATGGTCGAGGTATTCGGAGCCGAGATCGGGATTGCGGGCCAGCAGCCAGCTCCCGCCGATGTCCGAGGCGCGGCCGCGTGCGGTGGAGAGGTTGCTGATTTGGTCGGCCAGGATGCTCTTGCGGGCTTTGGTCACCTCGCTGCTCGCGGCCGCCTGTCCGCGGTAGCGGGCGACGATGTCGAGCACCGCGCTTTCCGCCTCGGCGCGTTTTTCCGGCTCGCAAAGGAAGTCGATGCCGAAGAGCCCCATTTCTCCCGCCATGTAGGAGTAGGCGGAAATGTGGTGGACGAGATTGCGTTTCTCGCGCAATTCGAGATGCAGCGGCGTGCTGCGTCCGCCGCCCAGCACGGTGGCCAGCACATCCAGCGCGGCGGTGTCTGGGTGGGTGACCGGCGGGATATGCCAGACGAGCGAGCAACGCGTCAGCTCGGTCTCGAATTCCTCGTGCGCCTCGCGGCGTCCGAGTTGCGGCGGTTCGTGCGGGATGAAAAGCGGGGGTTGGACGCGGCGCGGGGCGAGGCCGAACCATTTTTCCGCCTCGGAAAATATTTGCGCCGTGTCGACGTCGCCGGTCACGACGAGGAACATGTTCTCCGGGGTGTAGCGGCTCCGGTAGTAGGCGACGAGGTCGTCGCGGGTCAGGCGGTTGAAGACCTCGAGATGCCCGATGATCGGGTGCCGGTAGGGGCTGGTGCTGAAGGCGGTCGAGAGCATCAGCTCGGTGCTCATGCGGTTCGGATCGTCGAAGCCCATGGCGAACTCGCGGCGGATCACCTCTTGTTCCTTGGCGAATTCGCCGTCCGGCAAGGTGGAGTGGAGCGTGGCGTCAGCCAGAAGTTCGATCGCGGTGGCAGTGCCGTCGGAAGGCACGTCGATCCAGTAAACCGTGCGGTCGAAGGAGGTGTAGGCATTGACGTAGCCCCCGGCCTCCTGCACGGCGCGCGCGATTTCGTTGGGCCCGCGTTTTTCCGTGCCCTTGAAAATCATGTGCTCGAGCAAATGCGAGAGTCCCGCGCCGAGCCATTGGCTTTCATGAATGCTGCCGCTCTGCACCCAGACCTGCACGCTGGCCACCGGCGCGGAGTGATCGGGCTCGACCAGCACGGTGAATCCGTTCGGGAGCACGCGGGTCAGAGTATGCCCGCGGGCCAGTGCGGAGGCGGCGGGATCGGGCGTTGGCAGGAATTCGGGCATGGGCCGGGCGGCGCGGCGGCCGGCCGCGCTAGTTGGCCTCCTGCGCGACTTTGCGGGTGCGCGGGGCGCGGCGGGCTGTTTTCTTTTCAACCGGACGGAACGGCTCGACGAAGGCTTCTTCGAAGCTGAACCCGTTTTCGAAATCCTCGATGCGGTCATCGTCGGCCCGGCCGAAGACGCCGGCTTCGATCAGATTGAAAACCATGCGGCCGACATCGCCGGTCGAGCGGACGCCCCAATATTCGAGGACGGTCAGGCCCATCGGACCGAATTGCTGGAGCGAATATTCGCGGAATCCCCCGAGGAGTTCGTTGGCCGAGACATGGGTTGATTCGGCGCGGGATTTGCGGCGCCTCTTCTGGGTGAATTCGAGGGCCTCGCGCAAGAAGCCGTAAGCCTCCCGTGTGTAGCGCGGGTCGTTCGCTACCAATTGGTCGAGGGTTTCGTGAAAAGCGGGTTTTTGCATGGGTCAAGGAGCCGGCGCGATTTCCGCAACCGCCGCTTCCGTCTCCCGCGTTTCCCGCCAGTGCTTGATCCCAAGCCCGACAAGGAATGCCGCGAGGATGAAAGCGACGAGCCTGCGTTCTTGGCGCGTCAGCCTGAACATCGACCTGACAACATGCCGCAGCCGGAGCCGGGAGGCAAGCGGCACGTGGGATTTGCTGGCCATGATGCGCCGGCGGTCTGAGAATGGAAATCACGCGATGGAACACTCCGCGAAATGGTTTTTAAAAAAGCACGAAGACGGGGAAGTCTTCGGTCCGGTCGACTTTGCCAAACTCAGGGAGTGGTCGCGCGCCGCGCAGGTCTCGCCCCTCGACCAGGTGAGCGATGACGGCGTCAACTGGCTCAAGGCTCCCATGGTTCCGGAGCTTCACATGGACTACCTTATCCAGTTGGGCGAGGAGCTGTATTACGGTCCCACCACGGAGGAGGCTGTGCAGGAATTCCTCCGCCTCGGTGAGATCAATGCCGAAAGCATCCTGATCAATTGTTGCACGGGCGCTGAAACGACCTTGCGCGATTCGGGCTTTTTCCCTGCCCAGCCGCCGCCGCTCGAGGCCAGCGGGCAGAACGAACCCGGGCGCCGCTCCGTCCGGCAAAATTTGCAGCAACGCATCCGTGAACTCGAACTGCTCCTCGTGGAAAGACGCCAGCAACTCGACATGGCCGGGGTGCGCATCCGGCAACTCGAACGCCGCCTGCAGGATGCCGGACTCCGTGCCGGTTAAGGCGCCCCGCGCCATGGCCAAAGAGCGTCTGGATGTCCTGCTCGTGCAACGGGGCCTCTGCCCCTCGCGGGAAAAAGCGCAGCGTCTCATCATGGCCGGCGAGGTCTTTTCCGGCGGCACGCGCATGGACAAAGCCTCGCAGACCCTGACCGACGACGCGCCGCTCGAGGTGCGGGCGGCGGAGCGGTACGTCGGACGCGGCGGACTGAAGCTCGAGGGGGCCTTGGCCCATTTCGCGCTCGATCCGGCCGGATTGACCTGCCTCGACGTGGGGGCCTCGACCGGCGGGTTCACCGATTGTCTCCTGCAACAGGGGGCGGTGAAAGTCTATGCGCTGGACGTCGGTCACGGACAACTCGACTGGAAGATCCGCCGCGACCCGCGTGTCGTTGTCATGGAGCACTGCAACGCGCGGCATCTGCAACCCGGTGATTTGCCCGAGAAAGTACAGCTCGTTGTGGCGGATGTGAGTTTTATTTCGCTGACTTTGGTCTTGCCGCCGGTCGCGGCGCTTCTTACTGACGGCGGAATGATCGTTGCCTTGATCAAGCCGCAGTTTGAATTATCCCGGGCCGAAGTCGGCCGCGGCGGTGTGGTGCGCGACGATGCAGCGCGCCAGAAGGCCGTGGATAAAATCCGTGATTTCGCCCTCCGCCTCGGCTGGACCTGGGGCGGGGTCGTCGACTCGCCGGTGGCGGGGGCGGACGGCAACCGTGAACTTCTTTGTCTGCTCAAACCATGAAAGCGGGTCTCGTGGCGCGGGCCGACAAACCGCAGGCGGCCGCTTTGACGCGCTCCCTCGTGGAGGCGCTCGGCGCCCGCGGCGTCGAGGTGTTGCTCGAAACGCGCACGGCCGAAGCGGTCGGGGCCCGTGGCGTGGATGAGCAGGAACTGGGTGCTGCTTGTGACCTGCTCATTGTGCTCGGTGGTGATGGCACCATCCTGCGCGCCTTGCATCGCATGCGCGGCGAGGTGCCGCCCATCTTCGGCATCAATGTGGGCTCGCTCGGTTTTCTCACCGGCGTGCATGGCGAAGAATGGCCCAAGGCGGTGGAAAGTATCGTGGCCGGCGACTTCCGTCTCAGCGCGCGCACCATGCTGCGGGTCGAATTGGTGCGCGAGGGTGTGACGGTCGAAGCGTTCACCGGACTGAACGATGCGGTGGTCAGCCGCGGCCAGCATTCGCAACTGATCAAGGTGGCGGTGCACATCGATGAGGAGGAACTTTCCGTCTACCATGCCGACGGCCTCATTGTGGCCACGCCGACGGGATCAACCGCCTATTCCATGTCGGCCGGAGGTCCGCTCCTCCTGCCCGACAGCTCTTGTTTCGTCATCACCCCGATTTGCCCGCACGTGCTGACCAACCGTTCCACCGTGGTCTCCGACCACGCACAGCTCGAATTGCGTCTGGTCGGGGGCGGGCCCGGGGTCACGGTCAATGTGGACGGGCAGGAGATCCGCGACTTCGGTCCGGGTGACGTCTTGCGCATTTCGCGCGCCGCGGAAAAATTGCGCCTCGCCACCCTGCCGGGCCGCACCTTCAGCGGCGTGTTGCGGGACAAGTTGAAGTGGAGCGGGAGCAACGTCTGATGGACGACTCCTCGATTGTTGATCCGTCCTTGGTCTGCCTCGATCTGGATGCGCCGGACCGCGACACCGCCCTGCGCCGCACGGCCGAATTGCTGGCCGCCGATCCGCGCTTGGGGAATTGGGAGGAATTCTGGTTGTCCATCGGTGGCCGTCAGGTGGTGGAACTGGCGGATTCCGCAGGCCGCGTCATTCTCGCCCACGGTCGCGGTCAATCCGTGCGGGAACTCGCTTTGGCCGCGGCCCGCTGGTCCGCGCCGGACGGGCCGCGTCTCGTTTTCGTTTTCGCCATCCCCGCGGCGATGTCGGAGGAATACCTGCGCAAAGTCGGTGCCCTCGCCCGGATCTGTCGCGAACCGGAAAAATCGGCCGCCCTGCTGGCCGCGGCCACGCCGGGGGAATTTGCCGGGCTGCTCGGCGCTTGGATTGAATAGGCTGGTGGCCTGCACCGTCGTTCTTGCGGCGGAACGCTCGTGAGGGCACATTGCGCGGATGTCTCTGCTCTCCGTCCGCAACTTGAGCACCTGGTTTCCGGTCTATGGCGGCGTCCTGCGCCGCCAGACGGGTGAGATCAAGGCGGTGGACGGCGTGAGCTTCGACATCGAGCCGGGCAAAACGGTCGGCCTGGTCGGCGAGAGTGGCAGTGGCAAGACCACGGTGGGGCGGACGCTGCTCAAGTTGATCCCGGCCACGTCGGGCGAGGTGCTTTATGAGGGGCGCGACATTCTGCCGCTGGGAGAGTCGGAGTTCCGTCCGATGCGCAAGGATTTGCAGATGATTTTCCAGGACCCCTTCGGATCGCTCAACCCGCGGATGACCATCGGCGCGATCTTGGCCGAACCGCTCGAGATCCATTTCCCCGCGATGAGCAAAGCGGAGCGGCGCGAGCGGGTGGCGGAATTGCTCGGGTTGGTCGGCTTGCCCGCCGATGCCATGGGCCGCTACCCGCATGAATTCAGCGGCGGCCAGCGCCAGAGGATCGGCATTGCCCGGGCCCTCGCGGTGAAACCGAAATTCATCGTCTGCGACGAACCGGTCAGCGCGCTCGACGTCAGCGTGCAGGCCCAGATCGTCAATCTTCTGCAGGACTTGCAGGAGCAACTCGGTGTCGCTTACCTCTTCATTGCGCACGATCTTGCCGTGGTCGAACACGTGAGCGACCATGTCGTCGTGATGCACCGCGGGAAAATCGTGGAGTCCGCTCCGGCCGGGGAGATCTACGAAAACCCGCAGCACGACTACACGAAGAAATTGTTGTCGGCGGTGCCCAAGTTGGCGGCTTGAGAAAAAAAATCATGATCTATTTTGTCCGTAAACTGACCCGACTGCAGTGGCCTTTGCTCGCCCTCGTCATTTTGCTCGGGCTCTTCGGCGTCTTCGCCATTTACAGCGCGACCTGGATGCGCGAGCAGGACTTTTGGAACCGCCAACTCGTCTGGCTCTGCCTCGGGCTTGCCGTCTGCCTCGGTGTCTCCCTTTTCGATTACCAGTGGATCAGACGCGGGGCTCTGCCCGTTTACCTCGCCGGATTGGCCGGGTTGGTCGCCGTTCACCTCATCGGCAAAACGGTCTATGGGAGCGGTAGCTGGCTGGACCTCGGTTTCATGAGCTTCCAACCTTCGCAGTTGGCCATTCTGGCCGGCATCATGCTCATGGCGCTCTTCCTTTCCGACCACGAGGACATGCCGGCGCCTTTGCGCATCGCCCTCTGCGGCGCCATCACCGGTTTGCCCTGCCTGATGATTCTCGCGGAGCCGGACCTCGGGTCGTCCATCGTCTGGCTGCCGGTCATGATGGCCATGCTCTATGCGGCCCGGATCCCGGCGCGCTTCCTCATCACCTTGGTCCTGGTTGTCGTCGCGGTGATCCCGTTGGTGGTCAACTTCGGCCTGCGTCCTTACCAACGGCAGCGCATCCTTACCTTCCTCGACCCGGAATTGGATCCGCAGGGTGCGGGATGGACGATCAACCAGTCCCTCACCGCCATCGGCTCCGGCGGCTGGGACGGCAAGGGTTTCAAGGCGGAAAATACCCTCAACGAACTGGGCTTCCTGCCGAGCACGATCGTGCACAACGATTTCATTTTTTCGGTCATCGGCGAGCAGCATGGATTCATCGGCGGGTTGCTCCTTCTGCTCGCCTTCCTCGCCTTTGTTGGCTTGGGCCTCTACGTGTCGCTCAAGGCCAAGGATGACCTTGGTCGTTTGCTCGGGGTGGGGCTGACCACGCTCATTTTCACCCACACCTTCATGAATATCGGCATGACCATCGGGGTCACCCCGATCACCGGTCTGCCCCTGCCTTTGGTCAGCTACGGCGGATCGTTTG
>Ga0247832_1004153_pt1 | contig 18569 bp, 29 predicted proteins | sample LaCruzMarch2015__10_FD_192407 | JGI IMG/M metagenome (GOLD analysis project Ga0247832, IMG submission 192407) | Freshwater microbial communities from meromictic Lake La Cruz, Castile-La Mancha, Spain - LaCruzMarch2015_4m | ecosystem: Environmental > Aquatic > Freshwater > Lake | place: Spain... | reverse complement strand
TAGATAGGAAAGATATATCAAAACTTGGATGGATCAATCATGCCCAAGAGGAACTCATGGACGGAATCCTTTATTTAGAAAGATTAAAGCAAGAGGTTATACATGACAAACAAAGTTCCGCAGATAGTCCAACAGGTACAGAAGTTTAAGCTTCCTGCTATCGACTACACCACACAGAAGAATATTTCCTTTTCCCAACTGCAAATGTATCACCAGTGTCCCTATCAATGGGACCTGGTATACAAACAGGGGCATAAGGTTTATAAGCCAACCATTCACACAGTCTTTGGAACAGCTTTTCATGAAACGGTTCAGAACTGGTTAACAGTCATGTATGAAACCTCAGCAGTAGAAGCAGATAAAATAGATCTACATGAGTATCTATTGAGTAAGCTTAAGGAAATCTATAGTAGCGAACTTGATAAGAATAATAAAGAGCATTTCACCACCAAGGAAGAACTGGCAGACTTTCTAGAAGATGGAATAGCAATCCTAGACTTCCTAAGGAAGAACAGGAAAGCTTACTTTAGTATAAAAGGCTGGCATCTGGTTGGAATTGAAACACCAATCTTGCTTACCCCTAACCCGGATTATCCAAATACGTTGTATAAAGGCTTCCTAGATTTAGTTCTCTATAATGAGAGTACAGAATGCTTCCACATTTACGATATTAAAACTTCAACCAGGGGATGGGGTGATAAGGAGAAGAAGGATGAGGTGAAGCCTATGCAGTTAATCTTCTACAAAGAATACTTTAGTAGGCAGTTTGGAGTTCCGGTTGAGAATATTAATGTGGAATTTTTTATTGTTAAGAGGAAGATTTGGGCACAGACGGACTTTGTACAAAAAAGGATTCAACAGTGGGTCCCACCTTCCGGACCTATAAAGACTAAGAAGGCTTTAGCAGTCATAGATGACTTTATCAAAACCTGCTTTAACCTCGATGGCACATTAATAGACAAGCAGCATGAGAAGAAGGCTTCCATCCAAGCATGTAAGTGGTGTGCATTCAAGGACAGGCCGGATTTATGCGACCGGGGGGCCGGGGGCGCAAATAAATAAAGATTTGGACCGCGATTTTTCAAGCCTATATATTTATAATAAAGATATAACTATGGCACACATTACCCCCAAGAAAAAAATGGTCCTGACCTCGGTGAAGGTTGACGAAGATCGATTCAATGATTTTAAAGTTGAGTGCATCCGCGACCGGTTCTCTCTCACCAATCTAGTCAACAGATGCATGGACTTGTATTTGAATGATGAAGACTTCAAAAGAGCGATCCTAAACCACAAAGAAGATTAAAAAAAAGAACTTGCAAAAGTCCTAAAAAGTTATTACATTTAAGTTACATTTAATATGAAGCAAGGTTATATACCAAAAGACAAAAGAAAGAAAATCCTGCTGATGTGCGATGATATTCGCGTTCATTCAGGTATCGCCCACATGGGCAGGGAGTTGGTGGTGAATACCGCCCATCACTACAACTGGATTAATCTAGGAGGGGCGGTGAAGCATCCGGAAGCCGGACAGAGGTTTGACTTATCACAGGATACCAACAACCAGGCCGGGATTGAGGATTCATCAATTATGTTATACCCAACCGATGGGTATGGTAACCCGGACCTAGTCCGGCAGTTGATACAGATGGAGAAGCCGGATGCCATCTTCATTATAACCGATCCAAGGTATTGGACATGGTTGTTCCAGATGGAGAATGAGATTAGAAAACATATTCCGATTATATATTTGAATATTTGGGATGATTACCCGGCACCGTTATACAATAAAGAGTTTTATGAATCGTGTGATGCCTTACTAGGTATTTCAAAGCAGACAGTAAACATCAACAAATTAGTATTAGGCGATAAGACTAAAGGAAAAGTTATTGAGTATGTACCCCACGGTGTGAATCATAATAACTTCAAGCCTTTATCAGAAGAAGAAAAGAACACAAAAGAGTTTTTAGAGTTTAAAAACCAGATATTCAAAGGAAAAGAATTTGAGTATGTTCTATTTTTTAATTCAAGGAACATTAGACGTAAACAGATTCCGGATGCAATCCTGGCCTACAGGCACTTCCTGGATACTCTCCCGGTAGAGAAGCAGGACAAGTGCTTGTTCTTGCTACATACCCAGCCGGTGGAAGAGCATGGCACGGACTTGAATGCGGTCATTGACTTGTTATGTCCGGAGGATTACCAGCATGTTTATTTCACCAATGGTATGTATGATCCAATTAGGATGAACTGGTTGTACAACCTTGCAGACACTTGCATACTATTAACCTCTAATGAGGGATGGGGTTTAAGTTTGACTGAGGCTATACTTTCGGGTACACCAATCATTGCAAACGTTACCGGGGGGATGCAGGACCAGATGAGATTCACCAAAGACGGTAAATGGATTGACTTTGATGCAGACTTTCCAAGTAACCACAGAGGTACTTATAAGGAGCATGGGGAGTGGGCATTCCCGGTCTATCCAACCTCAAGATCGATTGTTGGGTCGGTACCAACTCCGTATATATACGATGATAGATGCGAGGCGGAGGATGCTGCAAAGCAGATTGAGGCTACTTACAACCTAACTCCTGAAGAGAGGAAGGCAAAAGGTGCTTTAGGAAGAGAGTGGGCTTTAGGAGACGAAGCCGGATTTACTTCTGAGAAGATGAGTAACAGGGTAATCACCTACGTTGATCAGTTGTTTGATAATTGGCAGCCGAGAGAGAAGTTTGAATTTATTCTTGCCGGAGAGGTTGCTAAAAAGAAATTAGTTCATAAATTAATATACTAATCAATGAAACCATTATTTGTAATATCAGCGCCCATAGATACTTATTCGGGCTATGGATCAAGATCAAGAGATTTAGTTAAGGCTATTATCGAAACCAATAAGTACGATGTCAAGATACTTCCTCAGAGATGGGGGAGTACTCCTTGGAACTTCTTACAGGACCATCAAGAGGAGTGGGGCTTTCTAAAAGATCACTTCTTAAATCAACCTCAGTTACCTAAACAGCCGGAGATCTGGGCACAAGTCACCGTTGCTAATGAATTCCAGCCTATCGGTAAATACAACATCGGATTCACTGCCGGGATTGAGACCACAGTCACTCCTCCGGATTTTATTGAAGGAGTAAATAGAATGGATGTAACGTTTGTATCTTCTGAGCATGCCAAATTCTCGATGATGGAATCCTTTGCACAGGAGGTTAATCGTGAAACTAATCAAGTTATCAGGGAGATTAAAGTTACAAAGCCTATCGAAGTCTTATTTGAAGGAGCTGATATTGAGAAATACAAACCTCAGAATACACCTTGCTCTATCGATATTAAGGTTAAGGAAGACTTTGCTTACCTGTTTGTAGGTCATTGGCTACCAGGTGATATTGGAGAGGATAGGAAGAATGTTGGTTTACTGATTAAAGCCTTTTACGAAACGTTCAAGAATAAATCTAAAAAGCCTGCCTTGATATTAAAAACATCTATAGCAGGAACTTCTTACATGGATAGAGAAGAGATTCTAAAAAGAATTGCTATGATTAAAGCAACAGTTAATTCTAAGAATCTACCTAATGTCTACCTACTTCATGGTGAATTTACAGATCAGGAGATGAATGAAATTTATAATCATTCAAAGGTTAAAGCAATGGTTAACCTAACTAAAGGAGAAGGTTTTGGAAGACCATTACTAGAATTCTCTTTAGTTAAAAAGCCGATCATCACCTCAGGCTGGTCCGGGCAACTAGATTACCTTAACCCAGAGTTTGTACCCCTACTTGCAGGTGAATTAACACCAATACATCCTTCAGCAGCAAATCAATTCTTATTGAAAGAAGCTAAATGGTTTACTCCTGATAATGGTCAGATTGGACACTACCTCAAGGATGTATTTGAGAATTATAAGAAGTATCAAGAGAAGGCCGTTAGACAGGCTTACAAGTCAAAAACTGAGTTCTCATATGAGAAGATGAAAGAATTGATTGATGAACGTCTAACTGCTCTAATACCTGAATTCCCTAAGGAGGTTAAGTTGCAACTACCTCAATTAAAGAAATTAGAATTACCTAAATTGAAAAAGATCTAAATGGATAAATTAACAATTTGTGATAGATGCGGCTCTGATGCCTGTTATGTACAGGAGGTAACTTCTGAAATTACAAATCATTTCTGTTACGGGTGCGGCTTCCAAAGCAACACCCTAATGACGGAAGGGTCTGAGTTTATGAACCAGCAGATGGAAACCTTACCTGAACTTTATAAAGATCTTCTTTTTAAAGATAAGACTGGTAAGATATGGATGCCTGGCTGGGTCAACGACTCAGAAAGAGGAATGATCTTTGCTTACGGACCAAGTGGAAAAGACTGGAGATGGGCTGCTGTTAAAGCAATCAAGAGAACTAAGGAAGATAAAAAGAAGAATCCTAATCTTAAGACTGAGTATAAAATGGATATGGTCAACCAAGTCTATTTTGCAGAAAAAGATTTTATGGAAGCCTTGGATTATTTAAATTTACTAGACAGTTAAAGTCATAATTTAGAATACCAAGCTATTTATAAGTAACAAGTAGCTCTTAATTAGCTTGGTATGTACATTTACAAAGTAACAAATTTAACAACAGGACAGTATTACATCGGCAAGCAGACTGGTAATAGTAAATCTTACCTTGGATCAGGTACGTATATTAAAGCAGCAGTCAGGAAACATGGTAGAGATAACTTTACTAAAGAAATACTTCAAGAATGTGTAAGTAGGGTAGAGCTTGAAGAAGCAGAAAAACATTGGATACAGCAGTACGGTGCAGTAAAAGATCCGAGTAGTTATAATATTGCAGAGGGAGGTACAGGTGGTTGGAATTTAACAACAACACATATTAAACAAAGAACTGACAATACATACGGTGTAAAATTAGAACCACCTACAGGTGCTATGCTGCAGGGAAAAAACCACGGTAATAGTAAACTTTGCATTATTTTTTTAGAAGGAATCTCTGAACCTGTATTCTTACCGATGCAACAAGCTGCAAGTAAGGTGGGTATTTGTTATTGGACTTTATGGCATTATATGAAGACTGGATCTTTTACAAATCCTAAATACATAGTAGACCTACTATATGAAGAATACTACCTTATTGAAGGATGCAAATACATATCCACAGCTGCTATTATAGCTAAATTTAATATAAGCAAAGGAACACTACATCACCGATGCATACACTCAGACAGGTACGATTGGTGGAAGGTACGAAAAATAAAAGAAAAATATTTAGATTACATTGGCTTTCTAACAGCTTAATTCGTATCTTTATCTTATGAAATTGTCATATGCTGTTACTGTCTGTAATGAAGAAGTAGAACTTCAAAACCTACTCTACCATCTTCTGAAGTTTAAAAAACCCCAAGATGAAATAGTAATCCTATTTGATTCTAAGAATGGAACCAAAGGAGTAGAAGACTATTTAAGATCACATTCAGTAACGGCGGACGCTGGCTTTACCTGGCACTCAGGTGCATTTGACGGTCATTTTGCTGATTGGAAGAATAGACTGAACACCTTATGTACGGGTGATTTTATATTCCAGATTGATGCTGATGAGTATGTAACAGGTGAATGCATTGAATTATTACACGAAATACTAGAAGCTAACCCCGAAGTTGATCTGTATTATATTCCTAGAATTAATACTGTAAGTGGTATCACCCAGGAGCATATACAGAGATGGGGCTGGAGGGTTGACAATAACAGAGTAAACTGGCCTGATTATCAGACCAGACTTTATAGAAACTCTTCAGATATTAAATGGAGGAATAAAGTCCATGAAGTAATTGAAGGTTATAAACAATTTACAGTATTACCTGCAGTGGATGAGCTGGCTTTGATTCACCACAAGACAATTGAAAGACAAGAAAAACAAAACAATTATTACAATACATTATCATTATAATAAAAAATGAAATTATTAATTATTAATATAGGATGGCTTGGAGATAGTATATTAGCTGGGTCTTTTGCTGAGAATTGTAAAAAGAATGGTTACTCTCAAGTAGACATGTTAATAGGTCTCCCGCAAACTTTAGCTCTACTACAAGCTAATCCTTTTATAGACAATGTTTACCTGTCTACAAAAGCAAGCCCTTACCCAGAACCACCACCTGAGGTTAACTTCCAGTCCTATGATCGAGTATACAACACTGATCATTTAAAATTCTCAGAACGACCAGTAGATACCTTTAACAAGTCGTTTAATTTAAAGTCCTTAAATTATACTTTTAAACTACACGTACCTGAATTAGACTTTGATTTTGATAGTTCTAAACCAAAACTTGCTTTTCAGGTTGATTGGAATCTAAGATCCTTCGGACCAAAAGAATCAAAAAGGGATGTTGAAAATATTATCAACACAATATCAGAAAAGTACGATGTCTACCTGATTGGTGATAATAGTCATTTTAATATTAATGAAAGTACAGCTGACAACTTTGCCGGTCAATGTTCATTAATTAAACAATGTGATTTGTTTTTTGGATACCCTGGAGGGATGCATTGGATGGCAGGTGGTGTTGGAACCCCGACAGTAACAACCTCGGAGTATATACTTAGACACTATGTAAATAACGGAGAGTACCTCCCTGCAGATTTTGAAAGCTTCAAAGAGCAGTTTATGGTTCATGCAAGTAAGCATTTTCAACACCCTCACATTCTCTTAGAACCAGCAATATCGGATGAAGAAATAATCAAACACTTATTAGAATATAACATATGATAGTTTATTACAGGGTTAGCAACAATAGCTACAATAAACCAAAACTTAGTAACGTAACAAAGGAAAGTTGCCTAGACAACGCATTAAAGCATTTTTTACCCTTTGTTGATAAGTTTAATATTATTGGAGATAATATAACAGAAGAACCTTTAAAACAATATTTAGAGGCATTAGAAGCTGAACATTCAAAGATTAGTTTAGAGTTTACAAAGTTAGGAAATGCTCCTTCTTTCAGACATACTTACAATCTTGCTTTATATCATTCAGCAGATACCCCCATCTACTTTTTAGAAGATGATTACATTCATAAAGAAAACTCTTACAGTATGCTACTGGAGGGATTAGAATTAGGAGACTATACAACTCTTTATGATCATCCGGATATGTACCACAATACTGTAGACGGAGGAGATAATCCTTTCATAACAGAAGGAGGAGAACCAACAAAGGTACTCAAGAGTAAGAGTTGTCACTGGAAAATTTCAATGTCGACTACTATGACTTTTGCAGCTAAAGTAGCAACTCTAATAGAGGATATTGAAATCTGGGCAAAGCATACAGGAGGGCAGCACCCGCATGACTTTTATGCCTTTCTAGAATTAAAAGAGAGGGGACGTAAATTAACTTTACCATTACCTGCATACTCAACACATACATGTATTGGTTACCTAGCACCATTCCACGATTGGAACCACGAATTAACATTATGAGCAATAAGACATTATTCTTTTTAGGCTACAACGCCGCTGGGTATCTTTCACAGTGGTTTAATAAAGATGAATTTCAAGGAGTTGATTTTCATTTTATTGACAACGGAAACCAGACACTACCTCCTTCTATTCAGGAGATGCATTACTACACAACATCAGAAAATCTAGGGTGTGGTGGTGGATGGAATTTAATTTGTGATATCGCTTTCAACCATTTAGGACTTGAGAAAGTTTTAATAGGAGAAGAAGATGCACAGTTTAATCAAGAGATGCTAGATGCATTGTGGGAGTATGCTGAACCGGATCGATTAATGACTACCTACGGGAATGGTTTTGGTTTTGCATTATTCTGTATTCATAAAGACCTTTTTGAGAAAGTAGGTAGGTTTGATGAGAACTTCTTATATGCTGCCTGTGAGGATGCCGATTATAAAGTAAGGTGTATTAATGCCGGAGTGGCTGTTCATTGTATGGAAGCAGATCCTTCCTTAAATGGAAGCAGTACTAGCTTTGATCCTACTTCACCAAGACCGGCTGTTGAACAGCATAATAAAGATTACTTTAAATTGAAATGGGGTTATGACTTTATTGGAGAATGGGAACCTGTTTACTACAAACAGCCATTCAATAACCAGCCTCCTTTCATATTTGATCCATTATTTTTAGAGAAATACGGTGAAAGAGTTGCATTTCCGAGTGAAAGTGAATATATTAAACTTAAAGACTATAAATAATGATACAGTTACACAATATACAAAACCTTGTAGGCAACCATGTTGCTCCTTACATCTACAACGCCAATCATTTTGAGCCTGGTAAGACACCTATCTACTATTCAGGCCCTTACTGGGATAATAGAGAGATTGAAGCAGCTATCGATACATTCCTAAACGGTAAATGGATCACTTCGGGTGAGAAAGTATTCTTATTTGAGAAATACTTTAGTAATAAATTTAACTGCAAGCATTCCTTCATGGTTAATTCAGGCTCATCAGCTAACTTAGTATTGATGACTGCGTTAAAGAAACGATTTAACTGGCAGGATGATGATGAAATTATTGTATCGCCGGTAGGTTTTGCAACCACTGTTTCTGTTATTCATCAGAATAGATTAAAACCAGTGTTTATCGATATTGAATGGGATACTCTAAACTTTGATTTAGATCTACTTGAAGATAAGATTACCTCTCGTACTAGAGCAATATTTGTTTCCCCTGTGTTAGGAAATCCTCCCGATATGGATAGGTTGGTTGCCATCTGTGAAAAGCATGGATTAAAATTGATCGGAGACAATTGCGATAGTTTAGGATCTAAATGGGACGGTAAATATTTGAACGAATACTATGTTGCATTCTCAAATTCATTCTACCCAGCACATCATATCTCAACCGGAGAAGGTGGAATGGTTTGTACTAATGATGAAGAGCTTAAAAAGATTATGGTTAGTATTGCATGGTGGGGTAGAGATTGTTATTGTGTAGGGTCAACTAATCTATTAGCTTGCGGTACTTGCGGTAAACGATTTGATAATTGGTTAGAGAACTACGATGGTATAATTGACCACAAGTACGTATTTTCTAACATGGGGTATAATTTAAAACCATTAGACTTGCAAGGTGCAATCGGATCAGTACAGTTAGATAAGTTCGATGAGATTGAAGAGAATAGAAATAGATCTAAAGGAACAATCGAACACATCTTTACTTCTAATATTGCTAATATTAGAACACCTAGCGTTGCATCTGATAAATCAGAACCTTGCTGGTTTGGCACTCCTTTTATCTGCGAAGAACCAGGGTTAAAACATAAACTAGTTCAATACTTAGAAGATAATAAAATACAGACACGTAATTATTTTGCAGGTAATATATTAATGCATCCGGGTTATAGCTTCTTGGATGATTATAAAAAGTATCCTGAGTCAAATAAAGTACTTGATAAAGTATTTTTTATTGGAGCAGCACCACACTACACAGAACCAGTATTCGAATATATTCAAGACATAATTAAAAAATTCTAATGGTAGTCTTAGTTTTGGGCGATGGAATATTAGCAACAGAACTAGTCAAGCAAACGGGTTGGAGATTTATATCTAGAAAGAAAAACAAAATAGATATAACCCAACCCGGAAGCTACTCCGGTCTGATAAAAGGTTATGATGTGATTGTTAACTGTATTGCATGCACTGATACTTATTCAACAGACAAGCAAAAACATTGGAGTGTTAACTATGAAGGAGTAGCTGATTTAGTTACCCTCTGTAACCTCTACGGGAGCAAACTAATTCAAATCTCAACCGATCACATATATGCTAATTCAGAATCAGAAGCAACTGAGGAATCAATTCCACAACCTATACCAACCTGGTACGGGTATACAAAGATGCTAGGAGATGCACATGTTCAGATGGCAGCTGATAATTACCTTATCTGCCGAGAATCACATAAGCCATATCCTTTCTTGTACAAACAAGCTTGGTCTAATCAACATACAAATGGGGATTATGTTCCGGTAATAGCTGATTTAATAATCCGGCTAATCAATAAAGACGCTAAGGGTGTCTACAATGTTGGTACAGAAATTAAGACTTGGTTCAACCACACTAAGAAAGAGTTTAAGACTATGCCATCCTCTAAGCCAGACCAAGCACCTGCAGACATAACAATGAACTTAACTAAATTAAAAAATGCTCTTAAAGGAACTGATAAATAAAAGCTGGTATGGCACCATTGGTTATATCGCTAAGGAAGAAGACTTAGAGGTCTTAGAGCAGTACATTCTCTTCAACCTACCTGTACTAAAAGAATTTCAAGGCATTGTTATAGCTACTAACTATAAAGGAGATCATCATAAACAAAACACAGCTTTATGGAGGAAGTATTTTCCAAACTGTGTAGCTATTAATAGTTTTGTTAACCGAGGACATAACCACGGGTATACTGATTTAGATAATATGTTATTTGATTATTGTAAAAGGAAGGGTCTAAAATGGTTATGTAAATCTGCTAACGATGTAATCTTTGAAGAATCAATTTTAGGTAAAGAAATAGGTGATGCTGATTTTTACTATATGAATGGAATTGGATTTGGAGGAATGGTCAAGTATGATTTTAATTTTGATAGAATAATTGAAGAGGATTTTTATCCGCAGACAAACTTCTACTTTATTAACGTTAGTAGAACAGATTACCTGAATGATAAAAAATACTTAGACGAAACATATAAGAAGATACAAGCAATCCCGGACTATAATGGCCGCATATGGGAATACATCCCAGGCTGGAGCTGTGAAGGATTTTTAAAAGATTGCATCAAGAGAAATAACCTAAATACAGAGGATTTGGTTTCTGAGGAGAAGTATCGTATATTACTACACACAGTAAAGACAAATCAGATACATGACTGCAGTCACAAGCAAATAATGATTGAGGGTGTATGTCATTTTCCTTACCCAGATCAAAATATAATAACAATATGAATATATTCGAAATAAATGAAAAAGGATCGTGGGTTACAGATAACCCAATGCACTGCTATGACGAAGGTCTAAATAGAAAGTTATTAACATTACTGAAAGGTAAATCAGTATTTGATTTTGGGTGTGGTGATGGTAACTACTTGAAAAACCTTAAGGAGGTTTGCTCGTTAGTTAAAGGGTGTGATGGTAATCCATTTACAGAACAATTAACCGACGGAATAGGTTTTGAAGCTGATCTATCATCACCTCAAACTTTTGGAATGTACGACTGGGTTACATCATTTGAAGTAGGGGAGCATATACCTAGGGAATTTGAAGATACATTTATTACAAACCTATGTAATCATGCTAGAGAAGGAATTATTATGAGCTGGGCATATCCCGGACAGCCAGGGGAAGGGCATATTAATTGTCAAACCACAGAGTATATTATCGAGAAAATGTACGAAAAGAATTTTCTAGTAGATTATGTAGAAAGTAATAATTTAAGAGACGAGGCTGATACTTGGTGGTTTCAAGCTAACCTACTAATCTTTTATAAAATACCAAAATGTTAAGAGCATTTCAAAGACATTGTTTATTCTCAAGCAATTCAGAACATAAACAAAGACCTTTATGGTTTGATAGAGAGAAGATATTCGATTCTTTCGTAAAGACATTAACACCGGAAGTAGAATTAACCTGTATGTTTGACTCCGGAAGAGGGAAAGTTGATCAGCATTTTCTTTCTAAAAAAGATACCGAGGTTGTTTCTCTAAAAGGTGGTAATGATGCAATTTCTTTTCTAAATGTTTTAAACTATGTTAAAGATCAGAATTATGATAATAATGATATCATTTATTTCTTAGAGGATGATTATATTCATAGACAGGGCTGGGTAGAAATTCTCAAAGAGGGGTTTGAGTATATTGGAGCTGATTATTATACCTTGTATGATCATCCAGACAAGTATTGGTTACCGATGTATGAAGATTTAACTTCTAAGATCATTGCAACACCTTCTGTTCATTGGAGAACAACTCCATCAACAACTAATACTTATGCATGTACTTACGGAACTTTGATGAAGCATTTCGATACTCATGTTAAATATTGTGACTTAGTTGAAAAGTGGACTAAGGATCATGCTAAGTTTACAGATCTTTGGAACCAAGGTTCAAATCTTATTTCATGCATTCCCGGCTACTCCGCTCACGTGGAAGCAAATATGTTATCACCGACGGTTCATTGGGAGGCTGAATTATGATCTCAGTAATTATCCCTACCTACAAAGAACCTGAAGTGCTTGATGTTTGTTTGAGGTCCGCAATTGTCGGACAACGACACAATAATCAAATTATAGTAGTGGTAGATGGGTTCTACGAGGTTAATAGAGAGGTTCTTGAGAAATATAAACAAGACATTCAAGTCTTAATTTTAGAAGAGAATGCCGGACTTTGTAGAGCAACGAACTTAGGAGTTTATAATGCTGAATTTGATTATATTCTCATCGTAAATGATGATAATGTCTTTCCGGAAGCATGGGATCAAGAGCTACTTAAACAATATAAACCAGGGAGTGTACTAGCACCTAATCAAATTGAACCCACCCCTTCTATGTTTAGACAATTTCACATTAAGGATTTAGGGAGAGATCCTAAAACGTTTAACATAAACGACTTTTGGGAGTATGAATCTACTATTATTGAAGATAAGATTGAAGAGACAGGATCAACTCTGCCAATCTTTATGTCTAAGACGGACTATTTAAGAGTAGGAGGGTGGGATGAATCTTATCCGGGTGCCTGGGTAGTTGATTGGGAGTTCTTTCTTAAATGTGAATTATCAGGAATGAAGATGCTTAGAACTTACGGATGTCATTTTTATCATTTCGTTTCAGTTGGTACAGAAGCCACTCTGGAAGAAAAACAAAACAAAGCAATTAAAGAACAAGCCTGTCATGAGTATTTTAAATACAAGTGGGGTCAGTATGCAAAACACAATCCAATTAATAATTCAAAAATACTATGAAAAAAATAGACATACCAATCTTCCTAGAGGTGTACTTTGAGGAAGATGAAGACATAAAGGACAATTTGTTGGATACACTAAAGTCTCCAGAATTTCAACATATAATTAAAACAGATGTACTAGAAAAAGTATCTGAAGCAGTTCTAACTGGTAGATCTGAATTAGTTATATTTAGGTTGGTTTACTACAATCTAGATTTAGCAATTGATAAGAGCCAGTATAAAGAAATCCTTACTACTATCTTAAATATTTATGAACAAGAGGAGGACTATTTAAAATGTATAGAGATCAAAGCACTAATAGACAAATTATGAAATTTGGATTTTACAGTAAGAACGACCCAAGCCGGGAGGTTATTAACTCAGGAGTATTTCAGACTTCACACGATGCAGCTTGCTTCTTCGCAGCCATGAAAGGCTTAAACGTAAGTACATTTTTAGATTTATTTAATATAACAACAGTAAGCAATGGAAAGTTTTGAACTAATTAAAAAAGCCTTAGATGAAACCTTCAACGTTAAATTTAAAATCATTGATGTGACTGAGGATAAAATCTTAAAAGAAGAGAAGAAACTCTTCACCAAGATGCTTACTAGGATTGAGAAACTACTTCAGAATGAGCATAAGATTTTTGAATCAACTAAAATAGATACTTCAACCATTGTTGAGCCGTACTGGGAGATAATAGGGGAGATACTTACTTTTGCATTCACGGATGAGGTTGCTGATATACTTTGGTGGTATGTCTATGAAAGGAAGAATGCAGCCGGGGAGATAATGGCATGGGAAGATGAGGATGGGGTTGAGTATAAATTTGAAACACCGGGTGATCTTTACGAGTATATTGTTTTTAAATTTGATTTATAACAGTTGCCTGTCTGAAATAAAGTCCGTATCTTTAGGGTATACTAGAAAGAAATAATAAGTTATGACAGTACAATGTATTAAGTGTAAAGAAGAGATCCCTGAGGGACGTTTGAAAGCCCTTCCGGGTGCAACCACCTGTGTCAGTTGCTCTAACTCCAGGATGAAACGATCGGTGACGGTTGTTAAGGGTGAGGGAGAAGATACTTTCAATGATCTGATTATCATGGAAGCAGATGAGTATGAGTATATCTTTGGAAAAGATGAGCATACAGGCTTTATCTTCCCTGAAGATAGCCCAGTAGAAGATGGTGAAGATTAAGTTTCTCTCCAAGGATATGATTTTGTCGGCAATGTCGCGGACGAAATCTAATCGAGCAGCAGCCCGGTACCTTTCTGTCTCCTTTGTGCATTATAAAAAATATGCAAGGGAGTATAAGGATGAAGAGACTGGGCTGTCTCTTTTTGAGAAGCATAAGAATCAATCCGGTACAGGCATTCCTAAATTTTTAGTCGGGAAGACAGGGGAACCTTCTTTGCAGGAAATTATTGACGGGAATGCTTCACCGCATTCCTTTACTCCTGAGAAGATTAGAAACAAGTTAATCACCGAAGGGTACTTGCTTGAGAAATGTGATCGCTGTTCTTTTCAAGAAAGGAGAGTCTTGGATTATAAGATGCCTTTATTGATGCATTTTAGGGATACTAACAAAAAGAATTACAGGGTGGAGAACCTTGAATTACTTTGCTACAACTGCTATTTCTTAACAGTCGGTGATGTGTTTGATAAGAGACAAATTCAAGGGCTTGAAGACCATGTTACTGTTTATAAACAAGAAGAACCGGAATGGGAGCTTGATGAATACCAACTTCAGAGATTGAAAGAACTTGGCTTAACAGAAGAGCAGCCCCCTGAAGAAGATTTTATAAGTCACATATGAAAAAAGAGAAGCACGATAAGATTATTGACAATAAGGAAGAAGAGAAGAGAAAGCATCTAGAGAGGATTGCCAGTCAACTCCTTAAGCAGGATGAAATAAATCAGAAACTGAAAGGCTATAAGCTAAAAAAGAATCCTCTAGATTTATTTTAGTTGCTTTCTCAAAGCCAGGTTCGTATCTTTAGGTATAATAGAAAAAAGTTATGTTTTATAAATTTGACCCAGACCAATTACAGCTAGTAAAAGACTTTAAAAAGTTTTACATCAGTTTAACTACAGTGCTAATTTTAGTAGCACTAACCTTTATCATTGGTAGATTAACAGCAATCAAGCAGCTTTCAACTTTGGAGAAAGAACTAATTGTTATTGATTTACGAGCAGAAGAGAATAAATTTAACAGAGATAAATTAGTTACTTTGTTAAAGGATTTAAGCATCAAGCACCCGCATATTGTGATGGCACAATCAATACTTGAGACCGGCCATTGGAAGAGTGCTGTCTTTAAGCAGAACCATAATCTGTTCGGCATGAAGCAAGCAGGTGCAAGGATTAATACCGCTCAAGGGACTAATCTCAATCATGCCTATTACACCACCTGGCAGGAATCAGTTTACGATTATGCTTTCTACCAATGCAGATACCTTGGGGGAGTGGGTACGGAGGAGAACTACTACGCAGCTCTTGATGGATCTTACGCAGAAGGATCAAACTACTCTCAGAAGTTAAAAGAAATAGTCCGGAGAGAAAACTTAAAAGAATTATTTTAATATGAGTAAGACTAAGAACGCAAAAGGAGATCCCGATGCATCTGAGTTTTTTGATTCAATGGACCAAGGGGTCTTACTGCAGATGATTCAATACTACCCGGCACAGGTTAAAGCCCTATGCATGCTACTGTCTTTAGATGTCCAGCTTGTACTTGAAGAACAACAGAAAGAAAATAAAACTAAAAAGCAAATAAAAAAAAGTTATGACAATCAAGGAAAAATTTAAATTAGGAAAACAGAGTGTTAAAGAAGGAAATCTAACTCTAGCAGATAGAATGTTTGATATGTGTATTGTACAGCTATCAAAGGCAAGCTTGAGAGGGGAGTCCTTTATTGAAGGAGCAACTGTCAATCTCTGGAAGACTAGAGTTTGGACTGAGATAGAAAAGGCTGGCTTATTACCTGAATAGTTCGTATCTTTAGGTATGGGAGAAAAAAGAGGTAATACTGGTAAATTGCTCTATGATTTTAATACTGCATGGGTTTGTGAAGCAGAGCTAAATGGTAAATGGTATAGGGTTATTGAAAGAGACTTTAGGTCCTTAAATGCTCCTAGACGTATAACCAGACCTAACCCAGCAGTCCTAGGGGATGTGCATGTAGGTAGAGAAACCTTTGAGTATATAGGTCCGTACTATTTCTGGAATACCAATACGTTGTATGATCCTACCTTGTATGAGAAAGGCATTCTTGTACAGCAGGCAGACAAGCTAAAACCGATGGCAGAAAAAACAACAATTGCAGGATTGTAAGTTGCATTATTAAAAAACTAATATTATATTATACAGATGGATTTAAAAGAATTTTCAGACGGTCTTGAATTAGCAGGCTCAGGCTTTGCTAACGGCAAGGCACCCGGTTATCCGTTCACCGAGAAAGAGAAATGGAAAATGGTTGAGAAAGCAGAAAAAGCTTATGGTCAATTCCTAGATGCATTAGGTTGTGATTGGAGGAATGATCCTAATTCTTCAGAGACTCCCAGACGAGTCGCTAAGGCTTATGTTTTCGATTTGTGGAGAAGCCGCTACGATCTAATGGATGCAGTTACAGCATTTCCTTCTGATGGCTATGACGGCTTAGTTCAGGAGAGTAATATTCCACTTACCTCAATGTGCTCTCACCACCACCAGACAATACAGGGTACAGTTAGTATAGCTTATATCCCATCTAAAGACGGTAAAGTGGTTGGATTATCAAAACTAAATAGGATTGTTGAATACTTTGGAAGACGTGGTTCAATTCAAGAACAGCTGACTGTTGCTATTCATAACGCAGTAGATAAGATATGTACAGACAACCAGGGTGTTGCTGTGATGGTTAGTGCAACACATAATTGTGTATCCTGTAGAGGGGTAAAACATCATGGTGCTTCTATGCAAACAGCTAAACTTTCAGGAGCTTTTTTAAATGAAGACTCAGCTAAAGCAGAGTTTTATAAGAATATTGAACTATCAACTAACTGTAAATAATAAGACAAAATGGAATATTGGCAAGTAACGGTGCAACTGGAGCACGAAAATGACCGAGGTCGGGTACAGAAAGTAAAAGAACTTTACTTAGTAGATGCAGTATCAGCAACAGATGCTGAAGCTAAAATCTATGTTGAGTTTACTGGTGAGTCAAACTTTACAGTAATCGGAGTTAACCGATCTAAAATCTTAAAAGTATTAGAGTAAGCCCTATGATAAAGATTGCTCATGAATCTCCCATAGGTCTTTTTGATTTCGTTCAGTCTAAGACTGATTACGATTATGCTTTAGTGCACCTTCTAGAGGAGAATGAAGCCTACCACAAGCTCTTTGTTGATGCAATTGCTGAAGGCAGGGAAGTCATTTTAGATAATTCAATCTTTGAATTAGGGGAGGCTTTCAATATGAAGAAGTTCTTTAACTGGGTTAATGAATTAGAACCTACCTGGTATATTATCCCAGATGCTCTAGAGGATGCAAAGAAGACAACCTTCAATGCTTACCTATGGAATCAATTTCATAGACCGACGGCTAAAGGTAAAAGCATTGCAGTAGTTCAAGGAAAGACTTATAAGGAGATTGTTGAATGTTATCAGACTTTAGATGAGAAACTGGATGTGGATATGATTGCTATCTCATTTGATTATTCCCTATATGAGCAGCTTGTACCGCACCCTAATAAATTAGTTAGTTGGATGATGGGTAGGGTTGCTTTACTCGGGATGCTTGAGAGGGATGGTATTATTAATAAGCGAAAGCCTCACCACTTACTCGGCTGTGCATTACCTCAAGAAGGGCAGTTTTATAGAGGGTATGATTGGATCTACTCAATGGATACATCTAACCCAGTAGTACATGCTATCAAGGAAATTGCATACCCTCTTGACGGGCTTATGTATAAAGAATCTCAGAAGTTATTTGAGTTAATTAACTGGCCTGCTGATGAGGTTAGTGAAGGACTCTTAGAATACAACATCAACAATTTTAGACGTTGGTGGAATGGCTAAGTGGGTTGCTTTCTTCTCACAGACTGGATCTGAGATTGTTGAACTAAGTGAACAAATAGGACGTTGGCCGGATGTTATAATTAGTAATGTCCGACCGGCCCATTTGAGGACTGTTACTGCCAAGTTAAAAGACAGGCCGGTTACTCTTATCTCCAATAAACCAACCGCCGACGAGTATACGGAAGTACTCTCTAAAGCAATTAGTCCCGGAGAGGATTATGTAATTACTTTACATGGCTGGCTGAGGGTTGTTCCTGAGGAGATTATCCTGAAGTATCCCACTATGTTTAATGGACATCCAGGCTTAATATCCAAGTATCCAGAACTTAAGGGGAAGGATCCTCAGATGAAGGCTTGGGATTTAAATTTAGAGACTACCGGCTGTGTTATCCATAAAGTAACAGCGGGAGTGGATGAAGGTCCTATTATCAAGCAGGTTGAAGTTTCTATTAAGGGCTTGACTATGAATGAAATATTTGAGGTACTGCATAAAAAATCAGTTAACTTATGGGCAGGTTTTTTAAGAAGGAATTGGCTTTAATCAATCTTAATTCGTAT
>Ga0247832_1004147_pt1 | contig 18583 bp, 8 predicted proteins | sample LaCruzMarch2015__10_FD_192407 | JGI IMG/M metagenome (GOLD analysis project Ga0247832, IMG submission 192407) | Freshwater microbial communities from meromictic Lake La Cruz, Castile-La Mancha, Spain - LaCruzMarch2015_4m | ecosystem: Environmental > Aquatic > Freshwater > Lake | place: Spain... | reverse complement strand
TGGTTTTACCCCCATCCGCCGTATGAAGCAAAACTCGCGTAGATGAAGCTTGGAGTTCCATTGACACCGGTGAAACCTGTGGAAACAACGCCTGCTGGTGTTATTTTTTTAACTTGGGTAGAGCCAGTCACGGTAACCCATAGATTACCAAGGTTGTCACAGGAGAAACCCAGCGGAATCGCAGTGGCATTCGCCCAATTGTTGGTTTGAACACCTGCCGTTGAAAGCCTACCAATGAAGTTAGTAACAGCGGTCCTGTAGTAAATTGTGTTATCAGGGGCGATTAAAACATCATTAAGGTTGGATACGGCGCTAACAACAGTTGACTGTACACCTGCTGGCGTGATTTTAATGATGCTGTTTCCTAAAGCTGCTATAACATACAGGTTATTATTAGAGTCAATAATCATCTTGTCTGCAGAGGTCGGTGCGATCAACAGCGAGCTGACGAAGGTTGTATGAGAATTGCCAGCTGGGGGAACTTTGACGATACTGTTTGAGTAAAGTATGAAAACGTTTCCAAGACTATCAATCACTGAACATAAGGGGTTGACCGGAAGGGTGTTGTAAATGACAGGGCTGGTCAAACTTGGGAAGTTATAACGTACTATTGAGCCTGCCGCAGTAGTACCTAAGTTAGAGAGGAGGTAGATGTATGCGGTGGGGTTGCTAAAAAGCGTGGGAAGTGTGAATCCGCCTGCTCCTGAAGAAGAGGATGTTAAACTTTGCAAGGCGTTAGTGCTCAGAATCCTGTAGCTGTTAACAACACCTGCGTTCACGGGAAGCCCAGACAGGTAGTACAAACCATTTGGGTCTTTTGTTGCATACTTAAATAATCCTGTCCAACTGCTAGCCCCAGTTGGCCAAGGGTTTACACTGGTAGAACCAGTGGTATAACCACTACTTCCAAAAAGGGAGGTTGATCTTTGATAGAAAATGTATGGAAACGTGGGGCTCCGCGGAATATCAGAGTTGCTAACTGCAGCAGGGCCAGTACCAACAGAGTTTATTGCAGAAACACTCAAGGTGTACGTCGTAAGATTGGTCAGTCCAGTAACAGTGATCGGTGAACTGGTCCCAGTAGCAGTGGCACCACCTGGGCTTGCAACAACACTATAAGAAGTGATCGCCGCACCACCGTCACTAACTGGAGCAGTGAATGTGGCTACCATGACAGTATTTCCTGCGCTAGCCACCACATTTGTCGGAGCTCCTGGAACTGTGGGGCTCGGGATTACGGAGTTACTGGAAGAACTTGAAGGGCCAGTTCCGACAACATTAACCGCAGCTACAGTGAATGTGTAAGGGGTACCAGTTGTTAGCCCGGCCACAGTGATCGGAGAGGAAGAACCGGAAACGTTGATTCCGCCTGGGCTTGATGTGGCAATATAAGAGGTAATTGCCGAGCCGCCGTCACTTGTCGGCGGAGTGAAAGACACAGTAGCCGAAGTAACCCCGGCGGAGGCAGCACTAACAGAAATAGGGGCGCCCGGAACATAAGCAACGGTGGGTGTGACGGAGTTACTGGCGGAGCTGGCAGGACCTGTTCCAGCCACACTCGTGGCTGTCACAGTGAAAGTGTAAGATCCGCCCAAAGTCAAACCGGTGACAGTAATTGGAGAAGCTGTACCTGTGGCAGTATTACCTCCAGGGCTGGCAGTAACTGTGTAAGAAGTAATTGGGTCTGAACCTGGGTTAGCAGGTGGTGAGAATGAAACAGTTGCTGAGTTGACTCCAGTCTGAGCAGTTACGCCGGTTGGGGCATCGGGGGGTACCGCACTTGTCGGGATGATTGTATTTGAAGGATCGCTGCTTTGGCTTGTTCCTGTTGCATTAGTGGCAGTTACTGTGAAGGTATAGGCAGTTCCATTCGAGAGACCTGTAACTGTAATCGGGGAAGTAGTACCAGTAGCGATAATATTACCAGGTTGAGCTGTAACTGTGTAAGACGTAATTGGAGCACCTGATGTAGGAGCGTCAAATGCGATGTCTGCCTGAGTATTTCCAGTAGTGGCAACAACATTTGTTGGAACAGAGGGAGAACCCACTGGAGATCCAAAACCTAAGCTGCTACCGTACCAATTCACACCTCCGTCAAAAGTTGTCAGGGAGTAAACATTCATTGCATTATTCCCGGTGCTTGGGTAGGGTGTTTCTCCCCCAAGCCAAATGATTGACGTAGGCCAGTTAACTGTTGCGGGTGTGCCTATACCTTTTACGTAAAGGGTTGTAGTGTAGCTTGACCCAGTAGTGGGGACATTTGTAAAGCTAAGAGTGTTGACTGACTGGTCCAGATTGAAGTTGTGAACATTTCCAGTGCTGACGTCAATCGTGATCGCATTTGTTGCGATGGTGGGAGCAGCTTTAGTTCCTATTAGACCCGTAACAGTTGGAGTGTTAGACAGGACGACATTGTTCGTGCCTGTAAAGTTTTTCTCCTGAAGAACCCCGGCAGAATTGTATAAGAAGTAACCGTCAGTTGCACCTGTAATAGCAGTAGTTCCGACTGCGAGTGAAGTTACGGGAGTTGCCCATTTCAGACCAGTTGCACAAGTTGAGTCAACCGTTAATACCTGTGCGTTGGTGCCAACCGGGAGAGCAACCGGAGTGTTGGCAGCGGTGCCCGAAACCAAGGAACCCTTGGCAGTGATGCAGGCGCAAGGGATGGCCGGTGCAGGGGCCGGCGCCCAGCAGAGACCGTTGGAGGCAGCGGCGCAGGCAGTGAGAATCGTGTTGTCAGCGCCAACCGTAAGGGCAGAGAAGGTTGCCGAGCCGGTACCGCCAAGTATGTCGCCCTTGGAAGTGAAAGCGTTGCAAGGAACAGCGGCAGTGCCACTCAGTACCGATGTCAGGCGACCTTGGGCGTCAACCGTGATCGAAGAGTTGGTGTAGGAACCAGGGATGACCGTTGTGTCGGCGAGAGCAATCGTACCAGTTGTGGTGACGGGTCCGCCCGTGAGCCCGGTGCCCGTGGCAATCGAGGTGACGGTACCAGCGCAAGGGGTCGCCCACTCAATACCCGCTGTGCAGGCAGAGTTTGCGGTGAGCATACGGCCATTGGCACCCACAGGCAGGCTGACAGAGGTGCAAACGCCGGTTGCAATGATTAGATCACCCTTTGCGGTCAAGGCACTCTTAGGAATGGCAGCGGCGGCCAGGTCGTAGGCACTCTTGACGGCAGTGCTCGAAGCGATCGCCGTTGAGGAAGTTGTCGAGGTTGAGTCAGAGACCTTTGATTGTAAACCAGCGGGGGTAACTGCGCGAGTGGCGTCTGTGCCAGCCTGGGTCTCAGCGTTGGTAGCAAGTTCAACAACACCGGCTACCGTATCTGTGGCGGCGGGGGGTTCGTAACCGATATTGAGAAACTCCCAGGCAAACACGCCAGGGGAAGTCTCTGATACAAGGAACCAGTCGCCGTTAGTCGCAGCGGTCGCAGTGCCGCCAGGAGGTGTAACTGTGCCCGGAGTTGTGACAATAACGTAGTAGTTCTCGGTCGTTGCACTCGCAGCAGGGAGCACGGCACCAACTGTGAATCCTGCCGTAACACCGCCAGAGGTTACGGAGGCAACCAACCCGGTAGAAGCGTCCAGAGTACCAGCGGGGTTCACACCACCAGAAACGCTCAGGTTGGTGATTTGCTGTTGCAGGCAACAACCTTGGGCAGCTGTCAGTGCTTGGGTTGTGGAGTTGGAGTTGAGAGCGTCGGTAAGTTGAACAACGCCGGGGAGCGCCGTGGTGGCACTCGCGACGCTGATTTGACCAGCGGGAGTTACCGAGATGTTGGTGCCAACGCAAACCACGCCGAGGGCGGTTGTCGTCGCCGGAGTTGTCCCCCTGAGAGCAAGTTCGTCAATCGCCGCTTGAACGTTGGTGCCAGTCAGACCAGAGGTTGTATTGCTATAGGTGATGCACAGAGCACAACCGAGGGGGGTGCCCGCAGGCATGATCGGTGTGCTGCAGAAGGTTACCGGCGAGCAGAAGGTTGCTGGGCAGGTAAACGTCGCCGTGTCGCAGAAGGTGGTTGTTCCGCAAAGAACGGTGCTTCCGCAGTTTGTTACGGTGCCGACGTTAGTTGTAGTACCGCAGGTAATAACGTTGTTACAGTTGGTAACCAGAGCGCAGTTTGTTACAGCGCCGACGTTCGTGGTTGTTCCGCATGTAATGACATTATTGCAGTTGGTGACGAGAGCACAGTTAGTTACCGCACCGACGTTGGTCGTTGTGCTGCAGTTGGTAACGGCTGCGCAGTTTGTTACGGTACCGACGTTGGTCGAGGTGCCGCAGGTGAGAGTGTTGCTGCAGTTGAGTACGGTGCCGACGTTTGTGGTCGTGCCACAGTTGGTAACGGTGCTGCAGTTGACGAGGGCACCCACGTTCGTGGTGACGCCGCAAGTTGTGACGCTGCCGCAGTTGGTAACAGAGCCGACGTTCGTTGTCGAACCGCAAGTAACCGTGTTGGTGCAGTTTGTTACGGTGCCAACGTTTGTCGTTGTGCCGCAAGTTAATGTGTTGGTCAGGTTTGTGACGAGAGCGCAGTTGGTAACCGGGCCGACGTTGGTTGAGGTGCCGCAAGTTACGGTGTTGGCCAGGTTTGTAACCAGAGCGCAGTTGTTAACGGCACCGACATTCGTAGTCGTACCGCAGTTGGTGACCGCGCCGCAGTTGGTAACAGTATTGGTCGTCGTAACAGCACCATTGAAGAGTGCGGTGCTGTTCGCTTGGATCGGTGCGTTGAAGGTGACGGGACCGGTGAAGGTACCGCCGCTCTTCGGCATATAATTCAGCGCGAGCGTGGAGGGAGTTACCGCGAGCGTGGTGCTCGTTGCAGCGGCAACTTCAGCTGAGGTGGCAATCTCGATGACGCCGAGGGCGGTTTGGCTCGCTGCACCTACTGAGATTACGGGTGCGGTAACAGGGCCAGAAACCAGGACGGGGGCAGTACCGGTTACGCTGGTGACACCGCCACCGCCACCACCGCCACCCGTGACGCAAATATCGCCGTTAGCGCAGATTGAGAGCCCTGAGTTGGATGTTATGGCTGCGGGATAATATGCAGCGCAAAGATAACTGGATGGAAGACTGTAAAATGGATTGTTTGGTATTGCTTGGTTTGGATTAAAACGAGGGGGAGTAATTGCCATCTGAACTGCGGTTCACAGTGCTTATAATAGGTTTTACCCCCCTCTTGATTTGCGGGTCAGGGTGAGAAGAAGGTGAAGCCCCACTTGCGCCACGCGTTAGTACTACGAACGGCGTAGTAACCGCTGTTCCAAAAGCTGTCTCCACGGTTACCGACGGGGAAGATACGATAACGGGTCGCGTCGTAGGGCAGAACCATGGAGAGCTGGGAGGTGTAAGTTCCGTCCGGCTCGTTGAAGAACACCCAAGAGTTGATTAAACCGGTGCTAGGCCAACCAGCACTATAGTTGGGGAGGGATGGGTAAGGCAGTTGGTAAGGGTTACCAAGGTCAAACTGCAAGCCAGCAGGTAGGGTGAGGATGTAATCACCACTTCCATTGGTCCCGTTTTGGGTGTTAAGGATTGCCCGAACCTCCCACTCCTTGGGTCCAATCTGGCGGTAACTGACGTTATTTTGAGTTGATGTTATGATTGTCGGTGCTGTGCCGGGAACACCGGTGCCGGAGTTAATCGCCCCAAGACCCACACTCTGCACCGTGCCGGCAGAGGTGAAGGCGGTGAACTGCGAGATGTTGTAGCTTGCGGGCAGAGTGGTGATGGCGCCGAGAAGGGCGACCGACACTTGGGTGCCACCGTTGCCACCAACTATCAGGTTGGCTGTGGCCGCGCCGGACGCCATGATTAAGTTAACGTAGTCCGTAGTACCGTTCAGATAAACGGTTGTTGACACGGACGGCAGGGTGACGGGGGTGTTGCCGGAGTTTCCGGGAAGACCCGTTTGCGCCGCTATGGTTCCATTGCAAGCGATTGCAACATAAGTGTTGAAGGTTGGCGATTGTGTGCCACCCTGAGCATTAACTTGGTAGTAACCGGCAATCGTCGGAGTGAAGCGACCATTCGTCGGGTTCCACCAACCGCAAGCGTTGACGTCGGCAACCATCGCAACGCCGTTAGTCCCGGGGACCAATGTGTTGTAGACAGCACCCGTGACACAACCAGCTGTAACACGCCAACGAGCAGCCGCGTTAACGGACGTCAGCACTGTGTTACACCACGTGAGACCTTCCGCACAGCCGGAACAAGCAACGAGAACCTGACCGTTGGTGCCAACGGGGAGTGCGCTCGGGACGTTGGCAGCAGTACCAGCAACGATGGCGCCTTTGCCCGTGATGACGGAGCAAGGGATGCCGGAGGTAGGGAGCTGAGGGGCGAGGGTAACCAGGTACTTGATGCAGGGGAGCAGCGCCACGTTCATCGGGCGGGTCTCTGTACTCCCAACCGAGGCAGTATTGACCCCAGTGCAGCAAGCGCCGCCGCCAACGCCGATAATGGTAGTCGCAGTACCAGCTACCCCGGCAGTAGAACCTTGGGGCAGCGCCTGAGCGTGGCAGTGAAGTTCGAACGCATCCTGCTGTGTGCTGCCGAACGCACGCAGGGGATCGCAACCGCGCGCAGTACCGCCAGCATCGTCCCAACCCCGTGAGAACATGCCGCGCATGTCGGGGATAGCGAACGTGGTGGAACCGTCGCCAGCGCCGTAAGTAGTGCCAATCGCAGCGAACAGGTCGGCGTAAGCGGTCCGGCTGATGATGCGACCGTCGGCGATCAACCAACCGTTGGGGGCCACGGTGCCCGCGAAGTAATCAACGACACCAACAGGAGTGTCACCGAAGAAGGTAGCGTCACACGCCCATGTCATGCCGCCAGGGCAAGCAGCACAGGCAGTGAGGCGCCAACAGTCGCTTGCAGCAGCGGGCAGGCTGTAGCAGCAGCCGATAGCGCAGCCAACCACGAGAACGCCTTTGGCGCAGTACAGGTTGGCAGGACCCGGTTGCCACTCAAGAGCAGTGCCGGTGGAGGTCAGAATGTTGCCGGAAACGCCAACCGAACCGGCGCAGTCTTTGATGCCAGCGCCAGGCTGAATGTTCTTGCTGGAGTCGCCCGTGAGCCAGTTGTCGGTAGAATTAAAACCGATCGCAAGTTGGCAGCTTCCGGTCGCACTCGTCAACTCAGTGTCAACACCGATGGCAACGTTCCGAGAACCCGTTGTAAGGTTGCAACCGGCGGCCGCACCGATGGCTGTGTTGAGGGTGCCGGCGGTTAACGCAGTCAGGACGCTGTGGCCAACGCCAACGTTACCGGTTGCGGTAGAGGCGGCCATGGCACTCGAACCGACGGCAACGTTTTGAGCTCCTCCTACGTTTGCACACAGGGCATTACAGCCAATAGCAACGTTCTGAGTTCCCGAGCCGTTAGCAGCGAGAGCGTTCCGACCCACGGCAGTTTGACCACTGGTTGTAGAAGCGGCGCCAGCAGCAAGAGCGTTGCAGCCGAGCGCAGTAGAGGAAACGTTTGTGCAACCGAGGATAATGCCAGCGACGGTCGGTGTGGCCGCAGCGGGAATCACGGTGGCCCACTTAATTCCTTCGGTGCAAGTTGAGTCGGCAACGAGTGCTGTACCGTCAGCACCCACAGTCAGGTTGACAGGGGTGGCAGCAGCGGTTGCTGTAACCAGCGAACCTTTGGCAACCAGGCAAGCGCAAGGGATGGCCGGTGTGCTGGCGGGAGCCCAAGTTAAACCGGTAGTGCAAGCGGCGCAGGCAGTGAGAACTTGGCCGTCGGTGCCAACGGGGAGAGCAACCGGGGTGTTTGCCCCAGTGGCACCCAGGATGGCGCCTTTGGCGGTGTAACCGCTGAGGGGAACGTAGGTGGCAGCAGCGCCAGCCGGAGTGACCGCCTTTGTGGTGTTGGTGCCGGTTTGGGTCTCAAGGGGAGTCGCAAGTTGGACGATACCGGCCGTGCCGGTTGAGGCAATCGGAAAGTCGGAGCCAACGTTGAGGAACGACCAAGCTGTACCGTCGGACAGGAACCAGTCGCCTTGGTTAGCTGTGTAAGGGCCACCGCCACCGGGAGGGCTGTAGGTGCCGGCGGCTGTGACGATGACGAAGTAGTCGGTGTTTGCAAGGGCTGCTGCAGGGAGGTCTGAACCAACCGTAAAACCGGCGCCAGTACCTGACGACGTCACAGTCAGCATCTGACTGGTGGCAGCGTCAAACGTACCAGCCAGAATCAGGCCGCCAGCGGTGAGCAGAGCAGCGATTTGATCCTGCAGAACTTTGCCTTGGTTCGCTGTGAGTGCCTCGGTGACTGAAGTGCTGGTGACGGTGTCATTCAGCTGTACGATCCCTGGGACAGTTGTAGAGGAGGGATCAACACCGATAATGGGGGCGATTGCGGTTCCAGTGTTCGTAACGGGGGCAACGACAGTCGTGTTCGGAGTAACGCCCGATGAAGCAGCCGTTAGGCGACCTTTGGCGTCAACGGTTAGCGAAGAGTAAGTATATGTGCCAGGAGTAACAGCGGTGTCAGCCAGGCTGATGTCAGGGGTGGCCCCGCCAGAGGAGACGATAGGGGCGGTGGCGGTTACGGCAGTGACCCCTGCGGTGCCCCAGGTGAGTCCGGTGATTGCGGCGGAGTCGGCGACAAGAACCTGACCGTCGGTACCCACCGCGAGAACAGCCGGTGTGGCTGCTGCGGAGGCGGAAATGATGTCGCCCTTTGCCGTCAGAATGACGGGGTCAATCACCGAGCCATTAGCAGCGGCAGTAAGCCGCCCTTGTTGGTCAACGGTGATGTTGGCAGCGGTGTACGAGCCTGGAGTGACGGCGGTATCAGCCAGGCTGATCGTACCGGAGGATGTGATGACGCCACCGTCGAGGCCCGTACCGGCAGTGATTGAGGTGACGGTGCCGGATGTGCCGTTGGCCGCTGCGGTGATGCGACCGAACGTGTCGACGGTGATGTCGGCGCCAGTGTAAGTACCAGCGGTCACGCCCGAGACCGACATTGAGATGTCGGGGGTTGTGCCGCCAGAACTTACGAGAGGGACAGTTGCGGTGACGGCGGTAATCAGTGTGCCGCCCAAGGAGATTGTAACGTCGCCCGTGCCCAGCGGGGGAGTCACAACGATGCCTGAACCGGCGATCACCTTTGTTACGAACCCGGCACCCCCGGCCGAGTTAATCGTGCCTGCGGCTTGATCCACAGACAGACCTGAACCAACAATCAGAGGGCCAGCAGCACCTTGAAGGATATTGGTGTTCGGAGAGTAAAAAGGGTTATTTGGAATCGGTGTGTTAGGATTAAAACGGGGGGGGGTGATAGCCATAATTAAACTTTCTTTATAAGGTTTTACCCGGTCTAGACTATGCTGGTGATGAGACCGTTGGTCACGGTGATGGTCTTGCTGTCTTGCGAGGTGAACGTTCCGGTAGCGCCAGTGGTCCAGACCGGGGGAGTGTTTGCCCCTTGGGACGTCAGAACGTCTCCGACGTTACCGTAGACACCAAGGCCACCGGGGTCCATTGCTCCGCCACAATCCCAGATTACTTTCAGCCCGAGGGCTCCACCCTGACCGTCAGAGATAGCGGCGTAACCGCAGAGAGTAGCTATGGAGTCGCCTGCCCAGCTGCCGAAAATCGCATTGCAAGATCCTGTGGTTAGGGCACTGCCGGACGAAACCCCAAAAACCGAGTTTTTACTACCGGTCGTCAAGGCCAACAAGGCTTGCGAGCCGACAACTGTGTTGCAAAGTCCTGTTGTTATGGCGGGGGCTGTGCAGAACCCGACAGCCGTATTTCTATTTCCTACGTCCGCCCTGCGGAGTGCCCTGTAACCAACTGAGGTGTTAAATAAGCCAGTGGCATTTAGGCATTGCGAGTCCCGTCCAATGGCAACGTTGCGGTTGGAATCAGTGTTATTGAGCAAGGCGTTGCAACCGATAGCTGCGCTTTCATCGACAGTGCAACCAAACACGGTGCCGAGGGCGGTGGGAGTGGCAGCTGCGGCAGTTGGGGCGGCCCAGATGGGGGCAGCTGTTGGACCCTGGGATACCAGGGCTTGGCCAGCGGTTCCGTAAACAGCGGTGTTGAGGCCAGCGCCAGAGTTGTAAGGACTCCAGGCTCCGAACTCATTGATGCGAAGACCTAGGACCGCACCGTCGCCGTTACCGAGGTATGTGTGGCTGTTGCAACCGGCTTCACCTGGGATTGAGCCGAAGATAGCATTACCGTTTTCAACCGTGATCGCACTGCCGGAGACGTAGCCGATGCCAATGTTTTGACTGCCGGTTGTGAGAGTGGTGAGGCTTGTGTTGCCGAGAGCCGTGTTGTAAGAGCCGGAGGTGGTAGACTGCATCGCGCCCGAACCGATCGCAGTGTTGAGGGAGCCTGCGCTATTTAGAAGAGCGTCGCAGCCAAGAGCAGTGTCTCCGTTTGTGGTGCAACCGAGAACCGAGCCGAAAGTGGTGGGAGTGGCATTCGCACCGCCACCGCCAGGGGGTGCCCAAGCGGGGGCGCCGGTTGAACCGCAAGAGGTCAGGACGTCTCCGGCGTTGCCGTAAACACCACGACCACCGGGGTCCATTGCTGCGGCATCGTTCCAGATTACCTTCACATTGGTACCGCTGAACTCATTGCCGTCGGAAATGGCAACGTGAGAGTTGCACCCTATGAGGGTGCTACCGTCGTGCCCCCCCAGTAGAATATTGTTGGACTCAGTAGTGAGGCAGGTTCCCGCAAAAGCCCCCCCAACGGCAACGTTGCAAATCCCCGTGGTCAAGTTAGTGAGATTACGGTAACCGAGGGCCAAGTTAAAACAGCCAGTAGTTATATCCTCGCCTGCCCGATGACCAATCAATGTGTTGCAACCACCCGTAGTAACGCAACGTCCTGCGTGAGCACCGACCGCAAGGTTTCGTTCGGTAGCGACAGGCAACGCGCACCATCCCACTGCGACGCTACAAGTGCTAATCACATTTGACGAGAGTGCTTGGAATCCGACCGCAGTCTGGTTGGCACCCGTAGTGTTGCTGCAAAGCGCATCAACGCCGATGGCAGTGTTTCCCGTCCCGGTGTTCGCGAGTAGAGAATTGCACCCGAGAGCCGTCCAGTTGGCTACTGTACAACCGAGAACCGAACCCAAAACTGTGGGGGTTGCAGGTGAGCCACCACCGCCACCAGTGGCGCTAATGGTCGATGTCTGGTAGTTGAAGGTGAAACCCGTACCAACAATGAAGGGGAACCAAGGACCCTGCGAGTACACTGCCGGAGGGCTGTAGAAGGGGTCGTTCGGAATGGGGTTTTCAGGGTTGAAGTTTTTGGGAATCAGATAAAGAGGAACAGACATTGCAACTGCCAATAGGGGGAAGAGAGTTCTTTGACTACGAAGTTATGAAATGGTGTTTGAAGAGATCTGGGTCCATTGGGTTGAGGAACCATCATTATAGAGTACATACATTAAACCAGTTCCAGAGTTCCACCAGAGTGTGCCTGGAGAGTGGTTGGCAATAACTGGCTCTGTGTCGGACACAATTGTATTTGCATACCGGTAAGGCATTGCATCGATCCAAGTTGCACCATTCCAGACACGGAGAGTGGGTCCTGGACGATCAAAGGTACTGGTTGTGTCAAGCCACAGTTCCCCAAGTGTGTTTCCGAGCTGGCCTGAAGCACCTGTTGCCCCTGTGTTTGGGGCTAGTGTGCCAACTGAGCAAGGACCGACTTTGAACAGTGTTGCCCCCGAGTCATCGGCGAAAAATAAACCAGGTTGGGTACCGTTTATATTTACTGCGGGTTGGCCCTCAAGAAGTTTAATTGGGTCTGGACGCTTGTTTAAAATCTCTGAACGCAGAAGTTTTACAGGTGTTACGCGGTTCGTTGCCATTGTGTGTGAGTGACTAGGTGTCTGATACGACTCGGTAGACCCGAGAAGGTTTGATAAGTGGTTTTACCCCCTCCCTACCTTAACTAGCCAATGAGTCCACCGTCAATATCAACAATCTGCCCCTCAGAGTTGGCTGTTATTCCTGGTCCTAGTACTAGGGGGGTATTGCCTATGCCAACAGGTAATGGGCAGGTAATAAACTCGTTTCCAATACCAGTAACCACACGAATGTTACAAGTTGACCCAAATTGAGGGGGACTTGCAAATGTTATTTGAAACTCCTCAGTAATTGAACTGAACTCAACACTGTAAGCTAAGCCTGCGAGAGGATTTCCCTCCGAAGCGAATGGTAACTGCATGACACCTGCAAGGCTTACAAACATGTTTTCTGCATTCACAATGTTGGGGTCTAAGGGTTTACCTTCTACTGTGAGAGCAAAGGTCACTGTTGCACCATTAAACAATGCAGAAATGTCATCTACAGAAGTTACAAAAATTGATCTAATCCCCGCAGATCTATACTTGGTTCCTGACAAAATACCTCGAATATCCCTGACTGTACCTTCATCTGGAGTGCCCCCAAGGAAACTTATTGTTGTAGCTCCTCCAGTTTCGGATATGGTATAGGCCCAATTGGCCTGATACAGCCCTGAAGGATTTTGCTCAACACCCCCTAGGAATACAAAGGAGTTAAGGTTTGTAAGAGTTGGTTCTTTAGGGAGGAGTGTAAATGTACTTTCCGCACCGTCAAAGTCAGGAGTTGTGTTAAAGCTAACGACTTCAAGGGTTTGACTATCATCTTCTGAAGTTACAATACGAATATCACAAGAGGTTCCAGCTAGTGGAGCTTCACTAAACTCAATAAAAGGAACGGCCACCCCAGCAACTTCTAATATGTTATAAGCAACAAATGGGGCTTGTGTGACTCCTCCTAGAAAAACAAAAACTCCAAGAGCAGAAAGTTGATCTGCTGGAATTACATAACCACCGCGAGTTAACTCGAAGGAGGTTTGACTACCATTAAACTGACCCGATATGTCATCAGCGGAGTATACTAAAATAGCAGAAGGTTGATCAATAATTGGTGGGCTTTGATAGAGTATCTTGTCTGAGAAGTTAACAAGAGGTGTTTCATTTATAAAGTAGTTACCAGTTACGGCCTCACGAAGAGACCCTCCAAATACAATATCCCCAGTAGAAGAGTCGGAACCCACAATACTTAATTTTCCACCAAAGGTAGACGTACTTAGAAAGTCATACGAAAGTTTGCGGGAAAGCAAGTTAACTTGGTTCTTGGGTAGACCACGGGAGTAGTCAAAGTATCCGCAGTACTGCCAAGTGTGGGTGTTTGCCACAATAGTTGTAGGACTGTTGAACTCTACCGGGTAGGACCCATTTGCAGTTGCGTACCCATTCACAGGGGCTAATGGTATTCCCGTGTTAAGAAGTAAACGATCTCCCTGACTTTGCGGTACAAAGTAATTTTCAAGCAGGTTGAAAGAATACCCCATTAATTCGTAGTAACGAGCTGTTGTATTCTTGGTTACTGACCATATGGGGTCGTATGTTATCGGCTCAGGAAATTGAGTACTCTCACAAGGAGTCAAAACTGTACCAGAAGGCCAAATCGTCGGTGGAACAAGAATTCCAGGGGCAGGAGAAGGTTGGCCAGGTTGACCAACATACCTCCAACCTGAGAGTGCCGAGGAGGTTGAACCAAAAGGATTAAAATAAACTGGATAGAAATTACGTAAAACCAAAACATTGGCACCCGCAATTGAGATAACACGAACAAACTCAATCGCTTGTGTTGATGGGTGTGATAGTTGTAGAATACTAATGTCTTCTTTCGGGTTTGGAACACTCCGAAGGGAAAGAACTTTGAGCAACATTGTTGCAGGTTGACCAAAGGTAGGAGTAGAACTCCAGGGGGCACTCATTGGTATATACGGCTGAACTCCCACAGAAGGGGAAACTGTCGTACTAGACAAGAGGTTTATGGGACTTCGCGTAAAAATTACACCCAAGGAAGAGGTACCGTCGTCGTCATCATAGACAAACTCTCCAGCATACTCTGTTGGTGGTAGAGTTGCTCCACGGAAATACAAAACCGGATTTGCTAACTTATATGAGTCGGGAACTTCGTACTCTGCAGGTACCGGGTCGCCATTAATATCCTCGTTTAAAACATAATATCGGTAGGTAGCGTTTAAGATATTTGGTATCAGGTCGTATCGCCCTTGCCAAGTTTCCTCAAGGGGCTCAGAACGCTCTAACACACTTGATAGGACATAGGTAGAGTCGAGTTTATTGGGGGTTACTTTAGTAGGTCCATTGTCAATTGAAAAGTTTGTTTTGTAGTAAAGTGCCGACCAAAGATTATTTTCAACTGTGAAATAATTTTTATCTTGGTAGGTTTGGTAAGTACCTGTTGGAACATTGTATGGAATTTGACCAAGGGGAATTGTATAGATAGACTCTAACCACCCCCCACCGGAGTCCGACAGGGAAAGTATAACGGTGTAATTCGTCGATTGAGCAGGGTCAGAAATTTTGTTGTTAAAGTTAACAGAGTTAGAATAACTAAGTGTCTCAACCTCGTTGACTGTGAAAATTTGTGAGTAACCACCGTACTGACCTGGATCAAACTGAAAATTTCTTTTAATGATTGAAGACAAATTTTGTCCAGTTTGGTTTAAACGAAGAACATACCCTGACTGAGGGGCCTGCGCTGAAACAGCAGAGTTTGACACACTCAACCCGTAGCATCTTTGAGTCTGTGCACGTGGATCTACAAATCTGCGAATGTACGGTGCGTCAAGATAGGCAAGAGAGTTGGTCACATCTCCAGAATCTGAAAGAGGTACAGTAGTGTCGGTAAGACGTACACGCAGAACCGCTCCGCCAGTAGAGTAAGGGTTCTCTGAAGCATTGCCAGAAAGAATGCAAGTTGGACTACCGTCTGTAACAAAAAATGCGCGGTATGTGCAAATTCCATCGGTAAGGAAAACCGCCGAGCCAGGTTTCAATGAGTAAGGTAGTATACTAGCGGGATCAAATGGGGCACTCAGATAGATAAGTTGTACGGAAGGACTAGCCGAGTCTATTCCCACAAATTGTACACGACTGCCGAGAGATAGAATCTTTTTCTGTGAATCTGCTTCTGCCTGTACATTAGTGAGTGCAAGGGGCCTAACTAAACCAGTTTGAAGGAAGTTTTTATTGATTTCGTCAGCTCCTCCGAGAGTGCCAATACCTGAAAAACCCTCGGCTTGAAACGCAACCGACCCGAAGTTTGTTGTTGCATTTGTTAAAGATATAAGTGATCCATCTTTAGCCCAAACACCAATGGCAGCACCAATGCTGTATGTGGACTGTGCTTGCATATAGGAGTTTGCTCCGCTTAGTCGAAAACCAAAGTGACGGAAGTCATTGTTTGGGTCAGGGAGTCCAATACTATAGGACTCTGCACCCAGAGGAGAATATTTCAGGGTTTGATAGTAGTATCGAATGTCAGGTATCTTGGCAGTGTTTAAAAATTCAAGTTGAGGAGTTGTTGGAATCTGTGTTACATTCCTCGTTGAATAAGCAGGCTGTTCTTGAATTATTTTGCAAAGAGTTGACCATTTTTGGGTACTGGTTTGGTAGACTTCGTACGCTACTGGGTCTTTTTGCAATAGAACCGCTGTAGCACTGTTTACAATTACCGACTTAAACCCGGTAACTAGACTACCGTCATAGTCTCCATGTGCCATACCGTAGTCGGAACGGTGATTTACCATGTTCTCATATGGAGATGAGTTATCCGTACTGTTTGTGGATAAGTTGTTTGGATATAAAGCAGCGGCTGGCGCAACGATTTCGTACTCAGGAAGTGAAGCAATCTGAGGGTTGACTTGACCTCCAAACACATTCGGGAAGGCTTTTTGAACCTTTGTGTAGTAGTCGTCAAGTTGAGCTTTTGAAGCATTTTTTATGACACTTAGGCGGTGGTGAGAGTAGTTTGATGCTTCATAGTTTTCATTCCCTAGGGGAACAAAGTAAGGATAAATGTTGCTTACCAATAGTTTGCCTGTTCCACCAATAGATAGTAAGTTTGAAAACTGTGAGAACAAGATTGGTTGAGCTACAGCCGAGACAGGTGGCCACGGATTAGGCGATACTAGGAATGAGAAACTGTCGATTGGGCTAACATAGTAGGACCCACTTGCGAAAGTTGAGCCAGCTTGGTCCGTAGAGCTTAAGTAATCAATTTGAACAAAATCATTCAGGTTTAAACCACTTGCCCCAGCGGTCTTAAAAACAGCATACTGAGTAGTAACTTGCTCTTGAATTTGTACAACAGTTCGGGCCTCAATTTTATCGAGGCAAGTGAAATTACTCAGGTAGGTATTACCTGACCACCTAAATATGCTTGAGATTGGTTGATTGCTAAATATTGGTCCATCAAACCCATTTTCCCCAACTGTTTGTTGTCGGTAGTTTTCTGCATTGGGGAAACTTGGGTGAGTGTAAGTGGGTACATAAGTGGGGTGTATCTCACACTTTTTCAAGTCCATGCCGATAATGGACACACCACGAGGTATGACTAGAGAACCTACCTCAGCTGGGTTGAAGGAAGTAAGAACATCTTGTGTTACTTGGGTGGTTTGCAAACTTAAGTCGTAAGAAAAATTAGCAGGAGTTACCCCAGGTGCGTTTACAACGCAGTGACGACCGGGAGCAAGTACGATCAAATAACGGTTGTTCCCTGTGCTTACACCAGTGGCTCTGTCAAGAATTATCTGTTTCGTTACTTCAATAACAGCTCGGTTGATTGTGACAAATGGAATAGTTTGACCGTCATTGGCCAGAGAGTCCGTTGCAAACTCGTAGTCAGGACCTACAAAAACTGTGAGACCATTGGTACCACCTAGAAAAGGTGCCGCAACCTTTTTCCACTGATTTAGGTCGGTTCCAACTGAGAGAGTATTAATATCACCATCTACCCAAAGCTCTCCCCTGGAAGGAGTTGGAGTTGGCTGCTGAGGTAAGTATGCAGTAGGGCCGACCTTAACTACACTGCCGTCATTGACCTCAAAATAGAGTCCAGGTTCGGTTGGATTAGTGTTGAGGCCAATCTCACCTGGTTCAAGATTCTCACCTGTTGGTCTTTTTCCGAGAATACTTGAGCGTTTGAAAATCAATTTGACAGCAGACATTTTCGCTAAGGAGCAGTGGCAAGAGCTATGAAGATAGCTCTATACTCTTACCCTTCTAAGAACTCTCTCATTCTCTCTTCGAGAGAGGCAATTTGATCGCCAATACTTTGGATCTCGCTATATGAGGAGTGCTGGTCGTATGTACGATTGTAGTCGGTCATTTGTTGCTGACCTGCATTACCACCGGGAGTAGAAACTGCCATTTTGGCATCAAGACGCTCGCGCTCTTTTATCATATTCTGCATCTCTTGCATACAGCGATGAAACTCCTGGAAGTTGCCGCGCATTCGGCAAACACGAAGTTTATCTTGCTGCTCGTCAATACGCAGGTTTAAGGAGTCAGATTTTGCTTTTAGGTCTTCATACTTGTCACCCTGCATTACATTGGCAGGAGCTAGTTCCTTAAAAGACTGACGTAACTTGGAACCACTCTCTGGTTCCTCAACGGTATTTTTCTTGTAGTCTGTAGGTTCGTGACTATAGTCAAGGATCTGATGTCCCCTTTCCGCAAATATCAAATATGCCGCCTCAATGGCAGAGGGGTCAATACTATCCTTTCTCATTTGTACTGAAGCATTATAATTGGTTTTACCCTGGTTTTGTTGAGCAAAACCTACCACTTTTTGCAACTCCAGTACCCAGCCGACATTTTGCTCTTTTTCTCGTCGCAGTTATGCCGAGCTCTGAAGTTTGACCGCCTTTCTGGGATGTGTTTCTTAATAGTCATGTTTTGATCACCGAACCGGATGATTTTTTCCTGCCCGTTCTCACACGCCTTTACAATTGACTTCTTTGTCGAGTGGCCAGGAGTCTGCCGAGGCTTATTGCAAGGCATTTTGCTTTTGTCCATGCGCTCAGCGTATTGTTCATAGAAGTTTTGGAGAGCCTCTTCTGTAAAAGAACCAAACATGGGCTATCTCGGTTTGCTCTGCTTTAAAGTGACTTTATTTACTTGCTTCTGCTCTTCAGGGACGATGGGACCTGGCTTACTTGACTCCCGATCACCAGTTCGTTCTGCGTTAAATTTGTGATGCAATTCGGAATTCATACTGTTTCTGCTCCAAAACGAAGGTAGTCTGAGACACTGGCCAGTGCAGTGCCAGCATTGGTAATTTTTGTAGAGCACCAGGGCTCAAGGTTTTCGCTGCCATCCAACATTCCCAATAGTATATCTACTTTCTCTCTCATTACACGGAGTTGATTAACAATCATTCTACCGTTGGGTTCAGTAGAATAAAATTCGTTATAATTAGGTGCAGCAGCCATTGCTAACTGACCATTATTGTTTGAAGCTTTTGTAATCTCCTCTATTCGAGGCATTCGTATACCCGCTTCTTTCATTTGAGGGTTCTTTGCGGGACCGGTTCCTGGCTCCTCTGGCAAGTAGTTTGGAGTCATTTCAGCTGTGGCAACATCTCCCTCACTATGTTTTGAGTCAATCTTGACACAATTCGGTACTTTACGACCGCCTTTGTTCTTTAGCCCTACGGCTGTATATCCCTTCCAGCAAGAATCCTTTA
>Ga0247832_1004144_pt1 | contig 18599 bp, 18 predicted proteins | sample LaCruzMarch2015__10_FD_192407 | JGI IMG/M metagenome (GOLD analysis project Ga0247832, IMG submission 192407) | Freshwater microbial communities from meromictic Lake La Cruz, Castile-La Mancha, Spain - LaCruzMarch2015_4m | ecosystem: Environmental > Aquatic > Freshwater > Lake | place: Spain... | reverse complement strand
ATTGCAGACCTGCCAGTTGCCACCGGCACTGAGTTGCAGGAAGCGCTCCAGGCGAGCGGATGAGTGCTCGGGCCCTTGGCCTTCGTAGCCGTGGGGCAGCAGCATGACGAGGCTGCTGTTCTCATTCCACTTCGACTCAGCACTGGCAATGAACTGGTCGATGATGACCTGCGCGCCATTCACGAAGTCGCCAAACTGCGCCTCCCAGCAGATGAGCACCTGTGGGGCGAGTAATGAGTAGCCGTAGTCAAAGCCGAGCACAGCGGCCTCGCTAAGCAGCGAGTTATAAACGCAGAACAAGCCTTGGTCGGGCGAGACGTTCTTCAGCGGGAAGTAGCGCTCGCGAGACTCGGTGTCGTAAAAAACGCAGTGACGGTGGCTGAAGGTGCCGCGACGAACATCCTGGCCACTGAGGCGGACACCCAGGCCTTCGGCCAAAAGCGACCCAAACGCGAGTGCCTCGCTATGTGCCCAATCGAAGCCTTCGCCCGATTCCACCGCCTTGCGCCGGGCAGCGAGAAAGCGCCTCTGAATGGTCGGGTGCAGGCGGAAAGTCTCGGGAACTTCCAGGAGCTTACGGGCCAGTGTTTTGAGCTTGTCCGAGGCCACGCTGGTATCCACGGGAGCGAAGTAGCCGCCTTGCTGGGGAGTCTCGCCAAGGCCCTCATAGGGATTATCGCCCTTTTGTGCCTCTTCCTTGGCTAAGGTTTGAACGCCGCCTTCCAGTTCCTCTTCGCGGCTCTTGATTAGGGCATCGGCCTCGACTTCGTTGAGCACGCCAGCGGTGATCAATTGGCTGCGGAACAAGGTCGCGGGTGTGGGGTGCGAGGCAATCGAGCGCGCCATGTTTGGCTGCGTGAAGCTCGGCTCATCGGTCTCATTGTGCCCGTGACGACGGTAGCAGACGATGTCGATGACGACATCCCGCGAGAAGGTCTGGCGGAATTCGAAAGCAAGCTTGGTGACCCAGGAGACCTCCATCGGGCAATCACCATTCACGTGGAAGACGGGGGCTTCGATCATTTTCGCCACGTCTGTGCAGTAGTCACTAGAGCGCGCGTCTTCGGGCGAGGTGGTGAAGCCGATCTGATTGTTCACCACGATGTGGATGGTGCCACCCGTGCGATAACCTGGGAGCTGAGAGAGATTCAGAACCTCAGCGACCACGCCCTGGCCTGCAAAGGCGGCGTCGCCATGCAACAGAACGGGAATCACCTTCTTGCGCTCCACCGTGTCTTGCAGGTGGCGCTGGCGGGCGCGAGCTTTGCCTTCCACGACGGGATCGACCGCTTCCAGGTGGGAAGGATTGGCTGCAAGGTCCACGCGGATCTTGGCCCCCGAGGCAGTGACGCGCTCGGTCTCGAATCCAAGGTGATACTTCACGTCGCCATCGCCAGCGACCATATTGGGCACGTAGTTTTCGCTGAACTCATAGAACAGCATGGCTAGCGGCTTCTTCAGGAAGTTGGCTAGCACGCTAAGGCGACCACGGTGGGCCATGCCCATAACGATCTCTTGTCCGCCGCGTTGGGGCAGCTCTTCCAGCAGCGTTTGCAGAGCGACCATGGCGGCGTCGCCGCCTTCGATGCTGAAGCGTTTTTGCCCAACGAAACGCTTGTGCAGGAAGCGTTCAAAAGACTCTGGCTCTAGTAGCCACTTTAGCGCTTGGATCTGTTCGTCTCGGGTCGGTGCGGGTTGGTCAATGCGTGCCTCAATGCGCTCCTGCAACCAGGCGCGCACCTCCGGCGTGTGGATGTGCATGAACTCGAATCCAATCCGATCACTGTAGATTTGGCGTAGTTCTGCCAGCATGCTGCGTAGCTTCATGCGCTGGCCTTTGCGGTAGAAATGCGTGGCCACGTCGTTGCTCAGGTCGGACTCTACGAAGCCCAGTGCTTCCATACTGAGTGCCGCAGGCGCTGGTGCCGTGTTGCTCAGTGGATCAAGCCAAGCACCCGTGTGACCTAAGGAGCGGAAGCGCAGCACGGCATCCGTCACCTTCATGCGATAGGTCAGCTCTTCTTCGCTGAGCCCTGGGCCTTTATTGGATGTGGCAGGCACTTGTTTAGCCAGTCGCTCCATGCCGATTTCGAAGCCTTCAAAGAAAGCAGCCCAGGTGGCATCAACAGATGCGGCGTTGGATTTCCAGGCGGCGTATTGCGAGTCAAGAAGGTCGAGATTCGCTCGGGAAGCGAGAGTAGCACTCATTTCAAAATTAATTGGGGGTTTGTCATATTGGCCGCTTTGCGAGCAGTTGCAAGGCGCGGAAGCTTTTTCATGCAGGTCTCATTCGGCTGCATCTTCCCGTTGCTGGCAGGGGTGGTCGCCGGTAAAATCGACGCTCTTTCTCCTGATGCACGGCTTTGTTTACATCCATTTCTTGCGCGTTGTGGCGCTCGCCACCCTGTTAGGGATGGCCACCCCGGTGCCTGCCGAGGGGTTGGCGCAGCCGCTGTCGGAACTGGCGCGCGTGCAGAAGGAGGTGCAGCGCGCGCTGCCGCGGTTGCGCCAGGCCTTGGTGGGATTGGAGTCCAGTGAGGGCGCGGCCACAGGCGTCATCGTGTCGGTAGATGGCTTGATTTTGACCGCTGCCCATGTGGCCACGGACCCGAATCATGAGCCCAAGACCGGGCGTCGACTGCGGGTGTTTTTCAGTGATGGTCGCGCTAGCTGGGCCACGGCACTTGGCGTGGATGTGGCGACAGATGCCGGTATGGCGCGGCTAGATGGCAAGCGGAACGACTGGCCTTTTGTGGTTCTGCAGCCCGGTGGGGCAGATATCAAGACGGGGGATTGGTGCGTAGCCCTTGGGCATCCTGGCGGATTCAATCTTGCGCGAGGCGAGGTGCTACGCGTGGGCAAGATTTTGAAAACCTCGGCCAACAGTCTTCAGTCCGATTGCGTCTTGATGGGGGGCGATAGCGGCGGGCCACTGTTCAATCTGATGGGTGAACTCATCGGCATTCATAGCCAGATTTGGGAGGGGCGTGATCAGAATGTGCATGTCTCACTGGCTCCATTTTTGCGGTCATGGGACCGGCTGCGAAATGCGGAAATCATCCGTGTCTGGGCGCAGGGTAGTGGTGGCTGGCTAGGGGTGAATACCAGTGAGGGAGCGGCCGAGGGCGGTCTAAAGGTGGAGGATGTGGCGTCTGACTCTCCCGCTGCGCGTGCTGGGCTGAGGTCTGGTGATTTGCTGTTGGCCATGGACCGGCAGCCGCTGCAATCGCGTGCGGCTTTTTCTGACAACCTGCGCTCTCGCCCGGCGGGAGACTCCGTGGTGCTGGTGGTAAAGAATCGCTCTGGCGAACGCATCGTGACTGTGAAACTCGCCACCCGACCCGAGGAATGACCTGCCTTTTCCGCCTTATCCGTCTCGGGTTTGTCTGGACTGGTTTGATAGCCGTGAGCGCTCAGGCTCAGGTGCCACTGGAAGTTGAGCTGCGTACCAATGGTGAGTCTAGCTTGGCTTCGCTGCGGACCATACGATCACTGGTGCTGCCTGCCGTGGTGCGTGTGCTCGACGATCGTGGCAAAACAATGCTGCTCGGTTTGGCGGTGTCTGAGGACGGCTACGTGTTGACCAAGGCCAGTGAGGCACCCGAGGGGCGCCGCTTGCGGCTCGCTTGGGCCGATGGGCAGCAGGGCATGGCCCGTGTGGTCCAGATGGATCATGATCTGGATTTGCTGCTGCTCAAAGGGGATCGTGATGGCGTCATGCCGCTGGCGTGGCAGCCTTCTGCGAAGATGCAGCAGGGCGAGTGGGTGGTGGCGTTGACCCAGTCGAAAGAGGTCCCGCTGCAAACGCGGCTTGGCTGCCTGAGTGCGAAGCGCCGGGCCATTCCGGGTCATGGAGCGGCCATGGGCATCAGTATGGAAGACACGCATGCAGGCGACGGTGTGCGCATCACCGAAGTCGCCAGCGAAAGCCCTGCTGAGAGTGCGGGCTTGCAGCCGAATGACTTGCTGCTGGCGATGGATGGCGAACCTGTCTTGAACATGAGGATGATCCAGAAATCCGTGGCCCAGTTCAAGCCGGGGCGCGTGGTGCAGCTGAGCGTGAAACGGGGAGCTGACGAGCGGCAGTGTCGCCTGCGTCTGGCGAGCAAGAGCAAGGTCGTGTCGAACTGGGATGGTGAAGACTTTGCCAACGGCGGTGTGTCCTTGCGCACCGATGGCTTTGCCGACGTGCTCCAGCATCAAGTTCCGCTCAACCCCTCCGATATGGGCGGCCCGCTGCTGAATTTGGATGGTCAACCCGTGGGACTAAACATCGCCCGCGTGGATCGTGTGACCACCTTCGCCCTGCCCATGGAAGCTTTTTGGAGTCAGGTGCAGCAGTGGATGGTGCTGGATCGCAAATCGAAGTAGCCCAGTCGCAGCCCAACGGGGCACAGTTATCCATGCGGCTGGAACACCACGCTACGACATGCGTCTTTTGCGGAGTCATTCTGGCAGCGCCAGAACCAAGTCGTGCTATTGGGCGCGATGGCTTCGGTGACGTCTTCGACAATGCGGAACTGGCCGCGTAGCTCGGCCCCATTTTGCACGGTGATGGAGCGTGCGGCGACGCTGCCTTTGAGCGTGCTGCCGGGCTCTAGCGTGACGCTGCCGGGCTCTAGCGTGACGCTGCCTTGGCAGATGAAGTCGCCGGAAACATGACCACGAACGATCAGGTACTGAGTGCGAATTTCATGTGGAAAGGTGACCTCGCACTCAGGCATGATCTCCAGCCGACCACAGGCGACAGGATCGGGCACCACTGGGGTGGATTGGAAGATCATTTCGCCCGGCAGACTGCGCAGTGCCCGGGTCTTGGGCTGATCCACCCGTGAGAGCTTGTGCTGGTAGACGGAGCAGGTGGGCGTTTTGCTGTTGCCGGCGGTGGTGATGGTGTGGGAAAAGTCGGCCTGCTCGGGCGGTATGGCGCACAGGATGGCGAAGATTTGCGCGGCATCCACGGCCTCAATGCCGAGTTGTCGTGCACGAGCCTAGGCGGCTGGGCTGAACCCATCGGGCACCACCAGGGTGCCTTGGCAGGGCTCGCGGATGGGGCCGAGTTCATTGACGAACTGCTGCAAGGTTTCGGGGCTGGCTACCCATGGGTTCCAGGCAGTGAGCTTGACCAACTGCCGTTTCAGATTGGTCGTGGGCGTCTCATGCTGCATGGCGAACTGCACGGAGCCATCAAGATTCACGCGCGCCGGTCCCAGCTCATAGCCAGCGTGAAGAGAGATGGCCCGCAGTAGCTCGCCCAGGCTGGCGATCAACTCCGGCGACCAAGTCTCTACACCGTCGGCCGTGCCTTCTCGCAGCGAGAAGCCCGTGTGCAGGTGTGGCATGAGGACGAACACATGTCTGGATGCAGGGTGTGGAAAACCGTTGGTCGGACCAACGCCTACTTTAGGGCACCTCTGGAAACCCGTTTTCGACTGCCGTCGCAGTGTCCATGATCGGTAGGGCGCGTTGTCTCAACGCGCCGGATACACGACGGGGTTTTGCGGCAGAGTGCCGCATCGCCACGTCCCACGCTGCGGCAGCGGCGCTATGGGGACATAGCGCCCTACCAGCGCGGGGCGAAGTAAGTCCTCTGCGAGAGGAGGTTTCCAGAGGTGCCCTTTACTTTGGCCCGTGAAGGATGACCGCGCAAGACGCAGGGCTCAGCCTGAGCAATGGCCATGCGAAATCGGTGGTCCGGCATCCTGCCACAAGCAGCTAGCATCCAGTCCACCAATTTACTTTCCCTTCTGCCGTGACCGTGTTTCTTCGCCATCCTTATGGCATCAGGCAACGGCATTGGCGAAACGCAGACTCAATTCTTCACGCTGGCAACAGCGGAGAAGCCATTCGCCTTTGATGGGGGCGGGGAGTTGCACGACGCTGTGATCGCCTATGAGACCTACGGCCAGCTGAATGCACAGAAGAGCAATGCGGTGCTGCTTTTCCACGCGCTTTCGGGCCATCAGCACGCCGCTGGCTTCACGCCGGACGTGCCGGGAACGGAGGGCCGCTGGACGGCGGATTGCCAACAAGGCTGGTGGGATATGTATGTTGGCCCAGGCAAGGCGGTGGATACGACGCGTTATTTCGTCGTGTGCGCGAACTGGTTGGGCGGTTGCTACGGCACCACGGGCCCGGCCTCCATCGACCCAGCGACGGGCCAGCGCTACGGCAGCAAGTTTCCCTCCGTGCGCACCAGTGACGTGGTTCGCTCGCAGGCAGCGCTGCTGGATCACTTGGGCGTGGGCAAGCTGCACGCCGTGATCGGCTCTTCGGTGGGCGGACTTTTGGCGATCAACTTCGCCACCCTTTACCCTCAACGTGTGAATATCGTGGTTCCGGTGGCGAGCGGTCCGCGCACGACGGTGCTGACGCGCTTGACCTTGTTTGAGCAGGTGCTGGCGATTGAAAATGATCCGCACTTCAAAGGCGGTGACTACTACGACGGCGCGGCCCCTGAGTACGGATTGGTGCTGGCACGCATGATCTCGCACAAGACCTTCGTGCACTTGGATGCGATTGAAAATCGCGCCCGTGGCGAGGTGCAGCAGAATAGCGATCAGCTCGCGTGGTATCGCGTGGGCCACAACGTCGAAAGCTACATGCTGCACCAGGGCAAGAAATTCGTGAAGCGCTTCGACGCGAACACCTACCTGCGCATCGCCGACATGTGGCTACGCTTTGACCCGCTGCGCGATGCGAAGGTGCTCGACTATGAGGCGCTGTTCGCTCGGTCGAAGGCGGCAGAGCATCACTACCTCGTCTTTAGCATCGACAGTGACTTCTGCTTTTACCCGGAGGAGCAAGCCGAACTCGTCAGCCATCTGGAAAAGGCGGGCGTGTCGAACATGCACATCACCGTGCATAGCAGCAAAGGGCACGACTCCTTCCTGCTAGAGCCTGACCTCTACACGCCGCATCTCGTCTATGCGCTGCAAGGCCGATGGGGGAAGACCTTGGATCGTGACGTGGTGGAGTGATGGCGCATCCAAGGCGCTGCTTTCGCATTGGACACCCGACCGCGCTGAGGTCAATGCTACTGGCATGAAGGATGACTTTGATTTCGTGGTGATCGGTGGCGGCAGCGCAGGCTATGCGGCAGCGAGGACCGCCGTTTCGCAAGGGTTGAGCACGGCTGTGATTGATGGCGCGGAAACGCTGGGGGGGCTGTGCATTCTGCGCGGGTGCATGCCCAGCAAGGCCTTGATCGAGTCGGGCAATCGAAACCTCAGCATTCGTCGTGCATCAGAGTTTGGCTTGCAGGCCTCGGCTGCGGGAGTCGACGTGAAAGCGATCCGTGATCGCAAGCGGGTATTGATTGATGACTTCGCTAGCTATCGACAGGGGCAACTGCAAGATGGTCGTTTCACATTGGTTCGTGGTCGTGCGCAGTTCACGGGCACCCATGAGGTGAAGGTGGCACTGCGAGATGGTGGTGAGCAATCGATCGGCTTCAAGACGGCGTGCATCGCGACGGGTTCATCGGTGCAGATGCTGCCTGTTCCAGGGCTGGCGGAGGCCGGCTTCTGGACCAGTGATGACATTCTGGATGCCGACTCGCTGCCTGCCTCATTCATTGTTATAGGCGGCGGTGCCATCGCTCTGGAAATGGCGCATTACTTGGAAGCGATCGGTCGCCGCGTGACCATCGTGCAGCGCAGTGCAGGCCTGCTGAGCACCTTGGACCCGGAGTGCGGTGAGGTGGTGATGGAGGCCTTCCGCAAGCGCGGCATGACGGTGTTAACGGATACGAAGATGCTCGCCGTAACCAAGACCGCTGAGGGCAAATGCATAACCATTGAGCACGAAGGTCAGACGATCCAAGCCGAGGCTGAGGAGATCCTTGTCGCGGCAGGGCGCGTGCCCTTGATCGAGGCGCTGGGCTTGGGTGATGCAGGCATTGAATCGCTAAACAAGAAGATCGCTGTGCAGCCCACCATGCAGACCACGCTGCCACATGTCTTCGCTGCTGGGGATGTTTGCAGCGCTCTCGACGTCGTGCACATTGCCATTCAGCAGGGAGAGATCGCCGCGATGAATGCTGCGGCCTTGATCAAGGGCGAAGCTGTGAATCGTGAGATGGACTACCGTATGACTTTGTTCGGCGTGTTCTGTCACCCCCAGGTGGCGGGTGTGGGCGCTACGGAGGCCAGCCTGAAGAAGGCGGGCGTGCCTTATCTCGCTGCGAGCTATCCGTTTAATGATCATGGCAAAAGCATGGTCATGGGCGAGACCGAGGGATTCGTGAAGCTGCTCACTCACAAGCATACGGGTGAGATCCTGGGCGGATCCGTGGTCGGGACAGAGGCGACGGAACTCATTCACGAGGTCGTGGTCGCCATGAGCTTCCGCAGCACAGCGCGACAGCTTGCGTTGATTCCGCACTATCACCCGACCCTCAGCGAAATCTGGACCTACCCTGCGGAAGAGCTGGCTGACGCCGTCGACTAAACATGCCGCTGCGACCGGCCAGGAATGAGGGAAAGTGATCACGTCAAATTGTTCACAGAAATATTGACACCTATTTTGGACGGCGCTTATATTTCAGGGCGATGCTCAAGCAAATTATCGGTCAGTCCCTCAGTTCTGCGGATCGCGAAGAAAAACGCGTTGATCCAGCTCCGGCACCTGTGGCCGCAGTTGACCGTGCGCCCATCCTGTCGTCCGCTCCAACCATCTCTCAACCTCAACGTTCCTTCGCCTCCTCCAGTCCCATGATGTCCTCCAGCAAAAACGTCCTCGCCAATGATGTCGAAATTAAAGGTTCGATCAAGTTCTCCCACGACCTGATCATTGATGGCAAAATCGAAGGTGAAGTCATCTCGGATGGCAGCCTGACCGTGGGCGAAAACGCCCTAATCAAAGGCGAGGTGAAGACCCGCTCGGTGATCATCTTCGGCAAGGTCGAAGGTAACATCACAGTCCAAGAACGCTGCGAGCTGAAGAGCAACGCAGTGCTCGTGGGCGACATCGGTGCTGGCACGCTGGCGATCGAAGAGGGCGCGACCTTCATGGGTCAGTCCAAGGTCGGCAAGAGCAACGAGGCTTCCAAGAACCTCGGCCCAAAAGCCTAACTCCACTCTCTATCTGTGTTTCGGGGACTTTTCGGATCCAAAGACAACCAGTCTCCAGCACCACCGAAGAATCAAATCGAAGTGGTGTGTCCTGCCTGTGGCGCGGCTCAATATGAGCCGCGCCTCGTTCTTTCTACCTTCTGCAAGCGCTGTGGGGTGCATCTCACGATCGAGAAGCGCCGTGTAACAGCGTCTGAAGTGTCGAAAGCTGGCGGCAGGCCGGAGGCCTTGGAAGCTGCGCGCCCACCCTCGTCGGTGTCGGCGGCTCCATTGTCACCGCGCTCCGGTCCTCGAGCAGGGATGATCTCGGGTCCCTTGACGTCGATGACGTCATCGCGTCCCGCTCAGGTGACTCCTGGGCCCCCGTCCGTCTTCAGGCCCGATCTGACCGAGACGGGTGAGCTTGGTCTGGGAATGATGCTCCAAGCGGTATCCTCTGGCGCTGCCATGGACGCTCCGCTGTCCGTGCCTCTTCATGCTACCACTCCAGTCGATCTTCCCGCCGCTCAGGCGGAAGCTGAAGTGACCTTTGAGGAAGAAGCCGCCTGCCAGCCCGCTGCCGAAATCGAGGCCGAGGCGGCGCATGCGGACGAGCCCATGGCCGTGACGACGCTGATGCAGCGGGGACCGAACGTGGCCGAAAATCCCGGCACCCTTCAGAAGATGAAGGACCAGGGCTTTTACCGTCAGCAATACTTCAAGGAAGGCCAGTGCTTCGACTGCGACCACAAGTTCAAAGTTGGTCGTTCCTCTCGCTCAGCTAACTGCCCGAACTGTGGTGCCTACATTTCGTTGGAGGACATCGAGCTGAACATGCCATCCTCTCAGTCGATCAAGACGCGTGGCGATGTCCTGATCCGCAAGCGCGGTCAGCTCACCGCTACTCACCTTTACGCCCGCGAGTTGCGCTGCTATGGCATTATCGCGGCTAACATGAACTGCTTGGGCGACGCGATCTTCCGCACCAACGGCACCATCGTGGGCGAGGTCCACTGCCGACGCTTCATCGTTGAGAAGGGAGCCGAGATCACGTTCATGAATGCGATCCATGCTGATGAGGTCGAGATCCACGCCCCCATCACGGGCAATGTCTTTTCCAAAGGCCCGCTGCTCATCTCCGCCAACGGCGCAGTGAATGGCGACGTGACGGCACGCTCCGTGTCTATCGAGCCTGGCGGCGAGCTGAATGGCGCAATGAACATTGTCCGCATCGCCGCTGCGCCCGCGCCGACAGCTCCCTCGGGAACCTGAAGTGATAGGTGATAGGTGGTGAGTTGCTTCCAGGAACCAACCACCAGGCACTAATCACTGTTACACATCGTCCTCCTGCTTGCTTCATCCGGGCACTAAGCTAACGCTGAACGACTTATGGTCGCCGCCCCTGCCGCCCCCGATTTGAAAGTTGACATCCTGCGCCTGAAGAAGGAACGCAACGCCGTCATCCTCGCGCACAACTATCAGACCCGCGACATCCAGGAGATTGCCGATTTCGTGGGCGACTCCCTTGGCCTCGCCTACAAGGCCAAGGAAACCGCCGCCGACGTCATTGCCTTCTGCGGTGTGCACTTCATGGCTGAGACCGCGAAGATCGTGAACCCTGGCAAGATCGTGGTGCTGCCCGATGCGAACGCCGGTTGTTCCCTCGAGCAAGCTTGCCCCGGTCCGCAGCTTGAGGCCTTCCTCAAAGCCAACGCGGCCAAGAACTACTACGTCATCGCCTACATCAACTGCTCCGGCCATGTGAAGGCGCTCAGCGACTGCATCTGCACCAGTGGCAATGCGGTGAAGATCGTCCAGGCCGCGCCAGCCGACCGCCCCATTCTCTTCGTGCCCGATCAAAACCTCGGCTCATGGGTCATGGAGCAGACCGGCCGTAAGATGGACCTCTGGAAAGGCGCGTGCTACGTGCATGTCGAGTTCACCCGCGACAGCATCGAGAAGATCAAGGTTGAGTATCCCGACGCCAAGGTCGTCGCGCACCCCGAGTGCACCTACGCCGTGCGCATGTTGGCCGATGTCGTGTGCAGCACCGAGAAGATGGTCGGCTACTGCAAGGACAGCCCGGCCAACGCCTTCATCATCGTCACCGAGAGCGGGATGCTCCACCGCCTGGAGCGCGAAGTCCCCGGCAAGACCTTCATCCCCGGCCCCACCGGCCACTGCGCCTGCGCCGACTGCCGCTACATGAAGCTGAATACCCTGCAAAAGCTGCACGACGCCCTGCTCAATCTCAGTCCCCGCGTCGAGATGGAAGAGTCCCTCCGCGCCCGTGCCGAGAAGCCGATCCTGCGGATGCTGGAGCTTAGCCGGTAGTGAAGCTCTGTCGGGCTGGGGACGGTTCCAGTCCTGGGGTCGCGCATTCCCTTGCCATCCGCTGCAAGGCCCGCTTTCCTGCGTGCTGAGTAGCTCATAGGAAAATCCCTCCTGCATGTCTGACCACGCCTCCACACTGGAATCCTTCATCGCGCACTGGTCGAAGGGCGAGGCCAATGAACGAGCCAACTCGCAGACCTTCCTGCTTCAGCTCACTCAGATGCTGGGCGTGCCTGCGCCTTCGAATACCCACGAGCACGGCTACAGCTTCGAGTTCCCGGTGAAGGTCCCCGGCACGAGCAATACCAACTTCCTCGATCTCTACCGCCGCGCCCACTTCGTTCTCAAGTCGAAGCAATTCGCCGCCCTGCGCGAGGAGCAGAGCGAACTGGCACTCGTCGCTCAGAAGGCCGGCGTCATTGAGGGCAAAGCCAAGTCCGGTCCCGTGCGCGGCACCGCCGCGTGGGATGATGCCATGATCCGTGCTCGCGGCCAGGCCGAGCTAACCTTGCCCAAGGGCAAGGCAGGCAAGCCGCGCCAACCCCTGGCCCCACCGCTGCGGTCGCCCCGTGCCAAGCCTGCTGCCAAGACGGCATGGCTGAAGCCGCTGGCGGACCGTATCCGCGCCACCGAGCAAGCCCTGCACGCCGCAGGGCACCCGGTGACAGCGGAGGAACTGACCAGCATCTTCGCCCGCGCCAAGCCCGTCGACCTGCAAGAGATCCTGGACAGCCTGGTCACCCTAGGCCGCGCGCACCGCAGCGGGGAGAAGTTCAGCGTGTAGAGCCGCACTTCGGATCAAACGAGTGCTAGACGCGTGGCTGCCTTTTCGCTAAAACCGGTGCCCTTTACTTTACTCAATCGCACTCATGAACACTCGTCGTTCCTTCCTGAAACAGTCCACCGGAGCCGCTGCGGCTTTCGGCTTCCCCACCATCATCCCGGCCAGCGTGCTGGGGCAGGATGCGCCATCGAAGAAGATCACCATGGCCTCCTTTGGCTGGGGGATGCAGGGGCCGAGCAATACCATGAAGTTCATCGACCAGCCGGACTGCAAGGTGCTGGCCGTGTGTGATGTGGACAAGAACCACCTGAAGACGGGCGTGGAGGCGGTGAACAAGCGCTATGGCAACACGGACTGCCAGGGCTACCACGACTACCGCGAGCTGCTGGCGCGCAAGGACATTGATGCGGTAATGCTGGCACTGCCGGATACGTGGCACGCGCTGGTCGCGACTGAAGCTGCCAAACAGGGCAAGGACATCTGGGGCGAGAAGCCGCTGGCGCGCTCCATTGCGGAGCAGCAGGCCATCGTGAAGGCGGTGCAAAAGTATGGCCGTATCTGGCAGACGGGGAGCTGGCAGCGCTCGGAGACGAACTTCCGCGTGGGTGCGGAGCTGGTGGCGAATGGCCTGGTTGGCAAGCTGCAGCGCGTGGAGGTCGGCCTTCCCGCTGGGCACAATGACTTCGCCAAGACCAAGGACAAGAATCAAGTCACCCCGCCGCCTGCCGAGCTGGACTATGAGATGTGGATCGGCCCCTCGCAGATGGAGGACTACATTGAGGCCCGTATCCACAAGAACTGGCGCTGGAACTACAACATTGGTGGCGGTCAGCTGCTGGACTGGATCGGCCACCATTGCGACATCGCTCACTGGGGCATGGGCATGGACCGCAGCGGCCCGGTGGAGGTGAAGCCGATCCAAGCCGACTTCCCAGCGCGCTCTGACATGTGGAACACGGCGACGAAGTATCGCACCGAAGCCACCTATGGGAACGGCGTGGTGATGACCATCGCAGGTGGCCATGACGGCATCCAGATGGGAACAAAATGGATCGGGGATAAGGGCTTTGTGTGGGTGAATCGCAATGGTGCCTACGAGACGAACATCGATGGCCTGGGCGAGATCATCAACAAGCGCGACAAGGACGGCAAGGTAACCCAGGGCCGCAAGCTGCCGGAGCTTGGCGACGATGTGATCAAGACCCGGCTCTACAACAGCCCGAACCATTGGCGCAACTTCCTGGACTGCATCAAAAGCCGCCAGCCGACCGTGACTCCGGTGGAGACCGGCCACGCCAGCGCTATCCCCGGCCACCTGTCTCTGATTGCTCTGATGCTGAACCGCACCCTGAAGTGGGACCCGAAAGCAGAGACGATCGCCGACGACGCCGACGCGACCAAGCTGCTAGGCCGCGAGTATCGTGGGCCTTGGAAGCTGGAGGTGTAATGGGTGAAGCGACGCAGGTCGTATGAAGCTGCGCAAGTTTTTGCTCAAGTCCATGAATGCACCGTAGAACCTGCGGTTCGCGGAGTTGTGCACGCTGGCGCTCGCCTTTGGTTATGAGCTGGATCGAGTCAGCGGGAGCCATCACATCTTCGTCCATGTGATGGCCACCCGCCCGCTCAACTTTCAGAATGACCGAGGCAAAGCCAAGCTCTACCAAGTGAAGCAATTCCTGCGCGACATTGAGGAGTTCCAGCTTAACCTCACCGAGTGATGACCAAGTCGGACTACCACATCAATCTGTTCTTCAGTGCGGAAGACGGCGGTTACATCGCTGACGTGCCGGACCTGAAGTCGTGCAGCGCTTTTGGCAAGACACCGGAAGTGGCATTGAAGGAGGTGCTGGTGGCGAAGAAGGCCTGGCTGGCTGCGGCGAAGAAGCATCAGAAGCCTGTGCCGCCCCCTCGGTATCGGCCTGCGATCTACGCGCTCGCTCACTGAAGATGCATACCGCACCTCGCGGATTGCATTTCTCCGGCACTCGCCATAGTGCCCGTCCCCATGTCTGCCCCTGCCAACCGACTCGACACCCGCTTTGCCCAACTCCAGGCCGAGGGCAAGCGCGCCTTCGTGGCCTACATCGCCGCTGGCGACCCAACATTGGACAAGACGGTGGACATCGTGCTCGCGCTGGAAGCGGCGGGCGCGGATGTCATCGAGCTGGGCCTGCCTTTCAGCGATCCGCTGGCGGATGGCATTGTCAATCAGCTGGCCGCCGACCGCGCAATCCGCAGCGGCACGACCACGCCGAAGGTGCTGGAGATGATCAAGATGATCCGCGAGCGCTCGCAGGTGCCGCTGGTGCTGTTCACGTATCTGAACCCCGTCTACACCTATGGGTATGAGCGCTTCCACACGGACGCCGCCGCTGCCGGAGCCGATGGCGTGCTGGTGCTGGACCTGCCGCATGATGAGGCGGAGCAGAACGCCGAGCTGAAGCCCGCGCCCGGCCTGGCCCACATTCGTCTCATTGCACCGACCACGCCACCCGAGCGTGTGCCGCTGATTGCGTCCCGCGCCGAGGGCTTCATCTATTATGTCAGCCGTGAAGGCGTGACCGGAGCGCAACAGACCATCGCCACCGGTATCGGTGAGATGGTGGCCAGCATCAAGGCCGCGACGAAGGTTCCTGTCTGCGTGGGCTTCGGCATCTCGACCCCTGACCAAGCTGCGACCGTGGCCGCGATGGCCGATGGCGTAGTGGTCGGCAGCGCCATCGTGAAGCTGATCGAGAAGCACGGGCAGGAAGCCGATGTGGCCGCCAAGGTCGGGGCTTTCGTCAAGCCTCTTGTGGACGCCGTGAAGGCCCTCTGAGCCTTTTCTCCTTTCTCTTATGCCTTTTCTCTTTCCCCCATGACTCTTCGTTTCCACAAGATGAACGGCGCGGGCAATGACTTCGTCATGCTCGACAATCGCGACCTCTCCCTGTCTCTGACTACGGCCCAGATCGAGCGCCTGTGCGACCGGCATCGCGGTGTCGGTGCGGATGGCCTGTTGGCGGTCGAGCCTGCGACGGACGGCGGCGACTTCAAGATGCGCTACTACAACGCCGATGGCGGCGAGGCCGAGATGTGCGGCAATGGCGCGCGCTGCTTCGGTCGCTTCGTGAACTTCCTGCATGGTGACTCGCTGACGAAGATTCAGTTCGAGACATTGGCCGGGATGATCTCCGCCGAGTTCGAGGCCGGTCAGGTGCGCATCAACATGAGCACTCCGCATGGCCTGAAGCTGAGTGAGTCACTGCCCGTCGCAGGCACCCAACTTACCGTGCACAGCGTGAACACGGGCGTGCCCCACACCGTCGTCTTTGTCGATGATCTGGACAACGTGCCCGTCCGCGAATGGGGCGCCGCTTTGCGCTATCATGAGGCCTTCAAGCCCAAGGGCACGAACGCGAACTTCGCCAAGGTTCTCGGCCCCCAAAGCATCGCCATCCGCACCTATGAACGCGGCGTGGAAGACGAGACCCTCGCCTGCGGCACCGGCATGGTGGCATGCGCACTCATTCATCATGAACTGACCGGCGCAGCCTCACCCATCTCCGTCCTGGTCAAAGGCGGCGACACCTTGCGCATCGGCTTCGAGAAAACGGCCGAAGGCTACGCCAATGTCACGCTGTTCGGTCCGGCGGATTTCGCCTTTGAGGGCAGCGTCACGATTTGATCTGAGTGCTATGCCGGAGATCAGTCGGTTCCTGGGTGTCATCATTCGGATGCATTTCCGCGATCATGCGCCGGGGCATTTCCATGCTCATTACGGCGACTACGAGATCACAGTGGAGATCGAGTCGGGCATCGTCACTGGCAGGTTTCCGAAGCGTGCGCTAGCTGCGGTGCTTGAATGGCATGGAAGCAATCGTGAGGCATTGATTGAGAACTGGCAAAGGGCGCTAAGACGTGAGACGTTGCTGAGCATTCCACCCCTCGAATAGCCATGGACTTCATCCGCATTACTTCGGCTCGCCACCTTGGTGGCCATCGGCTAGCTCTGAGCTTCAGCGATCGGTCGGAAGGCCGGGTGGACCTGAGTGAGGAATTGTCCGGCCCAGTCTTCGAGCCGCTGCGAGACATCGACTATTTCAAGCAGTTCCAGTGCGTCGGTTCGACCCTCGAATGGTCGAATGGGGCAGATTTTGCCCCCGAGTTCCTTTATCAGCTTGCCCAGAGCCAGGAAGCCGCGATTCATTGACCTCCCACTTTACTTCCTGACCCTCGTTATGTTCGCTGGAACCCACACCGCCATTGTCACCCCTTTCAAGAACGGCAAGCTCGATGAAGGTGCGCTGAAGAGGCTCATCGACTTCCAGTTCGACAATGGCGTCACGGGCATCGTGCCCTGCGGCACTACCGGTGAGTCGCCCACGCTCGACTATGATGAGCATGAGCAGGTGGTGAAGCTGAGCGTCGAGTTCGCGCGCGGTCGTGGCATCGTCATGGCTGGCACGGGATCGAACAGCACCCGCGAGGCCGTCGAGATGACCAAGGAAGCCGAGGCTGCCGGTGCGACCGCGATCCTGCAAGTCGCTCCGTATTACAACAAGCCCACGCAAGAAGGCCTGTTCCAGCATTTCAAGGCGGTGGCTCAGGCCACCAAGCTGCCGATCATGCTGTATAGCATCCCCGGACGCTGCGGCATCGAGATCGGCATCGACACCATGGCGCGCCTACATGAGGAATGCCCGAACATCTGCGCCGTGAAGGAAGCTGGTGGCAATCCTGAGCGTGTTAGCCAGATGCGCCAGCTGTTGCCTGCGAACTTCGAAATCCTCAGTGGTGACGACGGCCTGACCCTGCCCTTCATGATCGTGGGCGGTTGCGGCATTGTCAGCGTGGCCAGCAATCTCATTCCTGCCCAGATCAGCCAGATGGTGAACCATGCGCTGAAGGGCGACTGGTCCGCTGCACAGGCGCTGCATCATCAGTATTACCCGCTGTTCGCCGCCTTCCTGAAGCTGGCGACGAACCCGATCCCGATCAAGACGGCGATGTCACTCGCCGGTCATTGCGAGCCGGAGCTGCGCTTGCCGATGTGCGCGATGAGCGACGCCGCGACCGCCGAACTAAAGGCGATCATGGGCAAGCTTGGGATTGTGTGAAGTTGTTCGGTGTTCACGCTTTAGCGTGTCTGGTCTCAGCACGCTGACATGAACACCAAACATGGCTATTACTCCTTCCGCACCGCATCCACCAAGCGTCCGCGCAGCGCCATCGCGGCAGCCACGGCACACACGGCCAACCCGAACGCGGTGATGCCCACGATCAGCTTCACCAGGAAGCCGATGGGCAAGCCTTGAGCTGACTGTTGAAGATTCGGCCACACGGCGAGCGCAGCGCTGAGCACACCCAAGACGACACCGCCGAGCAAGAGTGCGCTGTGCTCGCCGATGACCATGTTTCGCAGTGCGCCGGGCGTGAAGCCCACGGCCTGCATCAGGCCCAGTTCGCCTTTGCGCTCCAGCACGTGCCGCGCGACGAGCACGCCGATACCCGCGGTGCCGAGCAGCACGCCCAGACCTCCGAGCACGGTGAAGATGCCAATGTAGGTGTTCTGCACGGCGTTGAATGCATTCAGTCGCTTCGCGGTGGATTCGAGTGCGAGACCTCGCTGCTCCAGTTGCTGTGTGAGCGTGCTGCTCACTTCCTCACCGCGCGCAGTAGGCGCGTCGATCAGGAAGAAGCGATAACCCGCGACATCGGGAAGTGCGTCGATGAATGCCTTCTCGTCGATGATGATCTTGCCTTGCAGCACCGAGCCCGCGAGTAGCGCTGCGATCTTCACCCGCAGCTTCTTGCTGCCGACATCATACTCGATCACATCGCCCACGCCCTTGCCCAGGCCCCACATGGCGGTGGCTTGATCGGCAACGGCGAGCACCTCGGATGACTCAGCACTCAGTGCATCCCAGGAGCCGCTGGCAAAGGTGAAGGCGTTCCGCTTGGCTAACGACGCAAAGCTAACGCCCGTGAGCTGTGGGTTCTGAGCGCGGTTCAGGTTCAAGCAGCTCGCGTCATCCCCAGGGCGCACGCGGAAGGGCATCACGGACACGTCCTTCATGTCCTCCTCATCCAGGCTGAAGGCATCACGCCCGGCCTTGCTGTTGAGGTCTTCATACACCGGCAGCGAGGACTCACCGATCACGGCAAAGCCGCCCGTGCCGCTTTGGCGTTCGGCGGGATCACCAGCGGAGATGCGGAAAGCATTCACGGCTGCGACCAGGAAGATGCCGCCCGCCATCATGCCCAGCACGGCCAGACTGCGACCGGGGCGGCGCACCACATTGCGCACGCCGATCTGCCACACACTGCGGGCGAGGCTTTGACCGTTGGCTTGGTCGCGCATCCAGCCCTTGGCAAAGGACAGCGCCGCGATCATGAGCAGGGTTCCGGCACCGAAGAACATGCCAGCGAGTGCTTGGGCATTCGTG
>Ga0247832_1004142_pt1 | contig 18608 bp, 12 predicted proteins | sample LaCruzMarch2015__10_FD_192407 | JGI IMG/M metagenome (GOLD analysis project Ga0247832, IMG submission 192407) | Freshwater microbial communities from meromictic Lake La Cruz, Castile-La Mancha, Spain - LaCruzMarch2015_4m | ecosystem: Environmental > Aquatic > Freshwater > Lake | place: Spain... | reverse complement strand
AACCAATGACCAATCCTGCCTCCGCAGGGCATAGACTGCGCTCTTCGTCACGGGCACATATGTCACCCATGTGCCCGGTACGAAGTGTTACCTATGTGGTCGGATGAACATTGCTTCACCCCCCTACTGCATACTCCTCCCCAAAGGAGCACCAAACCATGCCAACTCTTCCGAGCGGACGTGCATTCGCACTATCCATGGGTCACATCATCGAGCCGGGGACACAGATGTTCACATGTCCCGAGGGGCACTATTGGTTTCAGCAGGCGGATCGTGCGATGAACGCGCCGCCGTATCACCCGGAGCAGACGGTGTTGTGCGACTTTAAGCATGCGCCCTGCCCCACAACTCGCCAAGAGGCGCTAGGCATCTTGTATCTCTTGGAGACCGTGCACCCAGACGACGAACAGCTCTACTGGCCGGGCTACACGCTGGCAGATCCTGAGGCACTTGCGGATCTCACTGCGGAAGACCGTGCGGCGTGGGACGCGTGGGTTGCCAGTGATCGGACGGTCGAGTTCCTCGACCAAGTCATCGCCAAGTGCAAGGCGCAGGCGGAGGCAAACAAGAAGAGCCATGGGTACATGGTGATTCGTGAACGAGCGACGGACGAACAGTCATACGAAGACCGCGCTCGGCACATAGCGTCAAAGCATGGCGCGGAAATCGCGCAAGAGGGACTGCTACTAGAGAGTCAACTCATGACTTCGCACGCGCTTCACGATGAATCCGAGCGGCGGCGCATCTTCAATCGATTGGAAGAGCTCCTGGAGGAGATCGATCGAGTCGTCGACAACCCCGAGCGGACTGCACCGGAACTCTGGCACGCACGCGGAATCATGACGCGGCTACTACGGCGACCGGTAGAAGCCGAGCGCGCCTTCCTCGAGGCCGCGCGACAGGCGCCATTTGAATTGAGCCCATGGCTGGAGCTCACTCGGGTACGCGCGGAGCAAGGGAAACTGCCCCTCGCGGAAGAAGCTGCGCGAAAGGCGGTGTCCATCAACAACCAAAGCGCGCCCGCATGGGCGAATTTGGCGGCCGTGCTCATGGAAATGGACAGCCCACAGGATGCGCTCGCAGCGGCGGAGAAGGCACTGGCGATCGACCCGGGGGATGTGGTGGCGAAGCGGGTGGTGGAGAGATGTGGCGGAGACACTTGAAGGGGTTGTGGGGTATTCGAGTGGAAGTCCAACCCGCGGAACGCAGGCCGATACTGACTTAAATCTCCCTTTGCACTTAGAAGTGACGGAATTTCCATCACGTAACTGTGTATGTTGCAATCTGCACAAGATTTGAGAGCGATACGCCACAACCGCCGGGATAAATCATCGCAATGCCGCCCACAGAAGATTTACGAACCCAGATAGAGAAGTTCTCCCGGGATTTCTACGCACAGGCGCTGAATCTCACTCTTTCCAATCCACTGCTCAGGCTGCCATCTGGAGCACGGAGTGCGAAATTCTTAGAACTGACAGCGCGCATGACGAGTCAGGTGGCCGACGCAATTGGACGCGACGACCGAAGCGTGTCGTTCATCGGGCACGGGGCGAGCCATGCCGAGCGACAACTTGCCATCGACTCTCAGCAACCCGGCGCAAGAGGCACGCTCAGAATCGAGTTGTCACTACCTCACGAGCGTGTGGACGCGATCCTCAGAACCATTGCGAAGAAGCATGACGAACTGCTGGAGAGGCGCGGTCTCCCCTGCGCGTTCCTGGCCATGGGCGTTCTAAAGTGGAAAGCCGACGATGACAAGGAGACGCGTTCCCCGCTTCTTCTCATACCCGTGGACATCGATCAGGAGTTTGACACCACACTTCGTAGGTCGTTCTACCGATTGTCACCAACCGATCGTATTCCGATTGCAAATCCAGTACTCGGAGCGTACCTGAAGCTTAAGCACCAACTATCCATTCCGGAGTTCGATGGAGATCTTGAACTCGATGGTGCAAAGGTTACGAGTTGGCTGAAGAAAGAAGCAACAAAGTTAACTTCGACTAAGCCCTCTTGGGCGGTATTGGAAGATGTTGTATTTGGGCTCTTTGACTGCGGCGCAATCGCAGCAGATTGCGATGCCTCGAACTGGTCGCCACCCTTAGATGAACGGCAATTGCTCACTGACTTTTTTACGTCGACATACACCGCGACCGACCCACCTGTAGATCAGACTTTTACTCCTCCAAGCCTAGTACTTGAAGCGGATGGATCGCAACTTGAAGCCCTTCAGGTTGTGTCGAAAGGTAACAGTATCGTCCTGCATGGTCCTCCCGGATCAGGCAAGAGCCAGACCATCGTCAACCTTATCGCGCAGGCGTTATCTAACGAGAAAAGCGTCCTGTTCATCGCCCAGAAGCCCGAGGCCGCTCATGTAGTCCAACGACGACTCGCAGAACGCGGGCTTATGCCCTTCTGCACAATGCTGGTCCCAACTGGCGACAGTCGAAATACGAAAACAGCGATATTGGAAGGTCTGAGGCAGCGCGAAATGGTTCAGCCACCTGCCCCTAGGGCTTTGGAGGCAGACAGGGCGCGACTTGAACAGAATGTTTCACTTCTAAACCGACATGCGCAAGCGCTTTGTGTAGTGATGCCGCAGTTTGGGATTTCCGCGCGCGAAATGCTTGCCGAGCTAGCACTACATACCCTCAAAGACACGCCGGCGATCGAACGAGCGGACATCGCGTTTCCATCGAGTATTGATAGATTCATAACGGCCGAAGAATCACTAACGCGGCTTGCGAGTGTGCGAAAGCAGATCAGTGACCAAGCGTTCAGCGTGCTCGGTGGAGTCCGTCCAAAGGACGAGACGAGGCTTGCGTATGACGCCGCGTTTGAGTTACTCGCCGACTGTCGAACAATGACTAAGGCTGCCCGAAGTCTCAGAGACATGGCTGTAGCACTTGAGCAAGACGGGTGCGATAAATTGCCACGAAGTCTCGATGGCAATGCAGAACTCACCAAAGCAGTCCCGCAATGGACGGCACTGCTTGACACTCAGACACTACAACGGGTGTTTCGACTTCGACAAAAACGAACTCAAGACGCCTTGAAACGTATGGCCAGTGCCCAAGCACGACTTTCCGACAGTCAGGCACGGGTGCAAAACTGTCGCGACCTTTCGACCTCAACTGAATTGGGTACCGCAAAGTCCATAGCGAATGCAGGCTCATTGCTAGTGCGGTATCAGGCGGGCCACCGGCAAATCGCTACATTGCCCAAGTTTTCTAAAGCCATTGAGGGCCTACAAGCGGAGATGGCTCAGGGCGACGAGCCGCACGGGAATGGTCCGATACGAATACTTCTTGCCCGAGCAGAAGACTTCAAACATTGGCAACGACTTGTAGCACTGCTAGAGGCACTCGATGCGTCCGACAACGCGCGAACATTCCTCATAGGGCGAATGGAACGCCTCACACCCACCGTAAACAACCTTCAAACCCTGAAGGAAGCGTCGAACGCAGTCACAGAGGCACGCACGCGTGCTGCCCCAATTTGCCTTTCGGATCGACTCCCCTCGCCGACTGATTTGCGGATCGCACAAGCCGCAATCGCGTCTCGAGTTACCTTAGGCAAGCGGATAGCAGGTTGCGTCACCGATCGGCAATATAGATCGGCAAAGGGCATCGCACGACGTGTCCTATTGCCGACAGTCACCCGTAACGAATGGGCCACCGCACTATCAGTCTGCATCGAGCTTCAAGCGGCTGAGCACAATTGGAACCAGTCGCTCCAGACTGCTGGGGTACGCCCGGACTCACCGCCCGACCCGGCAGCTTGGGCCGGGGCGCTTGATTGGCTCCAGCGCGTTGTCCAACTCAGTCTTGCTGCGCAGGTTTCCCCCTCCGATGCATGGGAGGCCGCAAGCAAGTTTGAACAGCAGACAACCGATAGTTCAGAACTCGACATACTGACCGCTGCAGGACGAATATGCCGCGCTACCTCACTCCGCGGCGGACTCGAGATCGCGCTAACTGGCACAACCCCTACATTTAAAGCAATCTGCAATGCTCTTGACGGCGTTTCACATGCCTGCACAACCGTAGGACAACTTGCAGCCACTGTCGGACTGGACGAGTCCGCAACTGTTGCGGCTGTTACCGAACGTGGCATAATGTTGGCAGAACTGCGCGACACGGTCGAAGCCATCAACTCGGACGCCGAAGCGCGAGAACTGTTTGGGGGAGACTTTAAGGGAATTGATACGCCGATCGGTTTATATGAACGGGATGCTTCATGGCTGCGCGAATCCCAAAGCGCGCGCTACCGACCCTGGCGAGACACCATCGACTGGTGCTTTAGTGAACACGCCGCGATCGGCCGGCGCGTGCTAGACGTCCAACGATTTATGACTGTGCTAGCCGCAGAACACCAACCCCTATCTGACGCGGTTCAGCGATTTAGTGAGAATCATTTCTTCGATGGATCTGCTGCGGCAATAGCCGTGGGACTTGGGCATGATCTCGATGCAATTTCACGAGCCGCAGACATCGTTCTCGAGAATCAAGGCGAAGTGCACACTATCTTCGATCTCGGCATAAAATCACTCAGTTGTGCTGATATTGCTGGGAGCGGCATCATCCGTCGATTTCATCGCAGCGAGATCAGCGCGAGCAAGCTTGTCCCGTGCTACCGGCGGGCCGCATTCGAAGCGGCGCTTCGTGACAACGTTCAGCTCGGACCACTCATGGGTTTCGATCGCATCGCTATCGACGACGCGGTTGCTTCTCTACCTGCTCTCGATCAGTCGATTCGCGACAGTAACGCCAAACTACTTGTTGGCCGACTGTTGTATCGGAAGACGCCTAATGGAGTATCCAATGGTCGTGTACGGGACTTCACCGAACTTGGTTACATCAGGCACCTCATGGGTCTACAGCGCCCACGATTTGAGGTGCAAGACCTGCTTACGCGCTCCGGGGCCGCGCTACGTGCCCTCCAGCCATGCATCATTGCAACGCCGAGCGCTGTGTCAGAATTTCTCCCTCGTAATGGACAGATGTTCGATCTCCTCATCATGGATGAGGCGTCGCAGATTCCTCCTTCGTACGCATTCGGCTCGATCGCACGTGCCAAGCAGGCAGTGATAGTCGGAGATCCAAAGCAGTTACCGCCAACCGCGTTCTTCATGGGCACAACACCAGATACCGATGAGGATGACGAAGATTCTGGAGTTACAGATGTCGAGTCAATCCTCGTTCGCGCAATTAGTTCATTACGAAATGTGCATCTCTGCGGCCACTATCGCAGCCGTCATCATTCATTGATCGCGTTCTCCAACAAACAATTTTATGACCAGCGCCTAGTCGTCACCCCGAGCGTTGCGCCACGAAGTAGCAAACTTGGAATCGTGGCGCACTACCTACAGAATGCCAAATACGACGCTAGCAGAAACGAAATCGAAGCTAAGACCGTAGCGGAGCATGCAATGGAGCACCTTTGCTCAGGTTCTGGCGAATCACTTGGCATCGTTGCCTTCAATGCACCACAAGCGGCACTCATTGAGACACATCTTGAAGCTATTGCAAGCAAATCACAATCGAATTTCGATGCATATTCGCGCGCACGAACGCGTAGTGATTCGCTATTCATACGCAACCTCGAGAGTGTCCAAGGCGATGAGCGAGATGTGATCTTTATCTCGTATACATATGGACCAGATGCCGAGTCGGGACATGTGTATCAACGCTTCGGACCAGTGGATCGGTCGGGCGGAGAGCGCCGGCTAAACGTTCTAGTAACTCGTGCAAAAAATCGCGTTGAGGTGTTTCACTCACTCCGCCCGGACCAGATTACGTCGACAAGTAGCGGTGGAAAGATCATGCGCCAGTATTTGGAGTACGCCCGCCAAGCGCCAGAGTTTGACTTCGCCGACGGCGCATTTGAGTCAGGATTTGAAGAGGAAGTTGCACGCGCCATTGAGCGGATGGCGCCAAACCTGATAGTGCGCCCGCAAGTGAGTTGCGATAAGTTCAGGATCGATATCGGGCTGGCACTTCGAACATACCCCGATCGATTCATCCTTGGTATCGAATGTGATGGCGCGACATACCACAGTTCCCGGAATGCGAGAGATCGGGATCTGATACGACAGTCGATCCTCGAGCATCACGGTTGGAAAATCCACAGAATTTGGTCAACCGCTTGGTGGAAAAACTCAGCATCTGAACTCAAACGCCTCACCGACGTAGTGACTGACGCGATCAAGCGAGAAGAAGCCCGAGCGCTGTGAGCAACTCTTAACCATCGACCATCAGGCGCGCCACCTAGCCCATATGCGTGGGAGTGTTCGCCCTCAACGCCCGATGAAAGATCCCTGGCCTGCATTGGCTAGGTCAAGGAGAAACTTACCCGCTCCCGCCTCGAAGTAGTTACCGACGCCAACGGTATGGAGCCTTGTAGCGCCACTCTGAATCGATCCTTGCGACTTAACACACGCAAGGATCGCGTCCACGGCCAGAGCCCCGTTCATACTCGGCGCCGCACTCGTGTCTGGCTTGCCATCCGTGAACAAGACGATCGCGTTCGCGCCTTCACAGCGAAATGCCTGCTCAATCGCTGCCAGCGTATTTGTCGATCCCGAAGCTGCGCTAGCAAGGGATATCTCATTTGATAAGGGACTCCCGGTCAGAATCCCGTGTCAAGTCCACCCAACGCCCGTCGTTCGGAAGTGTCCTGACCTCAGAATCGAAGAGTATTACAAGGACCTCCTGGACCGGAAGGTATTTGATCCAACTGAGAACAAGCTCTTTAGCTTCCTTCCATCGAGCTGGGTCGTCATGCATACTGCTCGACCTATCAAGCACAAAGACAACCTTTCGCAAACTACCCTTCAGCCCCAGCAATTCCTGCCGGATCGACCCCCCGCTAGCCATCTCTCTAACCGCGATGGCCTTATCGGCTTCTGCCGTCGCCGTTGCGCGCTGCGCAGCACCGACCAGTTCCGATTGTTCCGCCATCGCCCCACGGATCATCACTAACTCTTGAGAAAGCAGTTCGCTCTGTTTCCGCGCGGCAAGCAATTGCTCGGTAAGAACTTGTAACTCAAGGGCACTTTGAACCTGTTCTTGCTTAACTGCCTTGTCAAGCAAATCCGCCCGGAGTCGCTCCTGGTCTGCTAACGCTAACGCTTCGGTCAAACGACGCTGAAGCGATTCAATCAGTGCGGCTTTATCGCCATCGCTGCCCGCAACTTGCAGTAGGTCTTGCAACCTCCTAACCTCCTGATTGGCGACTGCTAATGCTGATTCCAGATCTGTAGCGAAGTTTTTTGTTTCGATCGCTGACTTTCGTAAAGCATCCAACTCGACTTCAAGGGCTCCAGTGCGGTTCCGTGATGCCGCGGCCTCAGACTTACTGGCGATCGCGTCATTGCGAAACTTCTGCCAGTCACCACCCACGTCATGAATCATCTCGTTCAAGCGGTTGGCATTTATCCCAGCGATTGCGAGTGCAACAATCGCAAAGAGTGTGAATAGATCCGTCATCGAGATCCATCCCGCGACTTCGTCATCACCAGAACTGTGGCTTGAGCGTTTACGGCTGCGCATTACGCGGGCCCCCTGGAAGCAAGGACTGGCTCGCTCCATGAATGCTTGCAACCCGGATTCGAAGATCGCGTAGTTGCTCGTTTACATCATCTAACTTCTTCGTAATTTCACCCCCGTTGATGGCTGCACTCGCACGTTCCTCAGCAGCACGGCGAGCCTCGGCGACCAATCGCTCGGCCGAAACTATTGCGTTTTGCAGCCGAGTGCTGGTAACCCCGTTGCTCTCAACCACGGCCCGGGTTGTTACCTCCAGACTCTGTGCCGTTGCCTCATAAACTGAAAGCGCGTTCGTACGACCTACCTCATACGCGCCGGCTGTCGTCCGAATTGCCTTGGTGGCCTCAGTAAATTCCATCGCGTACGCCTGTAAGGCCGTTGCCGTCGCCGACATGCTGTTTCGAAGTTGCACCACGGTGTCGGATGTGCCCGTTAGGCCCTCTGCAGCTCCACTCAATCGAACGAGCGCCTCACTTACTGCGACAGACTGCCGATTTAGCTGCACCTCGGCGGACGCTTGGGACTTACCGATCACCGTTGCAAGCAAGCCGTCGCGAGCGGCCGCAGACGCGACAAACTCCTTATGCGTTCGCTCGATGGTGGCGTTGAGCGAAGCTGCGCTTGCACTGAGAGCGGCCTCGGTGGCACTACGTAATGCGTTCCGATCACCGACCGATGCTGTTTTGATGTTCTGGAAGACTTCTTGGAGCGATTCCTGAGCGTGTGTGACCATCTCCGTAGTCGCATGAAGCGCCCGATCGATTTGAGTACGAGCATCCGCGTTTGTGTCGGCTACATGGCTGAGATAAAGAGTTACTTTCTGTTCTGTTCCCGAAATGACGCGCGTCATGGCATCGACCGCAGTACTAAACTCCGTAGTCGTACGCTGCATTTGTTCGAAGTGGCGTGCGGAAGAGTCATTTAGGCGGTTAGCGGCAGTGTCCGCCGCAGCCTCTAGCCGATCCATAGCGGCACAACAATCGCCTAACACGCTCGTTGCTGCCTCTTGTAGACGACCTTGCATGGCCACGAGCAACTGTTGACCACCCGCAATGCCGCGCGAAAAGTCTTCAAGTTCCCGGATGAATGGTCCCAGTACTGCGTATCGCGATCCAATCTTGGACTGATCAACCTGCGCAATGGCAGATGCTGCCGTCCGACGTGCGTATTCACCAACACGAAGGACAATCAACTGGTTGACGATAGCCCAAAATGCACCAATCGCGACCCCGCTAAACGCTGGCTTAAGGGTGGCAAGGGCATCCGAAGCGCGTGTGTCAGATCCGATCCCCGCTTCAGATAGGCAGACGAGTAGCACAGTGATCAACACTCCAATGAGCGGAGCGAGACCGGTTAGCTTCCTTAGTACTGCATATCCAAAGACATCATGTATAGAACTGTCTAGGTCTTGAATCGCGTCAAACCGATCAGCATGCTGAAAGTCTCCAGCATGGACACGCGCTTTCCAAGTGTTGGCTACATTCGCGATGCCAACAATGGCGCTTGTGCGCGCCTTCACAGCGGTCAATAGAAACCCAAGAAACACGATGATTCCAACAATGATTGCGATTTGCATATATTTCGATTGGCTTATGGCCTTAACTGGGAACCGGACAGGCGCGACTCAATGTCGATAAGCCATGCGGTCTTTCGACGCATCCGCGCAGCACTTCCGGGCAATCTATTCGCTTCGGGCAGTGCGTCAATTTCGCTTATCAATCTGCGGCATTCATCTAGCTCCCCTACCTCGGCAAACAGATCTTCTTGCTTACTCATTAATGTGCATCTCAGGTCAAGTGATGACTCAAGAAATGCCGGATCGAACGCCGCCGCAATGTCGATCGAAATGAGCGCCGCTCGCGCGGCCTGAACGAAGTTGATGCTCGAGGCCTGCTTCAAACTATCTACCGCGACATCCGCTGACTTTCCTAGGGCGGCCCCCACATCCGCAGCTGAGTGGTCATCCATAGCCATACGTGCTTGGCTAGCGGCCTTACGAAGTTCAGCTCCGCGTGCGCCTCCAGAAGTCATTTGCATTGTGAATTCGCGAGACATTTGAAGTTGACTCGATATTGGGTCGGCGGAACGAGACATCGCCCCGAACACCAAGCCTAGTCCCACACAAACTGTGCCGGCAATGAGCCACAACCGATATCCACCATCCACACGCATTGATACCGTTTGTGTCGGCGACGCGTCGTGTGATTCCTCGACTAGGGGAATCGGCAAATTGGGCGGACCAGAATCCGGGTTCAGTGGCCCAAATTCAACCGGCGGACCCGGCCGAACTACTGGGTCCTTCGGCGGTCTCGGGCCGTCGGGAAGAGTCTGCTCAACAATCTCAATCCATCCACAGTCGTCGCAGTACCTCTGTGGCGCATGCTCCGCATACTGCAAGGCAGCGCCGCACTGTGGACATAAACTCTGAGGTGAACCAATCATCACAGATCCGAATTCTGTCGCTGAATATTTCGCATGCGCTCACGCCATTCCGGATTGAGAATTAGCCGATGAGGAATAATCGGCCGGCCCGATCGCCATTCTGCAATGCACGGATTAGTTTGGCTTGATGGGCCGTACTCACGCGACAAGCGCCATGACATGTTGTTGATAGTTATAACGCGACCTTCCCACGGCCCTAAGAGGACTTCAAATCGCTCCCCTACGTGCTCATGCCCGCGCACGATTCGCTCTACCGGAAAACCCAGAATACCCGCGGCCAGCTCCCGAAACGCGTTAAAGTCGTAGGCGCCAAGCTCACGGCTACGTGATGCTCCTTGCGGAAGCGCTAATCGTCGCTTGATGTTCGCAGGCAAACGCGCCCAGGTGAAGTCCGAAGCTGCGTCAGGGCCGCCGAGTGTCTCTACATCAACAATTTTCGCGTGAAGGTCAGGATGGGGCGCACCACCGTGTGCGAGCAAGGTCCCATCACGTAGGAATATTGCCGCAGGCGCAGCTTGCATGTAGGTAACAAAACTTCGCGCGATGCGAGCATTGTCTTGGCCAAATGGTTGGTCACGTGAACTTGTTAACTGGTCACAGAATTCACAGGGATCTACAGAAGAGGTGAATTCGCCACTTGGCGTTAGCTGTAAAGACACATCATGATTTCCCCGTACAACCAGCAGTTCAAGATCATCTTGATCTCCTGTCATGAAATCGCTGACCATAGCAAGCGTTTCGACATTTTCGTCCATATCGTCGATTAGATCGCCAAGCAGTATCACCACAGACGGCGGATCACCGGCCTTCCGCGTCGCCTTTATATATGCCAATGAACACGCGAGGCCAACAAGGTCGGCGTGGATATCGCCAATGATCCACACATGACTCAATCCGCTCGTTTCGGTTTGTACAGCGATTGCGCCATGAGACTCAAAGTGCTCATTAAATGTCCGAAATGAATCACCCGACCTGCCAAAGTCTGCGAGATTTACCTTGCCCCGAAACTTCAAGACATACCGTTCAGCCTCCTGAAGCGCGCTGTCGCTCAACGTCTCCTCAATAACTGGATCGCAGTGCGTCGCAGAAATCACTGGTGGTGGGTTCGCAGAATGGTCAACGGGACTTTCACGGCGCTCCGAACGCTCCGAGTCTGTCGACGACGGCTCTGGACCTGTCAATTTCTCATTCATGGTTCACGGACGATCTGTATTTGAATTCGGGCTCGGGTAGACCCAACGGTGATAAACATGCCGTCGACTAGTGGATGCTCAATGTCGGGCTCTATTGACTTTCCATTGATCAACGTTGGATTTAAGCACCCGCGCGCTGCGGTGATGGTCCAACCACGAGCCGGATCAGGATGAAAGGTGTATTGAACCGTATTTGCAAATTGCCCTTCTTCGATTCCGAGCCACCGAATCAGCAGGTCGCGACCGACAGCAGTGCGAATCGAAACAATTCCGACGTCAACTAAGCCGTTGCGAACCCTAAGACGGCCAATGCGAAAATGACCACAATCTTCGCAGGGAACCGTGTTGTCGTAGTTCGAAATGCCGCAATTAGGACAAGAACTTCCCGAAGTCATGAGATTCGGACCCCAACAAAGAACTCTGGGCCACCGGTAACCGGAGCAGGCACAGAGATTCGATCCCCAGACTTGAGGGCACAAGGCCCAGCGATTAACGCGCCGTTTAGAAGTACGGGGCGCGGATGCGCTCCGACGATCGGCTCGATTTGCCATTGGTCCTCGGTGGTCCGCTTCAGAATGAATTGATCTTCTGCGAGAAATGAGCCGGCGTCTGACAATAGCCTGCCCAACTGGCGACCGAACCGAGTGGTGATGTTGAATGGGCGCTCTCCGCCAGCGCTTCCCACGAGAGTCAGCGTGGCATGTCTAGGTGGCGCCACTGGGGGAACAACCGATGGCTTAGGCCTGCCAAGCAACGCAAGCCGAAGTTCTTCGATAGATGGACGGTCCCCCGCTCGCGCTGACAGCGCCGCCTGGAGCGCCTTGCGTAGGTCTAAGTCGACCGTCGGGTTACCAAGCGTCCCCAGCAGCGTGGGCATTGGCGCCGGATCGCGCCTGATCATGATGGCCACATCTGCTGCGCCGCTGTAATCCCGATATGGCCGCTCGCGGCAAATCAGCTCATGGATGATCAGGGATGCTGTAAACACATCGGACGCGGGTAATGGCTTTGTGGAGTGCTCCGGCGACATGTATGACGGCGTACCGATGTACCCCTCTCCCTTCCCGTGCCAAGGGGCCTCCAAGTCGGTTAGAAGTGAGGCATCCATGTCGATAAGCCGCGGCCGATATCCCGACTCAATCGACGTGTCACGTAGCAGGTGGATGTTCTCTGGCTTTAGGTCTCCGTGAACAAATCCCACCTTGGCAATCGATCGAAGTGCAACTAAGAAGATCCGAGCAAATGTCAAACGCTGCTGCCATGTATCGGCAATCGGCGCGGTCTGGATCCGTGTCAAGAACTGCTTTAGATCTTCGCCACCTTCAATGAAATCGTATGCCTGAAAAAAGGTATTGCACCCATGAACCGCCTCGAAAATATCGATCGGCACAAGGCAATATTTGAGCGCATCACTATTCACCAACCGAGATCTCTTCTCAATCTCGTACTTGCGATATCCGTTGTACCAATCGACTGCTGGCGTTGGTGAGGAGTACTGCTTCAAGAACGCCATTCGACCATCATGATGCTTAGCTTTATACGACACCGCGTTCGGCCCACGCCGTAGCTCTTCAACGATTGTGTAATCCCCAACCCGATTGTTTGGGCGCAGCATCTTTGCCATAGTTACGCGCCCCTATATTCTTGATTTGATGTTGTGCCCCAGCGGTCTTGCCCAAACAGTGCTCGTTTTACTGTTCCAATTGCGGCGTTTGGCCGCGAAGCCGACACCGACCTGCCAATTTGATTGAGGACTTTTCCGAAGTCGACAGAGGTCAATCCGTTTCCTTCCGCAACCACGTCGTAGGTTGAACGGTTAGCAGCTGCTAGTGCGTCATATCCAGTTGACTCGGGTCCGATGATGAATAGCAGAACACCGAGTTGGTGGATCTTCTCGATGAGCGCTGGAATCGCCGCACGTTGCTCAGGTATGAGCAATCCGGTTTCAAGGGGCTCGTCAGTCAACATGATGAGAACCCGATGACAATCGGAAGTCGTGCGCCAAGGGAAGTCCAGGCAGGCGTCCAACGCAATCAGATTGGTCTCATCGCCGCCCGACTGGAGCCTCCCCAAAGACGAGCGGAATTCTTCTATATCACGAGTAAAGAGAGAGCCCATGTCGGGCACGCCTTGGCTCGGATACATCGTGGTGTACAGCGCCTCTTCGCGCATCGAACGGGCGCGTAACACAATCCCTGTAGAGAGGTCACTTGCCGAATGTGCCACAAAGTCCACCCGAAGGTCCCAAGCGGCCTGCCCATCGGACTTCAATCCGCCAAGGAAAGACATGATGTGGTCACGAATTGCCCTAAATGTCGGTGACATGGACGCTGAACTATCAAGACAGAACACGACATCTGCTATTCCTCTGCCGGCCATAATCGCGGTCCTTTCAATTCGTAGATACGTGACGTTCGTCAGTTCGCCGGCGGTACAAATGCTGATTGAGAAACTGATCGCGCCAGTTTCTCCATCGTCTTTGTAAAACTCTCGGGCTTCGAGGTGAATGCGGACAAAGCTTGGTGGGGCGCCATTCCTGGCTCTATGTCAATGCACTCGAAGGCGGACTTGGGGAGTTTGGCCAATTCGTCGTAACACGGAAGATTCGGCGCGAAGTATGTAAGTAGGATTTTCGACGTGGTCAAGTGATTGATTACGTCGTCGACGTCTCCGCCCGCAGCCTCCGGAATAGTCATTTTGGCGTGGTAGGTAGCATCAGTGAACAGAACCACAACCCGCGAAGCATCGCTGAAATAACGCCACTTGAGCTCGTCCACCTCGCCCTTTGACCCTTGCGGGCATGTCGAAACCATATAAAGCGCGTCAAGAAGTGACTCCGGTTCGTCACCGCCACCCTGCGCCTGAAGTTTCGAAAGTTGCCCCTTGAGCTCGGTCGCGTCGCGAACGAACGGAAACTGCACCAACCACTCGTCGTCGTGCTTGTGGTCGCGGTATCCAATCACGCGTCCGCGCCAATCCTTGATCGGGTTAGAGTTGTTCGCGTCCGATGTGGACAGCGTGTCGATGAAAGTCCTAATGTTGTCGCGGAGGGCATCTATGCAAGGCTGCATGCTCCCGGTTACGTCGATCAGAAACACGATATCTGCAACTCCGCGGACCTTCTTAGATTCTGACATGGCGCTGCTTCCCAGTTAAGTGATGGCATTGGGCGCCTACGGACACCCCCAGCAAAATACTACTTGTGAATACCGTCTCTGCAACCTCGCCCCGTTCAAGACCTCTCGACGCTTGCCCGCGTGTTCCGCCTCGATGAACCGACCATTGGACTCGGGTGAAACTGTTATACGGTCTCAATTGCGTAACGGCATACCGGATGTATGTTCTGAATGCCTAGCGTGAGCAACAATTGTGCGTCTAAGTACTCGCACACGGCACGTAATTGGTACTGCAATTGCACTAGCTACCGATGTTGGAATCAAATGCTCGACCAGCCTAGTGACCTCACCTGGTACGCCTACCTCACCCTCGGTGTTGTCGTGAACGCCGTCGCAGTTTGGTCAACATGGCGATGGTGGAAGGCTCGACGATAGCCCGAGCAGTGCTAGTCACAGAACGAAGTCCGGAGAAGTTTAACGCAAGGGCTCGAAATTGAAACCCAGGGCTAATCCGCAATTCACGCTCCAACAACCTGGACACTACCTAGCGCGCTGACCACAAGTATTGAGTGTTCGCCCAGTAGCCCAATGCCGATGGGGACAGTGGTCGCCCTAACAAGTCGACCTCTTGACGGGCGAATCGCAGTAGGCACGGTGGAAGGCATCCTCAATTAAGGTCAGAAGCAGTGTGACGTTCGGGACGTTCCACGGCCAGCGTTTCTACGCCGCTGCAATTCAACGGACATAGGCCGGGTTACGCTTCGACAAATCCGCCATCCACCCCCTCCACCGACCACCCCGCTAACCTCATGTCATGCCAATCACCCAGGGGTTGCCGGTTTCCGCAGAACGACAGTTGGCATTTCTCAGAAAGATCAGCCGGATACTTGATGAGGGTAAGTTCACCAGCACTTACAAGTTTGCGCTGCTACTTTCGCTGACAAACATTGCCGTGAAGAATGGTGATGATTCTGATGCGGAACTCACGGTTCAGCTTGATGATGTTGCGCGGGAGTTTGTGAAGTTGTATTGGGGAATGGCGCAGCCTTACCCTGATGAACCAAAGGACATTCTGCTGCAGAACAGGCAGGCAAGTAAACCCGCGAAGGTCATCACCCTTCTTGCCCCGTATGCGTCTACTGGCTACGCGCGTCACACGCGGCACCGCGTTCACGCGTCTGCCGCGGCATCGGTTGTGGCGAAGACGCGCGCGACGATCGCGAAAGATGTTCTCTATCGACTCCAAACCGTCGGGCCATCGACCGAAGCTGCTGCCGTTCGAAGTGATCGATTCCTCTATGAACATCCTTCCGACGCTGCCGGATGTGCAGCGCTCACACAAATCACGCTCAAGCCAGGGGTAGCGGCGTGCATGCGTTCGCTGCGAACGGTGATCGCCGCGATGGTGCAAGCGCACTGGGCGCTATGGGTGCGCGAGCACAACCCGACCCTAGGACCTGATCGGAATCTGGAAGCATTCCTATTCGGTACGAATCGAGTTCCATTGCGCGAGTATGCAGCATGGCTCTATGAACTTCAGGGCGCAAGGTGTTTCTACACACATGCAAAGCTCGCCTCGCCGGATGCGGGAGCTGTGGATCACTTTCTGCCAAGGGCTCGGTACGTCTTGGATGAACCGGTGAACCTAGTTCTCGCGAGCACAAAGGCGAACGGGGATAAGAGCGATCATGTTGCGAGCGAGGCGTATCTAAAGCTGTGGGCCGACCGTAACACAAACCTGCAACTGAACGATTTGCCCGATTCTTTCGCAGCACGCCTTGCGCCGGGCGCGCTGCCAGCGACTTGGCAAGACGCGCGCTCGGTTGCCGCATGGATGTACGCGGCGGCGGAGAGAGATGGGGTGCAGGCTTGGAATGGGGGAAAGCAGTTTGCGCGTGTTGGGCGTGATTGGCGAGGGATCTTGGCTTTGGATTGATGATGTGTTACCGGGTCGAACGAACCTCATGGATTTCCACTCGAATCACGGATACCCCAAAACGAGATACTTAGCATCACAGGAGTGAAGTCTGTGCTCTAAAGACGTCCACCCCTTGTATCTCGGAGAGACCCCGTCATCAGAGCATCACGAAACCTCCGGAATGCCCAAGCTGCGCAGATACCCATACGTCTCGTCATAAAATTCCGCACAGCGAGTTTGGTCGTCTGGTTCCCCCTGCGGGACGAATATCACCATGCCCTGTCGCGCACGGGTCAATAGCACCCTATAAGCGTTCTTCAGGTATTGCTTTCGCTCTTGACTCTTGATGTTCACCCACGAATCGCCGCGGAAAGCGTGATGCGACCATCGGTCTCCGACGCGCCTGAAATCTGCATCCCAAGTGACGCATGCCCAGTCCAGCTCGAGGCCCTGTACCTGGAATTCCGTGGCAGCGTCTTCCAAATAGTTGCTCGATCGCGTGTCGTCACGGCCGCCCAGGAAATAATGAATGGGATCAACCTCCACCCGAACATCAATCGCATGTGGCTTTAAGCGCTGCGCTTCTGAAGACGCGACAATTCCAAATCGCTCTGTGCCCCGCGCATGTTCGCGAATCCATCGCTTAGCGCGCGAAATGTCCCGCGTAACAACGATCGGGTATTTGCCAGAAAATTTTCCAAACGAATCCTTCGCGGAAGCTGCGTCTAGATCGAGCAACGACTTCACGAAGTTCGAGAGATTCTCAGCGCGAAACGATCGCATCGATACCGCAAGGTGCAAACTCTGATCGTGAACAACGAATTGGTGTGAAGCCAATTCACTGATCGCATTTCCAGCGGCGTACTCTCTATCTTTAAGTTCTGGCGAAACATGAACGTGCCAATCTGGGAACTTAGAGACAATCGCTTCGATCCAGGCCCCAATGCCGGCCTCACCGCGATTGATCTCCTGACCTCCTCCAACGAGGCAAATCACAACAGCCCAGTCCTGATGACGATCCATACATGAGAGTAAAAACTCAGGCTCAGATTGGTCAAAATTCGGCTGCTGCTTCTTTCGTCGCATGAAACTCGACGTCATTTCGCGATTCCATGCGCGCTGCGCTTCGTCGAAGATGACCACCCGTTCATGAGGTGCTTGGTCCGGTCGTTTCCAGCCATCGTCGCGGAAATGGTGGACGTTCTGAATGAACAATGAAACCTTTTGGTGAATCTCACCCTTGCGCGTCTTCCGATGTAACGCACGCTCGCGCGTCCACTCATCACGAGTGAGGGCCTCGCGAAGAACTGCAACCAATGGCGCATTGCCGGAGAGATAAACCGCGTGAGAGTCAGACTCTTGCGATTCTTTCCTGGTCTTAGAAGCAACTGTGATGCCGACCAACGTTTTACCAGCGCCCGGTACACCAGTAACAAATGCAATCGCTTTGAATCGATTCAAACGAGCCGACGCGATCAACTGGTCGATACTTGCGGAAGTTTCGGTTAGGTTTTTTGCGCCAGCATCTTGCCGGTAGATCGCCTTGACCGTGTGATTGGCGTAGAGACGCTGCGCAGCCTCGATGATCGTCGGTGTTGGGATATACGGAGAGTTGCCCCACACCTTTGCATCGAAGGCGGTCGCCGTATGTTGTCGGCGCCCCCAGTCGACAACTGCCCTTATCTCGTCGCCGCAACAGTGGATCGGATCATGAATGCCGTCAGATCGCGCATCCGTTGGTTGCCATCCATCTGCGGGCGCCTGGGTGGCGACAAGAATCGGCACAATCGGAGCGTCGCGACTTCCCGCATGGAAGTTTTTAAAGTCCAGGGCGTAGTCCCAAACTTGATTGCGATCAGCGCCGAGAAACAGACGCGCGCCAACTTTAAACTCGATAACGAAGATGATCCCTTCGACCAACAGAACGACGTCGGCCCGAGAGCCAACTCGCGGGATGTCAAACTCGAGGAATATGTGACCGTGCAGTCCGTGAAGTTGCGCTTGCAGCAGCCGGATCTCTTCGTTCCACGCAATGATTTGGTCTTGCTCGCCGCCTGAAACCTCCACCACGTGACCAAGAATGGTCACAGGAAGTGTCTTGAGGAATTCCTCAATTGGTGCTTCGTAACTGGCGTAGGGAGTCCCGGACCCGATCATCCTTCAAAGCTACTCGAGACGACGTGTATCGGTATTGAACTCACAGATGCCTGGACCTAGAGCGTTCCGATTTCGACCGCAGAAAAGGATTGGCCTTCCACTCGAATCACAGAACCCCCCAAATCCAACTACCGTCCGCACTTCACCCATGCTCATCCCCCACCCCTACCTCCGCCTCTACGTCGACAACACTGGTCGTTCGCACTTCGAAGCCTGCACGCTTCCACTCGGCACG
>Ga0247832_1004121_pt1 | contig 18712 bp, 18 predicted proteins | sample LaCruzMarch2015__10_FD_192407 | JGI IMG/M metagenome (GOLD analysis project Ga0247832, IMG submission 192407) | Freshwater microbial communities from meromictic Lake La Cruz, Castile-La Mancha, Spain - LaCruzMarch2015_4m | ecosystem: Environmental > Aquatic > Freshwater > Lake | place: Spain... | reverse complement strand
TACCTCACCGCCGAGGAAATCGCCTCGGCCGAACCCGAAGTTCGCCACGATCCGATGCTCGCCCTCGACGGTGGCACCGATGGGCTTGATCTATTTCGTCGCCTCCTGCCCCAAGCCACCCCCATCTGCCCCACTCTCCTTTTCGAATGCTCCCCGCACCAAACCGCCAACCTCTCCGCCCTCGCCCAACAGTTCGGCTACCCCCATACCCGAATCCACTCGGATCTGACCTCACGCCCCCGCTTCGTCGAGGCGCGCCGCGATCCAGATCCTTGCCTCGATCCCCACTTTGCGTGAAAATCTCCCAACGATGAGACGCGCCATCTATCCCGGCACGTTTGACCCCGCCACCTTGGGTCATCTCGATGTCCTCGCCCGCGCCGCCGGCCTCTTTGATGAGGTGATTGTCGCCGTCGCCGAGGACAGCTCGAAACACGCCACCTTCCCCACGGCTTTGCGAGTTCAACTTTTACAGGACAGCATTTCTCACGAACCGTGGGCCGCCCGAGTTCAAGTCACCTCCTTTCGCGGTCTTTTGGTCGAATTCGCCCGTCAGAAAAAAGCGGTGGCGGTCATTCGCGGACTTCGGGCCGTCTCCGATTTCGAATACGAGTTCCAGCTCGCCCTCACCAATCGACGCCTTCACCCTGAACTCGAATCGGTTTTCCTCATGCCCCGCGAAACCCTCTCCTTCATTAGCTCTCAACTCGTCCGGGAACTGGCCCGCCTGGGTGCCCCCTTGGAGGACTTTGTGCCCCCGGCCGCGGCCGCCACCCTGCGCCAACACTTCGCCAAAAAATGAAGGTCGATCCCCGCCAGATCCCTGAAGAAGGGCTGGAACTTACCGGTTCCGTGCCTCTCGCCGATTACGATATTCCCATCGGCGAGATTCGTGGTTGGGATAAAATCCACTACCGACTTCAACTCCAAAAGGTTGGCCAAGAGGTCACGATCACCGGTTCTCTCCACTCCACCTTCGAAACCCCTTGTGCGCGCTGCCTCGACTTCATTCCTTGGGAGCTCAAGGTCAACGACTTCTGCCAGATCCTCGCCGCCCCCGATGAGGCGCCCCTCGACTTGACGCCGCTCTTCCGAGAGGACATCATTCTAGCCCTTCCGCTTGCAGCCCGCTGTGAGTTGGACGGTGCAGGTCGGTGCCCGCGCTCGGGGAAAGTTTACACTCTCCCCAACCAGGACGACTTCGCCGAAAAAAGACGAGCCACGGTCTGGCGGGATTTAGACCAACTCAAAACGGAGAATTGAAACCATGGGAGTCCCGAAACGCAAAACATCCAAGATGCGCCTGCGCATGCGCCGGGCCGCGCACCGCCGCGACCTGCCTCAGCTCCGCCGCGACAAAAGTGGCAATCTTCACCTGCCCCATGTGGTCGATCCCGCCACGGGTCGGTATCGCGACCGCCAGGTCCTGACCATCGAGACTCCTGCCGCCTAATCCCCCTCCCGTGATTTCACGGGTTTTCTGATGAAGATTGCACTCGATGCGATGGGAGGAGATCACGCTCCCGCACGCCCCGTGGCCGCCGCTCTCGAAGCTTTGACTCACTACCCCCAGATCGAAAAGCTTCTTCTCTTTGGCCAAAAAGAAAAAATTCTCCAGGAACTCCAAAAACTGGGCCACGCCCAACCGCCGGCCCGAATCGAAATCCATCACTGCAAGGAAGTCATCGAGATGGGGGACTCTCCCGTCGAATCCCTTCGCCGCAAAAGAGATAATTCCATCCTCCGCTCGATCGAAGCCGTTCGAGACAACCTCGCGGAAGCCGCCGTCTCCGCCGGCCATACTGGAGCCATGGTGGCCGCCGCCACCATTCGCCTCCGCACCCTGCCGGGCATTAGCCGCCCCGGCATTGCCACCGTTATGCCCACCGAAACCAATCTCTTCATTCTCCTCGATGCCGGCGCCAATCTCGACGCCCGCCCCGAACACCTTCTCGACTACGCGTTAATGGGCTCCATCTACTCGGAAGAAATTCTCGGCTACAAAAAACCCAAGGTGGGCCTCCTCTCCATCGGTTCGGAAGATGTCAAAGGCAACACCCTGACCAAGGAAGGTTTCAAACTCCTCTCCGCCGCTCCGATTCACTTCGTCGGCAATATTGAAGGGCGGGATCTTTTCGAACGCCCCGTGGAGGTTGTGGTCTGCGATGGATTTGTTGGAAATGTTGTTCTCAAAACCAGTGAGAGCATTGCCTCCGCCATTTTCTCGTGGCTCAAGCATGAAATTCAGAAAACTCCTATCCGGATGGCCGGGGCGTGGCTGGCCCGCGCTGCTTTTAAGGCGATTAAGAAAAAAACCAGCTACGAAGAGTACGGCGGCTCCCTCCTTCTCGGGGTCAATGGCATCTGTGTCATCGCCCACGGTAGCTCCAGCGTCAAAGCCATCCGCAACGCCATTCGTGTCGCCGTGGAGGCCATCGAACACGGCGTGAACGACCGAATTATTCGTGCGGCGGAAATCGCCGGCGCGCATAAGGAATCCCAAGCGGATGCCATCGCAGCCTAAGTCGGGCCTGCAGATCACGGGAACTGGCATCTACCTTCCCGCTCGCGTCCTCACCAACCAAGACCTCGAAAAGCTGGTCGACACTTCGGACGAGTGGATTTTTTCCCGCACGGGAATTCGGGAACGGCGTATCGCCTCGGAAACCGAAACCTCCACTTGGATGGGTGTTCAGGCGGCCCAACAAGCTCTGGCTCATGCCAAGATTCAGGCCTCCGATTTAGATCTCATTTTGGTGGCGACCGTCACCCCCGACTCTTTTTTCCCATCGGCAGCTTGCCGCATCTCGGCCGAACTTGGGGCGACAGGTTGCCCCGCCTTTGATCTTCAGGCCGCCTGTTCTGGCTTCGTCTACGGAATGATTGTGGCCGAGCAGTTTCTACGAACGGGCGCCGCCCGGAATGTGCTCATCGTTGGAACCGAACGCCTCTCCGCCGTGGTGGACTGGAGAGATCGAAATACGTGCGTCCTTTTCGGGGATGGTGCGGGGGCAGTCGTTCTGCAACAAAACGAGGCTTCTCGGGGTATCCTGGCTTTCGATTGGGGGGCGGACGGCGCCAGCGCGGATCTTCTTCATCTGCACAATCCTCAATCCCGCGGCCTCGCCACGAAACCCCCGGCTCCCCTCGCGCCCGACTGCATCGTCATGGCCGGGAAAGAGATTTTCAAACAAGCCGTCAACGCCATGGCCGACTCTGCTCTTCGCACGCTCCAAAAAGCCGGCGTCAACCTCGGCGACGTTCGGTGTGTCATCTCTCATCAAGCCAACATCCGAATCATCGATGCTCTGGTCGATAAGCTGAAATTCCCGCGCGAGCGCTGCTTCGTGAACGTTCATAAGTACGGGAACATGTCCGCCGCCTGTATTCCGGTGGCTTTGCACGAGGCGGGCCCTGAAATGCAGCTCCAAAAGGGGGACAAGGTTCTTCTGGTCGCTTTTGGCGGAGGCCTAACTTGGGCGAGCGCCTTGCTCGAGTGGTAGAATCCTCCACCAAATCTTCCGACGTAGGACGCATGGTCGCTGATTACGAGCGCGCCCTTCACGTGGAGGGCCGTCGCCATCTTGGTCTTTTTGCCCTGGAGGGTTTTCGTCTCATCGAGCGCGCCCTCGCGACTTCGACCCCGCTCACCCACGTCCTTTGCGGGGAATCGGCCCCTCAAGACCCTAACCCTCGTTTACAAAAGATTCTCCAGCAACTTGCCCAGCAGAATCAGTCGGTTGTCTCGGTGCCCGACTCGATCATGGAAAGACTTCTGGAGGGGCGGACCCTGGGTCCTGTGCTTGCATTGGCCAAGATTCCGGCCGCCCCGGACCTCGAAAAACTCTGCTCCCATCGGTCCGCTGATATCTCCACGAAGTTTCTCGTCCTGGATGAGATGATGGATCCTGGCAACGTGGGCGCTTTGCTTCGCACCGCTCACGCCATGGGGGTCGAGGCACTCATTGCTTTGGGTGGCACCGATCCTTTCCATCCCCGCGCCGCCCGAACCTCCATGGGCAGTGTATTTCGCGTGCCGATTCTGCGCCTGCCCAAGTTCGAACCTCTTTTAGCGCTGTTTCAAAAATATAACGTTTTCACCGTTGGAGCGACCAGTGACGCTCCCACCCTTCTGCCTCACGCATCCATCCCCCAAAAAACAGTCGCCCTATTTGTTGGCAACGAAGGCAAAGGGCTCTCCCCCGCCGTTCGTTCCGCCTTAGATCTCCTCGTCGCCATTCCCATGAGCAACACCATCGACTCCTTTTCCATTAATGCTGCCACCGCCATCACTCTCTACGCCCTCAATCACCCTCAGCGACCCAACCTGCCCTAATTTCTCTATCTCATTTGCCTATAATAATTTGAGATAATTTCCCGCTTTTTACGGTCCTGCCTAACCCCGAAAAATCGACCTGTAACTTATTGCTGTTCAACATCTTATGTGGGGTCAGACCCCATATAAATCATTGCCGGCCAACATTTTACAAGCGGGTTTTTCGCTCTCTGCGTCAATCGCGGGCGCTCGACCGCTCTGACTTGGCGATCTCGCCAATCAAAACTTCGGCACATCTACGACCCGCTCCCAAATGTTCCTGAAAACACGCCTTCGCCCGCCGACCCAACTCCTCCCGCTCCTCCCGATTCGCCAAAAGTTCACCCACCACTCTCTCCAACTCCTCCGCCGAACCAGCGACTCGAATCCCCTTGGTCTCTTCAAACTCTCTCCGCAGGGACATGAAATTTTCCATGTGCGGCCCCGCCACAATCGCCCGACCATATCTCGCTGCCTCTAAAAAGTTTTGCCCGCCCGTCCCACTCATCGTCTTGCCAATAAAAACCAAGTCCGCGGTGGGATAAAGATCCCGCAGCTCCCCTGTCGTATCTACTAAGACGATTTCAGGATCGCTCCCACCCTGACTTTCTAAATCGGACCGCCGCATCACCCGTAACCCCGTCCCCCTTAACTCCGCCAGAATCGAACTCGTCCTCTCCACATGCCTCGGCACCAACATCAAGCGCAACTCCGGATGCTTTCCCCGCAAAGCCCGGACCAACTCCGCCAAAATCTTCTCCTCCCCCGGATGCGTACTTCCCCCCAAAAAGAGAACCTGCCCTTGATCCCACCCCGCCGCTTGCCTGACCTCCAACCCCTTCCCGGGATGATCCGATGCCAAGGCCGCCACATCATACTTCATGCTGCCCATCAAATGCAGGTGCTCCTCCGGAAATCCCGCCATGGCGAACCTCCGCATGTCCTCCGGACTTTGCACCCCAATCCAATCAAATAATTGAAGCACCGGACGAACAAAGCTCCGGGCAATCCGAAACAATCGGCGGTTCCTCCGCGACAACCTCGAGTTCACCAGAAAAACCTTCACCCCCATCTTTTGCGCCCGCCACAACATATTCGGCCAAATCTCATTCTCGACCAAGATCAGCGCCGTGGGACGAATCCGGCGAAAGGCCCGCAACATCGAGTAGTAAAAATCGGTCGGCGCATACACCATCCGCGTCTGCGGATCCAGGAGCGGCTCCCCCATCCTCCGCCCTGTCGGAGTTCCCGTCGTCAGCAAGATTCGCAGATTGGGACGCAGAGCCCGTAGTTCGCGGACCAAAACCCGCGCCAACAACATCTCCCCCACGCTCACCGCATGAATCCAAATCGGCCGCTTCGGATCCTTCAGCCACTCCTTCAAATCAGGCGGATAGTGCCCCAGCCTCTCCCCCAATCGCTCCCAAAACGGTTGTCTCCTCCAGATCAAATAGGTCAGATAAGGCCACGTCAGGGCAAACCCAATCGTAAAGAGCACATTGTACCCGATTTTTAACAGGGGCTGGGGAATCGAACTCATGCTCTTGGATGCGCCTTCCCATACGCGCCCCGCAGCCGTTCGGTGGTCACCCGAGTGTAAATTTCCGTGCTGGTCAGCCTCGCATGCCCCAACAGCTCCTGCACCGCCCGCAAATCCGCGCCGCGCGCCAGTAGATGCGTCGCAAAACTGTGGCGCAACTTATGGGGCGTTAACGAAGGATCTAACTCCGCCTCCGCCAAATACTCCTTTAGATTCCTCTGAAAGACCCGCGCACAGAGACGCTCTCCCCGTGGCCCCAAAAACGCCGGCCCAGCTTCTCTCCTCCAAGACGCGGGCAACTTCTCAAAATAGTTTGCCATTCCCTCTCGCGCCGCCTCCCCCAACACCACCAGTCGCTCCTTTCCCCCTTTCCCTTTTACCTTCAAGGTTCGTTTCCCCTCCTCATGAAACGCCCGCCAGGAGAGACTGAGCGCCTCTCCCAATCGCAATCCCGTCCCATAGAGCAGTTCCAATAAAGCCGCGTCCCGCCATCTCGCCCACGCCGGCTCTTTTCGGCCCGCTACTTTGCTCGGCTTTTTCTCCAGCAATCGGCCCGGGGCCGCCAAAAGATGAGCCATCTGCTCCTCACTCAGAAAACGGGGCAGACTTTTTCTCGGCCGCGGCAACCGCAACCCCGCCGCCGGATTGTCCGCTCTCTCCCCGCGAGACTGCATCCACTGAAAGAAAGTCCGCAACGCCGAAAATCGTAGCCGCACCGAGGCAGGCCCGTGCCGACCCTCCCCCGCCAACCCATGCAAATAAGCCCGACAATCCGATTCCTGAATACTCTCCCACTCCCCTTTTCGCTTGGAGTGAAACTCGGTCAGCACCTGCCCGTAATTTCGCACCGTATGATTCGATAGCCCACGCTCCTCCGCTAAGTGCCGAAGAAACGTGGCCGTCCGAGGATCGGCCACCTCGCTCGATTCAGTTTTCAGGCCGCCGCGCTGGCCCGGGCTTTGGCCGTCTTGGCACTCTTGGGCTTGCGCGGTTCCCGAGGGGGAAAGTCAAAAGAGACTTTCCCGTCTTTCCACATGAGGAAAGCGGAGAAAGGCCGACGGGTCTTGTTCGAAATAAATTTTTCCAGCAAGCCCGTCTTCCCACTCTTCAGCAACTCCTCCACTTCGGGAACAGATATCTCACGATTCAATATTTTCTTCGAAACCTTAAACGTGCAGGTCGAAGGCTTGGCCACGCTGTGCTCGCAGACATAGCGAAGCTGGCTGGCAAACATATTCCCACCGCAGGCGGGACATTTTCCCAGCGACTCCTGACCGGTGAAATCCAGCGTCCCCTCCTCCTCCCCCACCACCAACTCGATCTTTCGCCCCTCCCCCAACTTCAACCCGGCCGAAAAGGGCCGCCCCAAGCGACTTCGAAATCCGTCCACCAAACCCATCGTGCCCTTTTGCAGAAGCTCCAAAAACTCGTGCGCCTCGATCCGTCTGCCCGCCAGAACTTTTCTCACCGCGTATCCCTGATCCAAGGTCCGGTACTCCCGCAAGGTTTCTTCAAACTCCTGTCCAGTTTGGGGATCTTTAAAATCCAATTTTCTCAACACATGATCCTTATCCACAAACATCCGCGCCTTTTCCACAATTTCTCGTGTCACTTTTTGAATTTCCCGCATGAACTCCTCTCGCTTCATTCGCCCATGCTCCACCTCCTTCAGCTTATACTCCCACTCCCCCGTCATTTCCGGAGATTGCAAAATCTCGATTCCCAAAGCGTCCAAAGTCTCAAACAGCCCAAACGCCTTCGCGGTAGGCACCAATTCCCGCCCGATCCGCCGCACGTACTCCTCCGAGATCAACGTCTCAATCGTCGCCGCCCGCGTCGCTGGCGTCCCCAACCCCCGCTCTCCCATCGCCTCCCGTAGCGCATCATCATCCAACGTTTTTCCCGCCCCCTCCATCGCGCTCAACAGTGTCGCCTCGGTCATTCGCGCCGGTGGCTTCGTCTGCAGTCCCTCCGCCAAAATTGCCACCGTCTTCACCTTCTCGCCCGCCTCCACCGGCACCAGAAGTTTGCCCTCCTCGCCTCCGCCCTCCTCCACCGCTTCTTTCCCATACACCGCCAACCAGCCGGCCTCTTTCAAAATTTTCCCATCCGTCCGAAAGGCGTGCTCTTCCACCCGCGTGATTCGATTCGTCACCTCATAAATCGCCTCGGGATAAAACACGGCGATAAACCTCCGCACAATCGCCGCGTACACCTTCATTTCAATTTCATCCAGCTTCGCCGGAATCTGCATCGTCGGAATGATGGCAAAGTGGTCACTCACCTTCGCGGTGTTGAACACCCGCTTAGTCGGCTTTAACCAGCCACTCTTTAAAACTTTTTTGGAAAATTCGCCAAATTCACTCCCCTCAAAATTTTCTAAGGTTGTTTTGGCCACCTCCAAGTAATCCTCCGGCAAATACCGCGAGTCCGTCCTGGGATAGGTAATCGCCTTATGCTTTTCATACAGGGCTTGGGCGATCTGCAGCGTCCGCCGTGCCGATAGGCCAAAACGGCTGTTTCCCTCCCGCTGCAGACTCGTCAGGTCATAAAGCAGGGGGGAAAGTTGTCGCGCCGGTTTCTTCTCGTCCTGCACCACCCCCGTCTTTCCCCGACAAGCTGCCACAATCTCCTCCGCCCGCTCTTTGCTCCACAACCGCTCGGGCTTTTGCTCCGCCCCCCGGTCGGCCACCTTCTGATCCGCCACCTTCTCATCCAGCCACTTGCCCTCGTACTCGCCCGCCTTCGCCCCAAAGGTCGCATGCACCTCCCAAAAGTCTTTCGGCACAAAGGCCCGAATCTGCTTCTCCCGCTCCACTAAGATACTCAGCGTCGGAGTCTGCACCCGCCCCGCCGTAGTCAGAAAAAATCCACCGCCCTTCGAATTCAAGGCCGTTAACGCCCGCGTGGTATTGATTCCCACCAACCAGTCACTCTCCGAGCGTGATTTCGCCGCATCCAACAAAGGCTCCATCTCCTCCTCTTTTCGTAACTTGGTGAATCCTTCCCGAATCGAGGCGGGCGTCATCGATTGTAACCACAACCTCTGCACTTTTTTCTTACACCCCGCCGCCTCCATCACGTACCGAAAGATCAGCTCCCCTTCCCGCCCCGCGTCACACGCGTTAATCACCCCCGTCACATCTTTTCTTTTGAGCAGCTTCTGCAGAACCTCAAACCGGGGCGCCGTCCGCTCAATCACCTTCAACTTAAACTCCTCCGGCAAAAGAGGCAGACTTTCAAAGCTCCACTTCCCCTTTCCCTTGCCATACTCGGTCGGCTTACACAGCTCAATCAAGTGGCCGATGGCCGAACTCAGCACAAAATCCTCCGACTCCCAATACTCCCCCTCCTTCTTAAATCCAGTCAGCACCCTGGCCAAATCATTGGCCACGCTTGGCTTTTCCGCGATAATCAGTTTTTTCGCCATAGATTAGTCAATACGGGTGAAGTACTTACCGGGCATTTGTCGCACCCGATGCTTGAGTTCAAGCTTCAAAAGGGTGGCCGACACGACCGGGGATGGCAACCCGCATTTTCGCGTCAAAACATCCACATGCATCTCCTCCCGGCCCAACCCCTCTAACACCTTTTTCTCCTCCTCCCCCAAATGACCCTCCGGCCGTGTGGGCCTGGGCATCTCCCCCGGCGGTATCAGAAACTCAAACTCCGCCAACACATCCTCCACCGACTCCACCAGTCGCGCCCCCTCCTTCAGCAACTGATGACAACCCCCAGACTGCGGATGATCAATTCGACCCGGCACAGCAAATACCTGTCTGCCCTGCTCTAACGCTTGCTTGGCCGTAATCATCGCCCCGCTTGCCCTGGCCGCCTCGATCACCAAAACCCCTTTGCTCAGCCCACTGACAATCCTGTTCCGCATCGGAAACGTTTGCCGGTCAGGAGCCGTCCCCAAGCAAAACTCGCTCATCACACAGCCACCCTCTTCCACCATTTTTTCGGCCAAAGATCGGTTTTCGGCCGGATACATCTGATCCATCGAACACCCTAAGACACCCGCTGTCCTCCCGTGGGCCGCCAACGCCCCCTGATGCGCCGCCGTATCAATTCCCCGCGCCAACCCGCTGACCACCCCCACCCCGGCATAAGCCAACTGATATCCCAATTTTTTCGCGAGCTCGATGCCATACCCCGTCGCCTCCCTCGTGCCCACGATGCCCAGACACGCCCCCTTCACCGCTTTCATATCTCCACGATAGTAAAGCACCATCGGCGGATCATGAATTTCACGAAGCAACGGCGGATAGAGCGGATCCTCACAATCCACCACCTGCAGTTTCAAATCGGCGATTCGCTTGAGCTCGGTCGCCAGATCAAAACTCTTTTCCCATCCGCGAATCGATTCCGCCACCGCTTGCCCCACCCCATCCACCGCCGCCATTTTTGCGCTCGGCATCCCGCACAATTTTTCCACCTCCCCAAATACCTCCCGCAACTTTCTCACCTTCACGGGCCCCACCAACCGCAGGGCGTTGAAGATGAGATAGGCCTCCGTCCTCGTCATCCCTTGGGGAGTTTTCCCTCCCGCACTTCCTCCAAAGCGAGCTGTATTTTTTTCTCGGTCACCCCCGTCACCAGATCCGCTTTCCCGATTTTTCGCAACAGCACCCACCGAATTCCCTGGGTGGTGGCCTTCTTATCGCGCTCCATCACGGGCGACAACCGATCCCAACGCAATTCGGGATGGGTCACGGGCAAGCCGTGAGCCCGAATCGCCGCTTTCAGCTTCTCCGCCGCCTTTTTCTTAAATCGTCGCGCCTTCACCGAAAGATGCGCCGCCACCACCATGCCAATCGCCACCGCCTCCCCGTGTCGCAACCCCTCATATCCCACGACCCCCTCCAGACCGTGCGCCACCGTATGACCAAAATTTAAGAGCGCTCTTTTTCCTTTCCGATCCATTTCATCTTCCCCGGCCAACTTCGCTTTAATTTCCACGCACCGCTTCACCACCTTCTTCATCGAGCGAGGTGGCCCCTTCGCCAGCGAACCAAACAGCTTGGAATCCGCAATCGCCCCATATTTAAGAACCTCCGCCATTCCGGCTCTCTTCTCGGCCAAGGGCAAGGTCTCCAGCCATCGCAAATCGGCCAGCACCGCTTTGGGCGGATGAAAAGCCCCCACTAAATTTTTGCCTTCGGGCAGGTCGATGCCGGTTTTCCCACCCACACTACTATCCACCATGGCCACGACAGTCGTGGGAATCTGAATCACCGGCAAACCGCGCAAATAAGTCGCCGCCACAAATCCAGCCAAGTCCCCCGTCACCCCGCCCCCCACCGCCACAATCCATCCGTCTCGGGTCAGACCCGCACCCGCCAGCTGACGCACCACTCGACCATACTCCTCGACCGATTTCGACCGCTCCCCCGCCGGAATTCTCACCCGTACCACGCGCGAAGCCCTTTTTTCCAGCCAAGCAAAAATTGCTAAAGTAAGTGGCAGCGCGGCAATGCCCTCATCCACCAGCATGGCCACGGGAACTTTGGTCGGAAGATGAGCCTGCAAGCCTTGGGGGAGGATTTTGTCACCGATGTAGACCGAATACATACCTGCTGCCGATTTCACTCGAACCCGCTGGGCACTCATAACAACCTTTCTATGCCAACCCTTGGGCGGGACAAGTCGCCCATTTTCAACCCATCCGCCCCAACTCGGATCAAAATACACTTCATGGATAGGGATTAAACTGCCAAAACCGCAAAAAGGTTCGCTTTTAATTCTCCGGCCCAGAGATCACTCTCGAAAATCCGCCCCACAACCCCTTGCCCATCAACATCTTGCGTGGGGTCGTAGGTCATATAAGTCGCTTCCCATCAACGCTTTGCGAGGCGATTTTTCGAATTTGGGGTCGTAGGTCGGTTGCCTGCGCCTCAGATTCAGATAAGTTAAACATCCTTTGAAAAAAACCCCGCCCCAAGCTCAGCCCCTTCAAGACACCCAATCCTCGCCCGATACCCGAAATCTCCGGATCGATAAGGTCGGCGTCAAAGGTCTCCGCTACCCCATCCTCGTCCGCGACCGCGCCCACGCGACCCAAAACACCGTCGCCACCGTCTCCCTCGCCGTCGATCTCCCCCACCAGTTCAAAGGCACCCACATGAGCCGCTTCCTCGAAGTTCTCCAAGAACACGGCAGCCTCATTCATGTCGAAAGCATCCCCGCCATCCTCCGCGCTCTCCAACAACGCCTCCAAGCCGACTCCGCCCACCTCGAACTCGACTTTCCTTACTTCATCGAAAAAAAATCTCCCGTCACCGCCTCCCCCGGCCTCGTCGACTATCAGATCCACTTCGACGCCTCCCTCCATGGAAAAGATCTCCGCTTCAAAGTCGCCGTCACCGTTCCCGTCACCACTCTCTGCCCATGCAGTAAAGCCATCAGCGAGCGCGGCGCCCACAATCAACGCGGCCTCGTCCGCCTCGAAGTCACCTTCGGCAAAACCGTTTGGATCGAGGATCTCGTCACCCTCGTCGAATCGTGCGCCAGCTCCGAAATCTTCTCCCTCCTGAAACGACCCGATGAAAAACACGTGACCGAACGCGCCTACGACAACCCCGTTTTTGTCGAAGACCTCGTCCGCGCCATCTCCCTGCGGTGCGACTCCCACCCCGACATCAACTGGTACCGCGTCGAAGCCGAAAATTTCGAGAGCATCCACAATCACAGCGCCTACGCCATGATTGAGCGCGGCTAAGGCCGCCCGCGTCATCCCCCTTTTTCCCATCGGCACACCCTCGGGCTTTACCCTATCGTATCGTCATGTCCCCTGTCCTCCTCATCGCCATCCTCGTCGGACTGGCGGGCCAAATTGTCGACGGCACCCTCGGCATGGCCTACGGCGTCACCTGCTCCTCCTTTCTCCTCGCTCTCGGCACCGCTCCCGCCCTCGTCAGCTACTCGGTCAAAGTCTCTGAAATTTTCACCACGGGCGTCAGCGGCATCAGCCATCTCTTCCACCAGAACGTCAACAAAACCCTCTTCCTCGAATTGTGTATTCCCGGAGTGTTGGGGGGCGTCACCGGCGCCTACCTTCTTTCCAATTTCCCTGGCGAAATGCTGAAACCTTGGATTAGCGGTTATCTCATCCTCATGGGCGGCTACATCTTTTGGCGCGCCAACCACAAGCCCATCGCCGTCGACCCCAGCGCCACCCGAGCCATCCCCCTCGCCCTCACCGGAGGATTCCTCGACGCCGTCGGCGGAGGGGGCTGGGGCCCCGTCGTCACCTCCACTCTCCTCGCCAAAGGACACCAACCCCGCTACGTCATCGGCTCGGTTAATATGGCCGAATTTTTTGTCACCCTTAGCCAAGCCCTCACCTTCTTCTTTTTTCTAAAACTAGAAAACCTGCCCATCATCGCCGGCCTCATTCTCGGGGGCGTCATCGCCGCGCCCTTCGCCGCCAAGATCTGCAAAATCTTGCCCGCCAAAACCATGATGCGGCTGGTGGGCGTCCTCCTCGTCGTCGTCAGCACGCACACGCTTCTCCGCGCTCTGGGCAAAATCTAGCCCCTGCCCGCCCTTTCCCCATGCTCACGCTCTCTCAACTCAGTAAATCGTTCGCGGGTCGCACTCTCTTCAGCGACGTCTCCCTCCAAATTAACCGCGAAGACCGCATCGGTCTCGTCGGCCCCAATGGCGCGGGCAAATCCACTCTCTTCTCCCTCATCCTCGGCGAGGCCAGCCCAGACGAGGGACGCGTCACCCTCGAAAAAAATGTCACCATGGGCTTCCTCCCGCAAGAGTCCGCCCCCGCCGGAAATGAAACCATCCTCGAACTCGCCTGCGCCACCTCACCCGAAATGTCCCGCGTCCAGCAAGCCATCCAGCGGCACGAAGCCGCCGGCACCTTGGAAGACCCCGAGTATCACGAGGCCATCGACACCTTCACCGAACTCGGCGGCTGGCAACTCGAACCCCGCGCCAAACAGATTCTCAGCGGCCTCGCTTTTCGGGATGCCGACTTCACCCGCAAAGCCAAAGCCCTCAGCGGCGGTTGGATCATGCGCGCCCACCTCGCCCGCCTGCTCGTGCAAGAGCCCGATCTCCTCCTCTTGGACGAACCCACCAACCACCTCGACCTCGAATCCCTCGTCTGGTTTCAGGAGTATCTGCGCAACTACCCCGGCGCCATTCTCATGATCTCCCACGATCGCGAGTTTCTCAACCAACTGGTCGGCTCGATCGTGGAAATCTCCCAAGCCAAACTGCACCGCTACCGCGGCAACTACGACAAGTACGTCGTCGAAAAAGCCGCGCGGGAAGAGCAACACCTCGCCGCCTACAAGAATCAGCAAAAGGAGATCGCCTCCCTCCAGCAGTTCGCCGATCGTTTTCGCGCCAAAGCGAGTAAAGCCTCTCAGGCCCAGAGCAAACTCAAGCAGATCGATCGCATGGAAAAAATCGAAGCCCCCGTTTCGGCCACCCGCTCCATCAAATTTACCTTCCCCCAGCCCGTCCGCAGCGGCCTTCGCGTCATCACTCTCAAAGAAGTCGCCCACACCTACTCCAATACCGACGGCTCCGGCGATCTTCCCGTCTATCGAAATCTCCACTTCGAGGCGGAGCGCGGCCAACGAACCGTTCTCGTCGGCCCGAACGGCGCGGGCAAATCCACCCTGCTCAAACTTTTGGGGGGCGCCCTTGCCGTCCAAACGGGAGAGCGCCTCTTAGGCCACAACGTTCGCGTCGGCTACTTCTCCCAGCACCGCGGCGATACGCTCAATATGAATCACCAAGTTCTCGAATCTGTTCTTCACTCCCCCAACCCCGTCAGCGAGCAAACCGCCCGCACCGTTCTCGGTTCCTTTCTCTTTCGCGGGGACGATGTTTTTAAAACGGTCGGCGTCCTCAGCGGCGGAGAAAAATCCCGCCTCGCCCTCGTCAAACTCCTCCTCGACCCGCCCAACCTTCTCTTGATGGACGAGCCGACCACCCATTTGGATATCGGCTCCATCGATGCACTCATCACCGCCCTCCGCCAATATGAGGGCACCCTGATCTTCATTAGCCACGATGTTCACTTCATCCGCGCCATGGCCACCACCGTGCTCCACATCAGCGCCGGTCACCTTACCCCCTACGCGGGGGATTATCAGTACTACCTCGACAAATCCTGCGCCACCTCCGAACGTGCCGCCCTGACGGCGGGGGAGCAGCTTTCGAATGCTCAGCCCATCGCCCCGCCCACACCGGCTCCCCCCACCTCGTCCGAAAAAACCCCCACCCCGCGCAAAAGCAAAGAGCAGAAACGAGCCGAAGCCGAAGCCCGCCAAGCCAAAAGCCAACTCAAGAAACAACACGCCACCCAAATCGCCGACTTGGAAAAAAGAATTCTCGCCCTCGAAACCCGCCTCGCCGAAATCACCGCCGAACTGGAAAAACCGGAAACCTACCAAGCCAACGGAGCCGCGGTCACCCTCAGTCGCGAATCGGTCACCGTCAGCGCCACGCTCGAACAACTGATAGCCGAAGGACTTCTCCTCTCCTCCCAGACCACGGAAGATTAATCCCGCTTCGACCCACTTCCCAGCACCGCCACCGGCAGATCCCTCCAGCACGTGGTATACGCGGGCGACCTCTGCCCACTCTTCATCCGCCAGCGTTGGGGCGAATGTTTCGAGCCCATCGAGCCTCGGGTAATGACAGGATTTTTTCTATCCCCTAACCGCTGATTGATCCGATCCACAATCGCATCCACTTCTCTCTTCGCTTTTTTCACTCCATCCAAATCCAGACACCCCTGCACCGCCTCCGACCGAACCAGACCAGTCAAACTCACCCCTGTCTTCTGGTACCGATACCCTTCCCGATAGATTTCGTGCAACAACTCCCGCGCTCGCCCCATCAACTCGCTGGTGGAAGCGGTTGGTTCATCCAAATTCAATCCCGCCGCCGGACAGTACTGCGCCTCCCCCGCCCGGAACCGATTCGTCTGCAAAAACACGTCGATCCGAGAAGCCCGCAAACCAAACCGTCGCACCTTCTCGCTCGCCCGGGCCACATGATGGGCCAGCGCCTCCTCCACCTCCTCCAATCTCTCCAGCGGCGTGCCAAAGGAGCGACTCGCCATCACTCCCTTGCGGTCGGGCGGAATCTCCTCCCACGGCAAACAGGAAACCCCGTTCATCTCCCACCACATCCGCTCTCCCACCACTCCCAAACTTTTCCGGATCTGGCGTGAATCCGCTCGCCGAAACTCCGCCGCCGTCCGAATTCCCAACCCCGCCAAGCGCCCGGCTAGCCGCTTGCCCACCCCCCAAAGCCCGTCACACGGCACTCTCTCCATCCATTTCTCCAAATCTGCCACCGCGTCCAGATCGAACACCCCTCCCGTCTCCTCCCGCCTCTTTTTGGCTTCCCGATTGGCGAGCTTGGCCAACATCTTTGTCCCTGCCAGCCCGATGCACACCGGAATCCCCGTCCACCGCAACACCTTCGCCCGCAAAGCTCGCGCCTCCGCCTCGCCAAACTCCTGCGGCAACTTCAAAAAGGCCTCGTCAATCGAGTACACCTCCATCTCCACGGCCGACTCCCGCAAGATCGACATCACCCGCGCCGACATATCTCCATACAAGGTGTAGTTCGAACTGAACACTTTCACCCCGTGCTTCTGGATGACCCCCTCCTGCTCATGCCTCGGCGCCCCCATCGGAATCCCCAAGGCTTTCGCCTCCTCACTTCGCGAAATAATGCACCCATCATTATTGGAAAGAACGACCACCGGCTTGCCGGACAAAGAGGGCGCAAAAATCCTCTCGCAGGAGCAGAAGAAATTATTGCAATCCACCAACGCCAACCGCTGCTTCATCTCTACCTCGCCGGGTGAATGACAAACGCCACCACCCCCCAAATAACCAACTCCTGATCCCCCGAAATTTCCATTCGAGGAAATTGCTCGTTCGCCGCCTCCAAGTAAATCCGCCCCTCGAAACTTCGAAACCGCTTCACCGTGAACTCCCCATCAATCATCGCCACCACGATCTTTCGGTCCGTCGGAGCCAAGGAGCGATCCACCACCAAAATATCCCCCGACGCAATTCCCGCGTCCTGCATCGACTCCCCCTTCACCCGCACAAAAAAAGTTGCCGCGGGATTCCGAATCAACTCCTCATTTAAATCGATCGACCGCTCCAGGTGATCGTCCGCCGGCGAAGGAAATCCCGCCTGCACTCGAGCCGAGAAAAGGGGAAGGCTCAACTCTGTCCGCCGGGCAAAAGGTATCGGAGCATCCACTTTCATCCGTTCACTTTACCCCCACCCCACGCCTCGTCCAGTGACGAAAGCCTGCCACTCGCACCCAAGATTATCCTCTGGTTGCTCTTCCTCGTTTTTTCTAAGATTCCTGCATGCCTCCGGCCCCCAGTGGCTTTCGAATCCCTAGCTCGGCTTGGATTTGGATTGCCATCCTCATCTCCGCTGCCTCCAACTCGATTGTCGCCAAACTGCACGATCTCGGGGCCTGTCATCTCGCGCCCGACGGCAAAAACCCGATCAGCTTTTGCAACATCTTCTTCACCGGCAGCGTCGTCGCCTTTTTCACGCTGTTCCTCACTCACCCAAAAGAGGTTCGCCCCACGAACCTGCGTGGGTACTCCACCCAAGAGTGGTGGCTGACTCTCATCTCCGCGGCACTGGCCGGCGCCATCGCCCCGATTATGTTCTTCAAGGCATTGGCCGAAACCACCGTGACCAATGTGGTGCTCATTCAAACGATCGAAATTCCCATGGTGCTGGCCCTGGCTTGGCTCTTCCGCCGAGAACGCTCCAGCCCCACCGCCATCGCCGGAGCCATGATCGCCCTCACTGGGGTCGCTCTGACTGCCCTCATCGGCCACGAGGGACAAATCCATCTCATGCGGGGCGATATCTTCACCATGGTGGGAACTTTCAGCGGCGTTTTGGCCACCCAACTCAGCCGAGGCGTTTTGCAAAGAATGTCCCCGATCCTCTATGGCATCATCCGAAATAGTCTTGGCTCCGTCCTTTTCGCCCTCATCGTTTTGCGTGTGTATGGGCCGTCCCACTTCGGTGAAGTTTTTACCCCTTACTTGTGGAAGTGGACCCTCGTCTACGGCTCCATCGTTGTCGTTGGAGGACAACTGACCTGGCTCCGAGGGGTCCGGGATGCCCGCGCCAGTGATATCGCCCTAGCCGTCGCTTTTGGTCCGGTGGCGGGAGTCCTCTTCGCCTACCTTATTCTCGGCGAAAAACCCACCCTGGCTCAGTATGTCGGGGGTGCCGTCATTATGTGCGGTGTCGCCCTCCATCTTATCTCGGAACGCAAATCTGCTATCCCCAGCCCCGAATCCATTTCGAACTCTGCCTTTCGCGGAGTCTAATCCTCCGCCCGCGATCCGATAGGCGCGGTAACTGGACCAGTCGCCAATAGCGCAAAGTGTCGTCCCGTTTTTCCCTTTTCCGCGCGATAGGAGTAAAATCTTTTGGGATCAGACGCTGTGCAAAGTTTTGTGTCCACAATTTCGCCCACACCCTCCGCTCGTAACTGCCGCACGATCTCCTCCGCAAAAGGCACATCATAGTGTGGCGGCCGAATGCACGGGCCCAATACCGCCACCATCTTTTCGGAATCGCAACCAAACTTCTCCCTCATGGTTCGGATGGCTACCCTCACCACCCCCAACTCCGTCCCCTTTCTCCCACTGTGCACTAACCCGATCGCTCCCGTCTGGCCACAGTACAGCCAGACCGGCCCGCAATCCGCCACCCGAACGACCAGAGCAAGCCCCCTCTCCTCAGTTACCAACCCGTCGACCGATGGAATCACCCGACCTGTCTCCCACTTCGAAACGACCGCAACTCCCGATCCG
>Ga0247832_1004117_pt1 | contig 18721 bp, 16 predicted proteins | sample LaCruzMarch2015__10_FD_192407 | JGI IMG/M metagenome (GOLD analysis project Ga0247832, IMG submission 192407) | Freshwater microbial communities from meromictic Lake La Cruz, Castile-La Mancha, Spain - LaCruzMarch2015_4m | ecosystem: Environmental > Aquatic > Freshwater > Lake | place: Spain... | reverse complement strand
AAGTGGAAAATGCCTGTTTAAGCATGTGGTTGAATCAACTCATTCTAACAAATTATAAAAACTACGAATGGGAGGAGTTTAACTTTAATCCCGTAATAAATTGTTTTACAGGCCTTAATGGTATGGGTAAAACAAATTTATTAGATGCTATCTACTATTTAAGTATGACTAAGAGTTATATAAGTACCAATGATTCTTTGGTATCAAGGTTTAATACAGATTATTTTAGATTAGAAGGCCATTACTCCAGATTAGAACAACATGAAAAAATTGTCGCAAAAGTTCAGCCAAATAAAGCTAAAGTATTTGAGGTAAATCTGAATCCTTTAAACAAACTATCCGAGCATATAGGATTTTTACCTGTTGTTTTTATCGCCCCTGATGATATTTCAATCATTATGGAAGGAAGTGAACTAAGGAGAAAATTCTTAGACAATACGCTGGCCCAAACCAACAACACTTATCTGTCGCATTTATTGCATTATAACAGAGTGCTTCATCAAAGAAATGCCTATTTAAAACAAATAGGCAGTGAAAAAAACACTGACGCTATTTTACTGGATATTTATGATGAACAATTAGAAAAACCAGCCACTTATATACATCATGCCAGAACTGAATTTCTTAAACTATTTAACCCAGTTTTCAATGAAATTTATCAAAAAATTTCTAATGATAAGGAAACGGTTGGAGTGGAATACCAATCTAAATTAGATAGTGATTCCCTATTAAATTTACTGGCTTTAAATAAAAAGAGGGATATATTTTTGCAACGAACTTCTATTGGGATACACAAAGATGACCTTTTATTTACCCTGGAAGAAAATCCATTGAAAAAATATGCTTCACAGGGACAAAGGAAATCTTTTCTGTTAGCAATAAAATTAGCCCAGTTTATCTATTTGAAAAATTGTTTAGGTATTAATCCTATTTTATTATTGGATGATATATTTGATAAACTCGATCCGTTTAGAGTCCAATCCCTAATTAATCATTTAATTACTAATTTCAAGGGGCAGATTTTCATTTCTGATACTCATAATCACAGAATACCTGGTATGTTAACAGATTTGGGCGTTTCTCATTTACACAAAGAAATTATTGACGGAAAATGGAAGAAATAAAATTTTATCCTTTACTTTCGGGCAAACACCTATCAAATGAATATTAAAATGAAACACATTCTTTGTTACTTTTTTATTTTGCTTTGCAGTTTTAACTATTTGCGTGCTCAAAAGTCAGCGTCTTCCTCTAAAGGAGTTATAGCGACAGCACATCCCTTAGCGACCCAGGCTGGTCTTGATGTTTTGGAAAAAGGCGGGAATGCTTTTGATGCTGCAGTGGCAGCCTCTTTTGTTCTTTCTGTCACCGAACCAAGCATGAGTGGATTGGGGGGAAGACTGCAAGCTTTGTATTACAATTATAAAACAGGACCAAAAGGCATTGACGCTACCACCCAGGTTCCTATGAAATATATTGCTGATGTTTCAAAGGCAGAAGATGGTTTTAAGACCATTGGCATACCAGGTATGGTAAAAGGTATTATTAAAATGCATAAAAAAAATGGAATATTGCCGCTCAACAAAGTATTGGCACCTGCCATTAACTTAGCAAAATACGGATTTGTCCTGCTACCAGACGAGGCATTAAGACAATCTATGGTCAGACGATCCTTATCCACTTTTCCAGGGTCCATAAAATATTTTTTAATCAATGATTCAACGAGACAAGCAAATACGGTTTTCAAACAACCACAGTTGGCAAAAACTATAAAGGCGATATCGAAAGACGAGGGAAAAAGCTTTTATAATGGTAAAATAGCTAAGGACATTTCAAATGAAATTATTTCTGGTGGTGGTTTTTTACAAGCATCCGATTTACAACAATATAACGCATTAGATGCAAAAATACTAAAAGGCAGTTACAGAGGATATGACATTGTGGCTATGGGTTTACCTTGTTATGGTGCTATTGTCATTGAAATGCTTAATTTATTAGAAAAAACTGATCTTGCTAAGGCTGATGAAACAAAATGGGTTCTTGCCCATGCTGCAGCGCATCATAAAGCTTATGAGGACAGATCTTTACTTAAAAAAGATGAAGAGAAAGTAGCAAGTCTCCCTTTTGCCAATGAAAGATGGATGGCGCCATTGCCCCCTGCTATGCAATATGATACTAATTTACATTCAAATGGGCACACAACTCACTTTGTTGTTTCTGATCAAAAAGGAAATGTGGTCTCTGTTACTCAATCTTTAGGACCTCTGCTTGGGTCGAAAGTAGCCTCAGAAAAACACGGTTTCCTTTTTGCAACAACCATGGGGCCTTATTTGGGAAACATGGAACCATTGGAAAGAGCTTCTTCACATATTTCTCCCGTGCTCGTTTTTAAAGATGGAAAACCTGTTTTAGCTTTGGGAGCCGCAGGTGGCGCGAGAATAGTTCCCGCCGTAGTGCAAGTAATAAGTAGATTTATTGACCAAAATTTATCGCTGGAAAAAGCCGTTGAAGCAGCAAGAATTTATCAATTACCTGAAAAGTTATTGGTGGAAAATCATGAGGGAAATCTATGGCAACATCCTCAAACTATTCCTAATTTGAAAAAATTGAATCTGCCTTTAGAGGAGGTTAAACTTCCTGGTCAAATGGGTAGAGTTCATGCGCTATTTTATGACGCTTCCTTAGGAAAATGGCATGCCGCGGCGGATCCAGATTGGAGTGGAACGGCTCTTGGATTAAAACCAGACATCAAACAATAATCTGGCAGCAGCCAACAAAGTCATCCAGATGACTAGTTTCCTAAATGTCTTTTCTTCTAAATGATGTACTATCCATGTGCCGGAAAAAAAACCAAAAACAAGGAAGGGAATACCCAATATATTCAAGATTAGACTCTCGGCATTAATAGTTTTCCATGAGAATATATGAAATGGTAACTTCATAATATTAACCGTTAAGTAAAACCAGGCTCCTGTACCTAAAAACAGGAGCTTGGGCAGCTTAAGGCCCAATAAATATACCGACATAATAGGGCCGGCAGCATTACCTATCATCGTACTAAAACCACCTAAAAGTCCAATAATAGAAGCGAAAATAGGATGACTAACCATTTTTTCATTAACCAATCCATTATTTTGTAATAACATTAAAGTTAAACTTCCAAAAACAATTCCCGCCATCCATAATTTGAAAATGGCATCGGAAACATACATACCAAGATAATGACCCAGGATAATTCCTAATAATGCCATAGGTAACAATTTCCACAACGTCTTCCATTCTGTATGTCCCTTATAATGTCTAACGGCAAATAAGTCGGCAAAAAGTAACATAGGTAATACTATTCCAGAGGATACTTTGCCACCAAAAATAATGGCCATAATAGGTATGGCTAATAAGGCAGTACCTTTTATTCCACCTTTCGCCATACCAATAAAGTATGCAGAACTAAATAATCCTATCCAACTCCAAAAAGGAAGGCTTGGAAAAAATAGACTCATGGCAATGTAGCTTTGAAAGGAGAACGAGCTTTCCAAACAAGGTTTTGGGGTGAAAACCAGGGTATAAGTATTGGAAATAGAGGTGCCAACCATTTAGACGTTGGTTTTATATAGACCATTGTGTCCTTTCCAACGGCCCCTACTGAACTCTTAATTTCCATGGCAGTACGGTAAAAATTTAATTTTCCAACTTTTAGTTTAATGGCATTTTCAACCATTAAAAATAACATATTAAGATATAATTGCATTTTTAGATTTGGTTCTTCTTCAAATCCTGCCAAATTTGCTTCCAACGTTTCACCATTAATTAAAGTGGAATAAAAACAAACTAATTTTCCATCCAAATAACCCGCCGTTACGTTATACTTATCTTTAAAAGCTTCTTTCATTTTTGAAAAATAGGAATCAGAAACAATTGCCATTTTAAAAGTTGCTTCAGATAAAATTCCTGTATATAATTGATGTAAATCTGATTGTGAATCTATTATTTCTTCTTTGTTCAAAGTTTTCCAGGTAATACCTTTCATTTTATTTCTAGCCCTTGATAATCTAATCCTATACTTAGACGACAGAGCTTGTTCATAATCATGCATTGTTTCCCAATTTTTATCTATATTCATGATCATGGCAGGCTGATACATAAAGGAAAAATAACCATTCTCTTCAAAGGCATCACAAACAGAAAAAAAATCCTTCCAAAGAATCGCTTTTGCTTTATATCTGGCGGCTACACCTTGAAGAAAAAGATGTAGTTCCTTTTGAAAATGTTGGTCTCTTAAGTAATCTCCAAATGGGTAATTAGTTCCAGTTGAAAATATTTGACCCATTAACAAGATTTTAGCCTTAATCAATTTACCAAGAATTCTTTTAACAGGATTATTTTCCCTTATACTTTTATCTAAAGAGAAATCAAAAAAATAAATTGGAAAATATCCCTTCACTTCATTACCAAATGAGTAGCAACCATATATTACTTTTACATTTTCCGGCATAGCCGTTAACATGTTTTTATGAAAGTCAAAAGATAGCCAAGGATTAAAACTTTCATTTGCATCTATTAGTGACCATTTTAATGAAATGTCATTGAGGTCCTCAAAAGTATTGAAACTGAAAGAAAACGAACCAATTTGGGCTGTTCCTGCCATTGATTTTAATAGATCGAAAAAATTCAAACTATCACAATTAAAAAAACTTTTGGAAATATTCAAAGTAATGATTTTGATGAAATACTAACCAATACACGTACAGAAATGTTTTAAAAGTAAATTTAAAATTGAAAAATTGTTTTAAGACCTATTTCAACATAATTAGTATTTTTACACCAAAATAGACAAATCAGATGAAATTAATTCAAAACTCCTTTTACATCCTGGCTTTATTAACCCTTTTAGGTTGTGGCCCAAGCGCAGAAGAAAAGAATCAGCAAAATGCCCAGGTTTTAAGTGAGCAAATACCCGGCACTTGGCAAATAACGTATATGAGTGTCAAAATTGAAACGTATCAGTCTGTTGGAAAAGATTCTTTATTTGAAGCTAGAGAAGAATCATGGGAGAACCAATTTCAGGTTAAACCCTTCAGGATGTTTTTTGATAAAGACAAAAAGTATCATCAAACTTTTAGAGGCAGAGATAATTCACTTATTAGTGAATATTTTGGTATCTGGAAAATAAATGGTGATACCTTAACATTAACTCAATCCGATCAAACCCTTGAATATAAAATTGACATTGATAACGGACAAGTCTTTATGACTAGTTTGATGGATTGGGACGGTGATCAGGTTGAAGATGACACGTATTACGCAAAGCAAAGATTAATTAGTAAAAGGTCTGTCGAGTAGGGATTTAATAACCAAGGAAAAATTTGGTTTCATATTTTCCACCAGTCAAATTTTCCTTACCTACAAAAGAACCAATAACATCGGAAGTTAAAGTGGCCGTTATATTGTATTGACCATTTGGTAATTTAACGACATATATACTCCCATCTTTCACTTCTATTTTTTCGCTAACGGGACCACTATAAATAATGGTCAGGGTAAATCCTGTAATATTTTTTATTGTGATTTCGTTTAGTTTAGAACCTGGGAGAGACTCACTTTTATTCATAGCAGGTAAAGCCTGATAATCACCTGCAAGAATGGTTGCCACTTCTTGATCTAGGATTTTCTTTTTAGCTTCCTTAAAATACCTTCCTGTGGGAAAAAGCTTTTGATAATTTTCATAAGCTTCATTGGTATTTACCGACTTGGCCCTCATCCAGGTTTGTTCATCGAATAATGCTAATTCCTTTTTTGCTAAGGGAGAAAACTTATGTTTAGGAAACTCTTTTAAAAAATCCTGATAAGCTTCAATGGTATTTAATGAATTGGCTTGAAACCATTTATCGGACCCTACGTCTTTCTTTTCAGGCTTTTCTACCTTTTGTGGTTCAATTTTAGGTATATTCTTTGTTTGAATCCTTGAATTATTCGCAGAAGAAACTGGTGCTTTAGAAGCCATTAAATTTGAAGAAGGCGCATTAGTATTTAATGATTGAACTTTGGCAATTGCCTGATCTTTATATACACTATTGGGAAAAGACTTTACATAATTTTCAAAAATACTTGCATTGTTAAAATCTTTAATCCTGTTCCATTCGGCCTCGCTCTGGGCACTGGCATAGCTGGACTTAGCTTCCTGAATAAATTCAGAAAGTGGAAAACGTGAGATAAAGTCGCCATAAGCCTCTGCCGTATTCAACATTTTTGTTCGATTCCAGGAATCTTCTTGTCTAATTTTAGTTAGGTTAGCAAAAGCCTGTGCATTATACTTCGATCCCGCATAATCTCTCATAAAAAACTTATAAGCCTCTTCGGTATTGGCTGTTTTTGCCTTTTCCCAAGCAGATTCTGTGTCTACCAATTGTAATTGAAGCCTTGCATCATATTTATATTTCCCATAAGGAAACTTACTTAAATAATCTACATAAGCCTCTTCCGTGTTTAAAGATTGAACCTTTTTCCATAAAGCTTCCTCCGGAGATATTCCATTAGATGCCGGCTTTTCCCAGGAAGCTTTATTATTCAAGCCCATTGAAGTCATCACAGCACAGGAATTAAAAAAAATAGCTATTGAACCAAAAACAAGAGTAATATTAATTTTCATGGGGATACATTTGAAACATATCATTAAGCAATTGAACGAATTGAGTGCAAATTAGCAATTTATTGGTTACAATATATATTAAAATGCCTATTTTGCACCAAAAAGTATAAAAACAAAATCAATGGCCTCAATGAACGCAGCGCAAGTCTTAATTTTATTGGAACAAACTAAAATTGCACCTGTTTTTTTTAATCCGGATATCGAATATTCTAAAAAAATAGTAAAAGCTTGTTACGATGGTGGAATGAGAGTATTTGAATTTACTAACCGAGGCGTTGAAGCTCCTACCGTTTTTTCTGCGTTGAGAGAATTTGTAAATAAAAATTGTCCGGAAATGGCATTGGGAATTGGTACCATTTTTACTGCCGAAGAAGCCAAAGACTACATAGATATGGGCACTGACTTTATTGTTCAGCCTATTACCTCCTTAGAAGTAGGAGAAGTATGCAGAGAACATCAAATTCCCTGGTTACCCGCTGCAGCAACACTCAATGAAATCTGGCATGCTAAACAAGCCGGAGCTACCGTGGTTAAATTATTTCCAGGCAATGTATTAGGACCTGGGTTTGTGAAAGCCATTAAAGGTCCTTTGCCCAACATTAAAGTAATGGTTACAGGAGGCGTAGAACCAACGCAGGAAAGTATTCAATCCTGGTTAAAAGCTGGTGCAAATTTTCTTGGTATGGGATCCCAGTTATTTGCCGGAGAATTAAAAACAGCAGAAGATTTTTCAAAACTTAGCTTAAAAGTAAAACAAGTATTATCCTATTAATATGAAAGAAATAAGTGATTTACTTGATTTATTGAATTTAGAGCAAATTGAAGAGAATTTGTTTAGAGGATATTCCAAAACGGTAGGAAGTGCCAATGTTTTTGGTGGCCAGGTCCTGGCCCAGGCGTTAAGTGCCGCTATAAATACCGTACCGGAAGACAGGCATGTGCATTCTTTACACTCTTATTTTATTCTTCCTGGCAATCTAGATATTCCTATCATATTTCAGGTGGATAGAATTAGAGATGGCGGAAGTTTTACTACAAGAAGAGTAAAAGCTATTCAGCAAGGTCGTGAGATCTTTTTAATGTCCGCCTCTTTCCAATCAGATGAGATTGGATTTGATCACCAAATAACTATGCCCAAGGTTCAGGAACCTGAACAATTAGTAAGCTGGAAGGATTTGGCGAAGCATTTCGGAGAATTTTTACCTCAAAATATGTACGATTTCCTTAATCTTGACAGGCCTATTGAATTTAGACCGGTGGAATTATACAACCCCGCTGTACCTGAAAAAAGAGAGCCGTTTCGTCATATTTGGATGAAATCTATCGGTGAAATGCCTGAAAATTCAAAGTTTCATCCGTTAGTATTAGCCTACGCCTCTGATTATAACCTATTGACCTCGGCGCTACTACCTCACGGAAAAGAAGGAAGTATTCCTAAATTACAACTTGCCAGCTTAGACCATGCCATGTGGTTTCATAGACCTTTTAGGATGGATGATTGGTTACTTTATGCCATTGATAGTCCAAGTGCCTCAAATTCAAGAGGATTTACCAGAGGAAATATATTCACAAGAGACGGAAAACTTGTTGCCTCTGTAGCTCAGGAAGGTTTAATGAGACCAAGAAAACAACCTAAAGAAGAATAATTTACTCTTTTTTTATCTTGAAATATCTACTAATTGACCGTCGGTTATTAGAATAATGTCATCGAGTAACATCTTTAATAAAATACCCTTTTTACCTGCATTAATCCAAACGATTGTGTTGGCTTCTGTGGAAGAATGAATATAAACAGGGAATTTCTTCTTCATTGCTATGGGTGAGCACCCACCTCTGATATAACCAATTTTGACCATTAAATCTTCCGTCGGAAGAAGATCTATTTGTTTAATTCCGGCAACTTTTTCTAACTTTTTAATTGATAATTGTTCATTTGCAGGTAAAACTGCTACTATTATTTCTTTATCCACCCCCATACATATTAGGGTTTTATATAATAGATGTTGTGGAATATTATTGTCTAAAGCAATTTGTTCGGCATCATAATTATCCTTGTTTATATTATAATTAACCATTTCATAAGGGATTTTTTTAACATCCAGCAACCTTACAGCATTTGTTTTCATAAAATAGTATTGTAATCATAAACAAGATGATAAATAAGTGTGTTGAAAATAATAAAAAAGATGAATAAAATCTGGTCAAACCTAACAGAAGAAAACCAAATAGCTGAAATAATAGCTTTATCGAACTCCATTCCAGTATATATATTTAAACATTCCACTACTTGTGGAATTAGTGCTCAAGCTAAAGAAAATGTAGAAATTTCTTTCAAAAACACAGATAAACCATTCTTACTATATTATTTAGATCTATTAAAATATCGGTCTATTTCGAATGAAGTAGCTTCAAAATTCAATGTTCATCATCAATCGCCACAACTGATATTAGTCCATAATGGTGAAGTTACTTTTACCACCTCTCACCATAAAATAAAGTCTAACATACTGGAAGACAGCCTTTCTTTGTTAAAATAAAGGGAGATTATTCCTTAAAAAAATTATCTCCTTTTTTGAACCTAAACAAAAAAGTTATAAAGGAAAGAAAACCCAGGGTAAAAAACAGCGAAGAAATGTTGAAACCCCAAATACCATTGTAATCTTTCCTTGCTAAATATATTAGGCTAAATGTTAAAATAATCAGCGCAAACTGTTGACCCAGCAGGTAAAGTAGTTTGGCACTCCTCCAAATATCAGGAGTTTTTAAACTACTGTTACCCGTTTGAAATTGTTCCACTGTATCTCTGATCAACTTAGGTAAACTTATTATATTTCTGCCAAATAGACCAGCCTCTTTAAACCATTGAGATTGATTATTTTCATTTAGATACTTCTTAACTATTGGAGAAAGATATTTCAGTGGATTCTCCCCTGGACGAAGGACAATGGAAACACCTAATAACAAAGAGAATGTCCTACCCAACAAAATATAATCTTTTGGAATTCTAAAGGATGCGGATAAATCTTTTAAACTGGTATTTAACATGATATGACTTACAGGATTATTCCAAAACTCCGGATTCATTGCTCCCTCTGGGTTAAATAATTGGTCGATATCATTTTCTAAAAACTGATTCAATGCCTTTGCCAAATCTATAGCCAGAGATTCGGCTGCGGGAGAATCTTTGATGAATCCCAGGGTAATAAGTTGTTGAGTTAACCTTTTCACGTCTAAGGTAGAAAAAGCAATAATTAAACCTGGAATTTCCTTTTTAAATAATGGGGACAAGGTACTAACTGCACCAAAATCGAGTAAACAAATGTTACCCGTCTTATCAACCAAAATATTACCTGGATGAGGATCTGCATGATAGAACCCATGCTCGAAAATCATTCGGCAAAACCCATTCAATAGTCTATCGACAATAATTTTAGGGTCAATATTATTTAAAGAGAGATATTCTTTGTCGGTAATTTTGTTTCCTTCTATCCAGCTCATTACCAGAATTTTCCTACCTGACAAGGATTCAAAAACAGTTGGAAAAGACCAGGAATTTTCATCAGATAATGAGGAAGAAATAGAAATAAGAGAGTTAGCTTCTTTTTCGAAATCAATTTCCTGTAAGATGAGCGCTTCTATTTGTTTATAGGCATAATCTAAGCCATCCAATGTAAAATACCTGCCAATCCAATAAGTTAATTTTCTTATGATAGTCAAATCAATTTTCGCAATTCTTTCAATATGTTCATGTTGAATTTTTAAGACTACAGGTGTTCCATCTAATAACCAAGCCTTATGAACCTGACCAATTGAGGCAACTGCTATGGGAGTTTCCTCAATTTTTGTAAAAATATCTGAAAGCGGAACAGCATAATGAGATAACAGAAATGAATGTATTTGATAAAAATCTTTTGGTGTTGCAGCATCTTGTAAACCTTCTAATTGCTTTTTAAAATTTTCTGGCAAAAAGAAACCAGCAATAGAAAGAAATTGTCCAGCTTTTATAAATAACCCTTCCAAGTGAGTAAATAAATGCTTTAGTTCTTCTCCTTTTTGTGAAAGTAACCTATTCAAATTCCTTTGATAATATGCCCTCCCCAAAAGGAAAGATATCCATTTTAATCGATAATATGAAAAAAGGAAACCAAGAGTATACCCAATGACCTTTCTGACTCTGTAGGTTTTATTAAACTTAACCATAAAATGCTTCTTCATCACGACTTTTTACCGACATATAAAACATTATATAGTAGAATTGTTGTTCATTAGTTAAAAGAATACTTATGTTAGACTGGTTAAATCATTTTTATCAACATAAACTTTCTGATTATGCAGAATTTTTAGGTATCCTGTTGGGAACTTTTGTTGTAGGATATACTTTTAGTAAAATTTTCCGTCGATTTATCCTAAAATCGACCGTCATAATGCAGAATGACCCAACTAATTATCAATTTTTAAGACATTTTTTAGCGGCGGTGATATACATTGTAGGTATATCATTAGCTATTTATTCTGTGCCAAGTATGCGAACTATTGCCAATTCCATGCTTGCAGGTGCCGGAATTTTGGCTGTGGCCGTTGGTTTTGCTTCACAACAGACACTAAGTAACATAATAAGTGGTATATTCATAGTTATATTTAAGCCATTTAGAGTAAATGACAGGTTAAAAATTCGAGATACCCTAAACGGCATTGTTGAAGATATAACCCTGAGACATACCGTAATTAGAGACTTTGAAAATAGACGAATCATTGTACCCAATACCTTGATGGGTAATGAGATTATTATAAATTCTGATTTTGAGGATGATAGAATATGTAATTGGCTGGAAATTCAACTTGAACACGGAACAAATATCGAGCAAGCAAAAGATATTTTGGAGAAAGCAGCCATTATTCATCCCTTATCTTTGGATAATCGCACTCCTGAAGAATTTGATGAAGATTCGCCCACCGTTAAAGTTAAAATTGTACAAATCAATTCTGTGGGTATTACTATCAGAGCCTGGATCTGGACGGCAAATAGTGCAAAAGGATTCGAATTGAAATGTGACCTTTACGAAATAATTTATAAAAAATTTAACGAAGAAGGTATTTGTTTCTCTAAAATAAATCAATCTTTGAACGCACTTAAAGAAAATGCCTAAAACGACAAATTTTTAATATAATGAAATAAAATGGATGCATTTATTGAATCTTTGAAAGGAATTAATCCAATTCTATTAGCTTTTTTAGCTACATTATTCACCTGGGGAATCACTGCTTTTGGGGCTTCTTTTGTTTTTTTCTTCAAGAAAATGAATCAAAAAGTCCTGGATGCAATGTTAGGCTTTGCTGCTGGAGTAATGATTGCCGCCAGTTATTGGTCCTTGCTTGCACCTGCCATTGAAATGACAGAAAAGGCGGCAAAAGTACCTTCCTGGCTTCCCGCATTGATCGGCTTTTTGGGTGGCGGAATATTTCTTTGGATTGTAGATCGCTATCTACCCCATCTTCATCCAGGTTTTGAGATAAATCAGGCGGAAGGCGTTCCCTCATCATGGAAAAGGAGTATCTTATTAGTATCGGCGATAACCATTCACAATATACCCGAGGGACTGGCGATTGGTGTTGCCTTTGGCGCAGCTGCCCATGGTTTAGATTCAGCAAGTCTTGGAGCCGCAGTGGCATTAACCATAGGCATAGGCTTACAAAATCTACCAGAAGGCACAGCAGTTTCTGTCCCGCTGAGAAGAGAAGGAATGAGCAGGCGAAAAGCTTTTTTTTATGGACAGTTATCCGGTGTAGTTGAACCAATTGCTGGAGTACTTGGAGCTACCGCCGTTCTGCTCATTGAACCTTTACTCCCCTACGCATTATCTTTCGCGGCAGGAGCAATGATATATGTGGTCGTTGAAGAATTGATACCCGAGTCTCATCTGGCAGGAAATACTGACCTCGCTACCATGGCCACTATTGTAGGATTTGCCATTATGATGACCCTGGATGTTTCCTTAGGATAAAAAAAATACCACCAAATACAAAGTAAATGGTGGCATTCTACAGATTGGTTGCTATTAAAAACTTATGGGTGGTGTTTCATCTGAAACGAAAATACATCTCAAAAATTTACAAAGTCCTTTATATCGCCAAACATAACTAAAATGAAGCCATTAAGATTAAAACAGGGTACCAATGCAATTTATCTACATAATTGGTAGAAAACAGTGCTTTTTAAATGTATTTGAACGTTTATCCCTTATTTAAGATCCTTTATTTTATCTTTAGTTAAGCAAAAGGATAATTACAATGTCAACATTCGCTTTATTCAGATTCGATAAATTTCTTTATCCGAAAAACAGGATACTGGCCCATCTTATATTTTGGCTAATTTATCTGGGATATTTCACCATCGCCTTTGCTAGTTTTAGAGATAATTACACGCAAAGTTTCATTGAAGTACTGGTCACCTTACCTGTAAGGATGCTAGCTACCTATTTAACTTTATATTGGTTAATTTCAAGCTTTCTAGATAAAGAAAAATATTTGGCATTCACCTTAATTTTTATATTTACCGCCATTGGTATTGGCTATCTAGATCGACTGTTACTTCATTTATTTTATGTCCCTATTTATTTACCGAATTATGATTATGCCACATTTCCTCTAACTAGCTTTACTAAGGCGCTACAAAGAACCACTAATGTTTATACTATTGTTTTTGCTGCAGCTGCTATCAAGTTGATTAAAAAAAACTATCAGAATGAAAAAATAGCCAGAGAACTTTCGAGAGAAAAATTAGATGCGGAACTTAAATTTTTAAAATCACAAATTCACCCGCACTTCCTTTTCAATACACTTAATTCCTTATATGCCTTGACGCTCCAAAAATCTGAACAATCTTCTGAAGTTGTATTAAAATTATCTCATTTCCTGGACTACATGTTATATGATTGCAATGTGAGTCAAATTTCTTTGGAAAAAGAAATTGAACAAATGCAAAATTTAATTACGCTGGAAAAGTTGAGATATGGTGATAGATTAGATGTCGATTTTAACATAAGCGGTCCAGTTAAAGACCTCAAAATTCCACCTTTATTAATGCTTCCCTTTTTAGAAAATGCTTTTAAGCATGGAGTTAGTCAACATACTGAAAATTCATTTATCTATGTAGATCTGAAAGTAAAAGAGCAAAATTTAACCTTTAGAGTAGAAAATAGCAGTATTAATTCAGAGAGTGACCTGGAAGCTGATTATACTAAAGGAATAGGACTTAAAAATGTAAAACGAAGGTTAGATTTAATTTATGGAGATGATGGATATAATCTCGAAGTTTTTAAAGAAGAAGATTCATTCACCATTGTTTTAAAAATTTCACTAATTACCAGTAATGAATAAAATTAAATGTGTTCTTGTAGATGACGAACCTTTAGCCTTAGATGTATTAGAATCTTATATAAAACGAGTGGATGGTTTGGAGCTGACTGCCCGATGTGATAATGCAATGAAGGCATTTGAAGTATTAAGAAATCATAATGTTGATTTAATTTTCCTTGACATTCAAATGCCAAAATTAAACGGAATTGATTTTTTAAAAACTTTACAAAACCCACCAAAAGTTATTTTCACTACAGCCTACAGAGATTACGCCATTGAAGCCTTTGACCTGGATGCAGTGGATTACCTTCTAAAACCAATACCATTTGGAAGATTTCTAAAAGCGCTGAGTAAGGCTTTTGGACAAATACAAAGTGCCAGTCAAAATATAATAAATAATGATGAGTACGAACCTTACATCACTACTGACACTTTAATTGTTAAGTCAGATAAAAAAATGATTAAAATAAACCTAAAGGAGATTATATATATAGAAAGCCTTAAGGACTATGTAATCATTCACTTGCCAGACAAAAGAGTAGTTACAAAACAAAAAATCAGTTTTCTTGAGCAGAAACTAATGGAGAACAATTTCATAAGAATTCATCGTTCCTTTTTAGTTTCTGCATCGAAAATTGAAGCTTTCACTCCCAGTCATATTGACATAAATGGACAACAATTACCTATTGGTCGAAGCTACAAAAGTGAAGTAGGAAAAATACTAGGGTACTAGGACCTACTTCACTGAAGATCTTGGACTATAGTTAATTTGTCACGAAGTTTTTTTTTCTTTTCAGGCTTATCTTCACCTCCTGAGAACTTCTTAGCAAAATCATCACCACCCTGTTTTGCTCTGGCTTGTTCAAGAACTAGCGGCCTTCCACGAAATCTGGTTTTGGCAATTTTCTTTTGGATCTGTATAAAAGTATCCATAGGTAATTCCAAGGTCGAGGTAACATTACCTGTAACAATACGCCCAACTTTACTTTTATGAATACCCCCTGCTTCACAGATAATTCTTAGAAGCCCCCCTTTGTCCAGATTATCTTTTGAACCAAGATTTAAAACGAAACTAGACATTGGAACGCTACTATTTCTGCCTTCAGATGACGGTGAAGAAGAATTACCATAAGAAGATGAAGATTGTTTTCTATCTCTGTCACCTCTATCTCTGTCACCTCTATCTCTATCTCTTGAAACCGGATTTAAATCCGGTGCATTTCTATAATACTCTAAGAATCTATTAAACTCTAAAGAAGCAAATCTTTTGATCAAATCTTCCCTTGACATATCTTTTAAGAAATGTAAAACGTCAGGTAAGAAAGTATCCAGCTCATCATCATTTAACTCCACCTCTTTGACTCTTCTTAAAAGCTCGAGGAGTTGCTGTTGACAAACTTCCTGACCACTTGGAACGGGGAAAGGACGGAAATGTATTTTAGATAAACTTTCAATATTTCTAATTTTGTAAGCGTCTCTATTGGTAACTAGAGCAATAGAAACCCCTTTCTCTCCTGCTCTACCCGTTCTACCACTTCGGTGAGTATAAAAAGGCAGTTCGTCAGGAATATTCATGTGAATTACATGCGTAAGCCCACTGACATCCAAACCTCTTGCAGCAACGTCTGTTGCTACGAGAATACGAAGTGCCCTATTCCTGAATTTATCCATAATTTTTTCACGCTGCTTCTGATCCATGTCACCGTGAAGAGCCCCGGAAGTATAACCGTCTTTCATTAAGTTATCGGCAACATCCTGAGTATCCATTCTGGTCCGGCAAAAAATCAAAGCATAAATAGACGGATTGAAATCAAGTAAACGTTTCAATGCGGCATACTTGTCTTTTTCCTGAACTATACAATAGCGATGTTCGATATTAACGTTACCCGAATTTTTCTCTCCTGCTGAAATTTCAACAGGTTTTACCATGTAATTTCTCGCCAGATTCCTTACAGAATTTGGCATGGTTGCAGAAAAGAGCCATGTATTCCTCGACGAACTACAAGCAGAAATAATGGAATCAAGATCTTCTTGAAAACCCATATTTAACATCTCATCAGCTTCATCAAGAACTAAAATTTTAATATCGTCAAGTTTAATAGCTCTCCTATCCAATAGATCAACTAATCTACCCGGTGTTGCTACAACGATATGTGCGTTTCTTTTTAAGGCTCTAACTTGTTCCTGGATGCTTGCACCTCCATAAACTGCCACTATATTTAGGTGTGGTTCTTCGCCTAGAAAGCGATTCATATCACCGGTTATCTGTAAACAAAGCTCTCTGGTTGGAGCTAATATAAGCCCCTGAACACAAAATTGACCCGCATCAACTAAATCAATTAATGGAAGTCCAAAAGCGGCTGTTTTTCCCGTACCGGTTTGAGCCAAAGCGACTAAATCTTCTTTTCCGGAAAGCAGAAAAGGAATAACTTTTTCCTGGATTAAGGTTGGTTGTTTGTAACCAAGTCCTTCAATAGAGACAAGTAATTGTGGTGAAAGACCCAGGTCTGAAAATGAACTCATGTATTATTTTTAATTAAGCCGCAAATGTACGTCTTATTTCATTAAAATATGCTTTTATTTATTGGTAACCTTTTTTAGAGATAAAGCGTTAATACAAAATCGAAGACGCGTTGGTTTTGGACCATCAGGAAAAACATGACCAAGGTGTGAATCACAGGTTCCGCAACATACTTCAATCCGCTGATGACCAAAACTATTATCCAGAATATAAACTACAGCATTGTCTTCCACCGGTTTAGTAAAAGATGGCCAACCTGTGCCACTTTCAAATTTCTCCTCAGCATCAAACAAGGTGGTTCCACAACAGACACATTCATATTTTCCAGCCTCAAATGAATTACACATTTGATTGGAAAATGGCCTTTCTGTACCTTTCTTTCTGGTAATCTGGTAAACCTCAGGAGATAAAATTTCTTTCCATTCAGCGTCTGACTTAACTACCTTAATGTCATTCTTTTCTCTTATTTTTTTAGCCTCTAATATTACCGCTTCCCAGTTCATTGTCATTTTTTTTATTGCCATAACAAACCAGATAAAACAAAGGTTTATCCGAACTGCTTAAACTTGATCCCAGATTATTCAAGTAAAATGCTTTATAAGCATTAACATTTCCAAGTTAATTTACTCAATTAGATCTAAGTAAATGTAAAAAGTCTTACCTTAAATTTATATTTTAATCATCAAATTTGAATTATATGCGTTTTTATACTTTTTTGTATTGTTTTTTAATCCTTCCTTTGATTGGATGTACACTGCATGCCCAGTCTATTCCCCCCATTAATTTTCAACATCTTGAATACAGAATGATTGGACCATTTCGAGCGGGTAGAACGGTTGGAGCTGTAGGGGTGCCCACTCAGCCAAACCTCTTTTTTATGGGGGTAAATAATGGAGGTGTTTGGAAAACAGATGATTATGGTAGAACCTGGCTTCCTATTTTCGATAAAATGCCCACAGGATCTATTGGTGATATTGCCGTTTCTCCAACAAATCCAGAAATTATTTATGTTGGCACAGGTGAGGGTCTCCATCGCCCTGATTTAAGCGTTGGAAATGGAATATATAAATCAGAAGACGGTGGATCCACCTGGAACCATCTGGGTTTGGATGACATACAGCAAGTAGGAAGAATTATTGTTCACCCCACTAATCCAATGGAAGTATTTGTAGCTGGTTTAGGTCATCCTTACGGGGCCAATGCTGAAAGGGGCGTGTTTAGATCTCAGGACGGTGGAAAAACATGGAAAAAAGTATTATTCATTAATGAAAATACAGGGGCCATTCAAGTTGAATATAATCCAGCGAATCCAAACATACTTTTTGCCAGCTTATGGGAGCATAGAGAGGGTCCATGGGAAAATGGAAATTTTTCAGGTGCCCACAGCGGTCTTTTCAAGTCTGTTGATGGTGGTGAAACATGGAAACCTATCTTACAAGGATTACCTGGAGCTACCGATGGACTTGGTAGAATTGGCATTTGTTTTGCACCCAGTAATACTAATCAAATGTATGCTACCGTCGATGCAAAAAATAACGGAGGAATTTACCAAAGCAAAGATGCCGGTGAAAATTGGAGTTTAGTAAGCCGGGATCCAAGAACTTGGGGGCGAGGTAGCGATTTTGCGGAAATTAAAGTGCACCCTAATCATCCTGAAATTTTGTTCATTGCCAATGTAGCTGCTTATAAATCAAAAGATGGTGGTAAAAACTGGTTTTCTATTAAAGGTGCGCCAGGAGGAGATGATTATCATCGCATTTGGATAAATCCACTTCAGCCTGATATTATGATTTTCGCAGCAGATCAAGGGGCCGTAATTACGGTTAATGGTGGAAAAACATGGAGTTCCTGGTATAATCAACCCACCGCTCAACTCTATCATGTAACTACTGATAATCAGTTTCCTTATCATGTATATGGTGGCCAGCAGGAAAGTGGTGCAATAGGTGTAGCGAGTCGTGGAAATGGAGGACAAATTTCTTTCCGCGATTGGTACGGAGTTGGTGCCGATGAATATGCCTATGTTGCTCCCGATCCTCTAAATCCAGACATAATATATGGTGGTAGGGTGTTGAAATTTAATAAGAAAACGGGGCAAACACAATATGTAGGTCCAGAGAATCTTAGAACAGGCCAACACAGGGTTCTTAGAACTATGCCCTTGCTTTTTCATCCCGCTAATCCGAAAATGTTGCTTT